>OGYN01000994.1_pt1 | contig 24253 bp, 20 predicted proteins | sample 1576551 | NCBI WGS metagenome assembly OGYN01 (sample SAMEA3541589, study PRJEB24748) | human gut metagenome | biome: human gut; feature: human-associated habitat; material: faeces | place: China | collected 2012 | reverse complement strand
GTAGTTTCACCCGGTCATTCAACTGGGAGATAAGTTTCATGTAGGCTGCTGCCCGATGCACTTCGAAAGAAGAGAGGAGAAGAATGGAAGCAAGAAAAGCCGTCTTCACACCTTTGCGCTTTGCTATAAAAGAAAAAAACACCAACTGCATAGCCAGAAATGCAAGAGCAGACGGCAGGCGGGACGAATATTCCGTCACTCCACCCAGAAGCGACGACACAGTGGCAATTGACCAATAAAAGAAAGGAGGTTTATAAGCTATATCAGTTCCATAATTTACCGGAAGTATCCAATTTCCACTCTCCAGCATAGAAAATGCAACGATAGCCTCGCGTGGTTCTCCTTTGGAATAAAAAATAGTTTCTCCTAGAAAAGGGAGTATCACAAGCACACTGAGCAGTGCTATAAACCAGAATGCTTTCTTCCTATCATCTGACATATATTTCTGTTTTTAATGATTTCTGTGCGCAAAAGTACGAATTATTCTGCAACAATCCCTAACTTTGCCATCTCAATTCTATGAACATGAAGAGACTGAAACAACTACCTGCATTTGTCCGTTTCATTATGGTAGGCATCTTTGCTACCACCCTGCACTATGGAATATATATTATACTCCAGCAGGTCATCAATGTCAACATAGCCTACAGCATAGGTTACGTACTCAGTTTCATCGCCAATTTTTACCTTACAGCCTTTTTCACTTTCAGAAAAAAGCCGTCCTGGAAAAAGGCTTTTGGGTTTGGCGGAGCACATCTGATCAATTACCTTCTACATATGAGTTTGCTGAATCTATTCCTCTGGTTTGGAATATCCAAACCATTTGCACCCATACCGGTATTCGCCATCGGCATTCCGGTAAACTTCTTGCTGGTTAGATTCGTTTTCAAATACAAAGGAAGATAATTTGTTTTTCTCCCGATTTCTTACGAATATTGCAAAAAGAACTATTGATTATGAAAGAAGCTCCAGTACTTGCTATCGTAGTACCTTGTTATAAGGAAGAATCTGTTTTACACGAAACACATAAACGGCTCAGCCAATTGCTCGATCGGTTGATAACTGAAGAACGCATATCTTCCAAAAGTTATATACTATATGTAAACGATGGTAGTACAGACCATACCTGGAAAATCATCAAGGAATTTTATAAAAATACGTCGTATGCCTGCGGGCTGAATCTGGCTGGAAATGTGGGCCATCAAAACGCACTTATGGCCGGACTGAATACTGTAAAGGAACGTTGCGACGCAGCTATTTCCATTGATGCCGACTTGCAGGATGACGTCAATGTCATCCCTGAGATGATAGAACGCTATATGGAAGGCAATGATATTGTTTATGGTGTTCGACGTGAACGCAAGACTGACACTTTTTTCAAACGCACCACCGCCCTCGCCTTCTATCGACTGATGAAAACGATGGGGGCAAAATCAGTTTATAATCATGCAGATTATCGGTTAATGAGTAGCCGTGCCATCCAGCAACTCTGTCGCTTCCGCGAACGTAACCTTTATCTGCGTGGATTAGTGCCTCTCATTGGTTATCAAACCGCCTGCGTTTATTATAATCGCGACAAACGTTTCGCCGGAGAGTCGAAATATCCTTTTAAGAAGATGTTGAATTTTGCTATTGACGGAATCACGTCTTTTTCAGTCAAGCCTGTACGCATGATATTCTGGTTGGGCTGCATTTTCCTTCTGATAGCTCTCTGCGTCACTATCTGGACCCTACGTGCATACTTTCTTCACAATACAGTACCCGGCTGGTCATCCCTGATGATTTCTCTTTGGTTAGTAGGTGGTACTATACTCGTATCCCTGGGAATTGTGGGTGAGTACATCGGAAAGATCTACATTGAAGTAAAAGATCGTCCACGCTACAACGAGGAGGAATTATTATTACGTTAAAAGAGAAAAGGGTCATTTATCTCTGTACTTCAATGGAGAAACTCCTGTATGCCTGCGGAAGAAACGGCAAAAAGTAGCCAGATTATCAAAACCTAATGATATACCTATCTCTTTTATGCTAGTACTGGTAGATTTCAGTTGCGTTTTTGCATCTATAATAATAAGGTAGTCTATCACATCCAAAGCAGTCATATTGGTACAACTCTTAATATTACGGCACAAATTCTCCTTCGAAGTCCCTAATTCTTTTGCATAGAATGATATTCCTCGTTCTGTCCTATAATGTATCGCAACCAATTTAAGAAATTGCCGGCTCATTCTAACATTTTTTGGGGATTTAGCCCATCTTTCTTCCAAATTATCCTGATAATACATTGCAATACTCGTATGAATGCAAGTGCCCAACATACTTCTCAACACTTCTTTATTATTATAGATTTCCGGAACTTCGCGTATCATTTTCCATAACGATATGGAACGTAGCATATAAAGTTCCAAATTCTCAGATATATGCTTAACAGGCTCCTCAAAGATAATAAACAAATAATCAAATGCTTTTTTAAAAAACTCCACCTCATGCATGATCTTCGGAGAAAAGCCAGCATATGAAAAGCGAAGATCTGGTGAAACGTTATGAATCTGTAGAAAAGAGTTATCCAGCAAAGTGATGTAATCATTCTCACGAACAATATATCTTCCATAATTTAATGTAACTTCTATACTTCCTTTCATACATACCACAAAGATAGTTCCCTTTACATGATAAGGATTCTCCAAATAATCCTGCAAATCATCTGCCGAAACATTTTCCTTAGCTACAATATCTTCCGATATTTCAAAAAGAAGTCTACTTTCTTCCATTACAATTTTTTCTAGTAAATTTCTACAAAAATACATTTAATCCGGGCAAATGCACATTCTATCCATTCTTTCAACAAGCTCTTTAGAGTTAAAGTTTGTCAACATATCAACAATTGAACATTTTCGCAAATATCCGTACTCCTTTTTCACTCATCTTTTTTGGTTTTGGTCGAATTAAGAAAGAACTTTGTAGCATTAATCAAGTTATTGAATATTAAGATTTATACTATCTTAATACAAGTAAAGAAAAGGGAACGTCATTTGATCAGTAACATCAATCTTATATATTCCTACTTTTCTTTAAAAAGGAGCAAACACAAAGATTTTCTGCCCTGCGATATCTAATAAAAAGCACTTAAGATATCGCAACAGCACAACGCATCAACATAGAGAGCGAGGTTAAAATTGCACTACAACCTCAAGATTGCTTGATAAGGACAACCCCCTACCGATTAAAGGTATATTATCTGAAACGGTAGGGGGATATCCAAGGCAATCCCCCCTTGAGAATGCTAAACGTTTTTAAGGCACAGATTGTTTCTTTCTTTTCTTCCATAGTTGCCAACTATTAATCAAATTTTGCCACAGAACATAAGATCCCGGCCCTACAGAAGATAAAGGATTTAAATAAGTATAAGCCATCCAAATGGCAAGAACGGTATTCTTCTGCCCCAAAGCCTGTCCTCCACTGATCCGATCATTATAATGCCCACCAATCCTTTTACCCAAAAAAAATTGCAGACAACAAGTAATCAATCCTGCAAGAGCTATCAGAATTTCAACAGAAACCGGCGCATCGCTATTTACCAATGAACGGACTGTCTGTCCGGATACGATGGCAAGCGCCACACCCCACAGATAAAAAGCAAGATCATGGAAACCTAACAAGAAATGATGTACACGCGGCATAAATAGCCGTAGGAACCATGCCAGAAGAAAAGGGAAAAGCAATAAAGGAAAGACTTTACTAAGAATCTTCAAAAAGGCTGCAAAGAAAGTCATATCAGCATGAGGTTCCACTAATGGAAAGACTAATGGGACTGCCACTGCTGCCAACAAATTAGATAATAAAGTATAGGTAGTCAATGTAGACGCACTGCCTCCCAATTTTCCGGTAATAACAGCCGCCGCTGTAGCCGTTGGACAAATAAGACAAACCATAGCTCCTTCAAACACTTCCCTGTAAACTTCCGGCATCGGACAACATACCAGCAAAGCAGCAAGTGCCAGGCAAGACAACGTCTGAATTAACAGTAACCAGCCATGCCATGCTTTAGGTTTCAATTCATTCAGATTCTCCACCTTACAAAAAGTCAGTAATAGCTGGGCAAATATCAGCAGAGGGGTTATGTACGCAATCAAATCACTGATATATGGTTTGGTAGGCGCCAAGAAAGGGACATTCGCAAGGATGAAGTACCCCAAAGCGCCTGAGAGCATTGCCATCGGCAACGTCCAGTTCTTAAGAAAACGAACTAACATACCTTTTTCTATTTAATTTGCGGGTGCAAAGTTAGTCCCTTTTAAAGAAATCTATCACAAATCTGGGAGAAAAGTGACAAAACTTCACACAAAGCATCAGTTTTCTATAAATTTCCACTACATTTGCAACGGCTTTTAGTATGGAACTCTATAAACAATACATATTATATATAAGTATTTGCTTCGGGCTGTTCATCTCTCCTTTTTGTACCATCAGCATCGAAGCGAAAGATTTCGTTGTCGTTATTGACGCCGGACACGGCGGGCATGATCCTGGCGCTTTAGGCAAATTCTCCAAAGAAAAGACCATCAATCTAAATGTTGCCCTAAAATTGGGAAAACAAATAAAGAGGAACTGTCCGGACGTAAAAGTGGTATATACCCGCGAACGGGATGTATTTATTCCTCTTGGCCGACGTGCAGATATTGCCAATAACGCTAAAGCAGACCTGTTCATTTCCATTCATACCAATTCTGTGGCAGGTAGTAAAACAGCCAAAGGTGCCTCTACATGGACACTCGGTTTAGCCAAGTCGGACGCTAATTTGGAAGTAGCCAAGCGAGAGAACTCCGTGATTTTATATGAAAGTGATTACAAAACACGTTATGCAGGATTTAATCCGAATTCTGCAGAATCGTACATCATCTTTGAATTCATGCAAGACAAATACATGTCTCAAAGTGTGCATCTGGCTTCACTGGTACAAAAGGAGTTCCGCCATACCTGTAAACGTGCAGACCGTGGTGTGCATCAGGCCGGTTTCCTGGTACTCAAAGCCAGCGCCATGCCCAGTATCCTGGTAGAACTCGGTTTTATATCCAACCCGGAAGAGGAACGTTATCTAAATTCGGAAGCCGGAAGAACTACATTGGCAAACGGAATCTTCCGCGCTTTCCTGTCCTATAAACGTGAACACGAAATACGTATGACAGGAAGTAGCCGTACCATATTACCGGAAGAAACAGATGCCGGCAATGTAGAGGAATCAGATACTACCAACGAAAAGGCTGAGGAATCTCCCGAAATTACTCAGAAACCAGCGGCAGCTCCCTCCAATACTACCAGAACGAAACAAAATGCAGGAAAAGTTACCGAATCGCAAACCGACACCGGCAGTCCAGTGTTTAAAATACAAATACTCACCTCTTCACGTCCTATCGCAGCCAATGATAAAAGACTGAAAGGTTTGAAAGGTGTGGAACATTTCCAGGAAGGTGGACTTTATAAATATACATACGGTTCATCAACAGACTATAACAAGGTAACACGTACCAAACGTGAAATAACGCCAAAGTTTAAGGACGCTTTTATCATCGCTTTTAAGAATGGTAAGAAGATAAACGTTCAAACGGCTATCGAGGAGTTCAAAAAGAAAAAGAAATAAATAATAAGACTATAACATCATGATGAAGTATCTTACGAAAGAGGTTAGAATAGGAATAGCGGGTATTGTTGCCCTCTGCATATTAGTATACGGTATTAATTACCTGAAAGGTATCCACCTGTTTAAGCCTACCAACTATTTCTACGTCAAGTTCCATAACATAAATGGATTAACCAAATCAAGTCCGGTCTTTGCCGATGGCTTCCGTGTAGGTATTGTACGCGATCTTTATTATGACTACACACAATCCGGAAAAGTCATAGCAGAAATCGATGTAAATCCGGAATTGCGCATTCCGAAAGGTAGTACTGCTGAACTGACCTCTGAACTTATGGGAGGTGTCAAAATGAATCTATTGCTGGCAAATAACCCGCGCGAAAAGTACCAAACAGGCGATACCTTACAAGGTAGTGTCAACAATGGCGTCATGGACCAGGTAGCCGCAGTTATGCCACAAGTAGAGAAAATGCTTCCCAAGCTGGACTCAATTCTTGCTTCACTGAATACGATACTTGGAGACCCGGCAATCCCGGGTACACTTCATAGTGTACAAAATACGATGGCGAATATGGAAGTGACCAGCCGGCAATTACAGGCTATCATGAGTAAAGATATTCCCCAGCTCACGCAAAAGTTGAATACTATCGGGGATAACTTCATCACAGTCAGTAATAACTTGAAAGAAATAGATTATGCCGCTGCGTTTGCCAGCATAGACTCTACATTAGCTAATGTAAAAATGATTACAGACCAGTTAGGCAGGAAAGACAATACGATTGGTTTATTATTAAATGATCCGTCGCTCTACAACAATCTGAATGCCACAACAGCCAATGCAGCCAGCCTTCTTGAAGACCTGAAATCTCACCCCAAAAGGTACGTTCATTTCTCCTTGTTCGGCAAAAAAGATAAGTAGGGAAAAACTTATTAAATAGAATAAGTCTAAATAACAGGAGCAAACAGGTTTGAAAGAAAAAGCCGCGGTAAGTCCATGTAGGAACTAAAGTATTCCCTTCTGCACAATCCATCAAAAAGTTTAAAATCCTGTTATTTAAGTGTATATTATATTATAATACAGATACTTATAAAAATGCAATAGCCCTCAAAAGGGGCTATTTACATGTAAATAGATAAGTGATTGAAAGTAAAGAGCTTATTACTTTTAACAGAAAAACAAGAAAAAACACATTTGTTTTTCTCAAATAAGATTGCGAATTTTGCAAGCGTAGAAGTTTTGCTTAATTAATAAATGTATTCAAAGCCGTTATGAGTGAATTAAATCATGTCGGGCTATGGAACCGCTGCCTTGAAATTATCAGAGACAATGTTCCGGAGCAGACATACAAAACATGGTTTCTCCCCATCATACCTTTAAAATATGAGGACAAGACGCTGGTCGTACAGGTACCCAGCCAGTTCTTCTATGAATTTTTGGAGGACAAGTTTGTCGACTTGTTGCGTAAAACTCTATATAAAGTTATTGGTGATGGTACCAAATTATTGTATAATGTAATGGTGGATAAGAGTTCACGTACTACCGTTAATCTCGAATCTACTCCCCGCACCATTATTCCACAGAAAAAGGTAATCGGCAAAGAAATACCGCAAGCACCTATTGCAGATTTAGATCCGCATCTGAATCCTGAATACAACTTCGAAACATTTATTGAAGGCTATAGCAACAAACTTTCACGCAGCGTAGCAGAAGCTGTCGCTCAGAACCCGGCAAAAACAATTTTCAATCCGCTGTTTTTCTATGGAGCGTCAGGTGTAGGCAAGACACACCTTGCAAATGCTATCGGTACAAAAATCAAGGAACTTTATCCGGACAAGAGAGTATTATATGTATCGGCACATTTGTTCCAGGTGCAATATACTGACTCTGTACGTAATAATACAACAAACGACTTCATCAACTTCTACCAATCAATCGATATATTGATTATTGATGATATTCAAGAATTTGCCGGTGTTACCAAAACACAGAATACATTCTTTCACATCTTTAATCACTTACACCAAAACGGCAAACAACTTATCCTGACTTCGGACCGTGCTCCCGTATTGTTGCAAGGTATGGAAGAACGGCTCATCACCCGTTTCAAATGGGGCATGGTAGCTGAACTGGAAAGACCGACTGTAGAATTGCGCAAAAACATCCTGCGTAATAAGATACATCGTGACGGATTACAGTTCCCTCCGGAAGTAATCGATTATATTGCAGAAAATGTAGGTGATAGTGTGCGTGACCTGGAAGGCATCGTCATTTCCATCATGGCACATTCTACTATATATAACAAGGAAATTGATCTGGAACTGGCACAACGCATTGTGCGGAAGGTAGTGAAAAGTGAAAGTAAAGCGGTTACTGTTGATGACATCATCAATGTGGTATGCAAGCATTTCTCACTGGATACCGCTACAATCCATACCAAGTCACGGAAACGTGAAGTAGTACAGGCACGCCAGATAGCCATGTTTCTCGCCAAATCTTACACGGATTTCTCAACGGCTAAGATAGGAACATTGATAGGCAACAAAGATCACGCAACCGTATTGCACGCCTGCAAAACCATTAAAGAATTACGGGAAGTAGACAAAGCTTTCCGCGCAGAAATAGATGATATTCAAGCATCATTAAAAAAGCAGGGTTAAAAACCCTGCTTTTTTATTACTTTCCAAAGATTCTCCGACATTACTTCGTTATCTTCTTTCTTATAACGTACATCCGTAAAGACTTGCGCTAAAGTTTCTTTGTTGTTTTCAAGAATAAACTGCTTATTTTCAGGCAAAGATTCCTTATAAGCATACAGGCGATCTATATCTTCAGGGGCATAATCATGATACGTCTCCTCATGTACAATAGCTTCCAACGGCAACCGATCTACCTGTGCAGGTTCCTCGGCAGGCCAGCCCACCGTCACTGTTGTAATAGGAAATACCAATTCAGGTAGCTCCAAAGCCTCGATTATCATTTGCGGATTGTAAGTCGTCGTACCCAGATAGCATATACCTAATCCTTTTTCTTCCGCAGCCACACAAAAAGTCTGTGCTGCCAGCAGGGCATCTACAGAGCCGGTTACGAACCACTCTAAATTATTATACCCGGGAGTTGCTTTTCGCTGTTCGCACCATTTAGTGAAACGGTGCAGGTCTATACAAAATGTCAAAACTACAGGCGCAGTTTTCACCATCGGCTGGTTGAAATGAGCCGGTGCCAGCTTAGCTTTCCTTTCTGCATCACGCGTTACAATTACACTATACACCTGCATATTCCCGACTGTAGAGGCTCGGAACGCAGAATCAAGCAAATCATTTAACAAATCAGAAGAAATATCTTTCTGCTGATATTTGCGGATTGTTCTTCTCTGTTTTAGGATTTCCATTCTTCTATTTTTTTGCAAATATAAGAAAAGAATGGCAGATTGTTACCAAAGAACAAATTTAAAGTTTATCCATGTTTTCTAAAAGGAATTAGTCCATCCAGTCAAGTTTGAAAAACAATTTTCTTTTTGGAAAACTTTTTGTTCACCACACAATGCTAATATTTTATAAATCAGAAGACTATCATTCTAAAATGAAAATCTTAGAGCCTGTTCATAATTTATTCTATTTTTATTTTGCTATAATAAAAAACATTCTTAGCTTTGCAATCACATTTGTTAATGATAGGTATCACTTCTACACTCTTACTTATTAAAAAATAAATCTAAGAAATAAAGCATCGTGGAAAAACAAACTTATTCTTACGAGGAAGCCTATGAAGAATCTTTACGATATTTTCAAGGCGACGAGTTAGCAGCGCGTGTTTGGGTAAACAAGTACGCAGTAAAAGACTCTTTCGGAAATATTTACGAGAAGTCTCCGAAAGACATGCATTGGAGAATAGCCAATGAAGTAGCCCGTATCGAGGCTAAATACTCTAATCCATTAAGTGCAGAGGAACTATTCGACCTGCTCGACCACTTCAAGTACATCGTTCCACAAGGAAGTCCGATGACCGGAATCGGTAACAATTATCAAGTAGCTTCTTTATCTAACTGCTTCGTGATCGGAGTAGATGGAGAGGCGGATTCTTATGGTGCCATCTTCAAAATAGACGAAGAACAAGTACAGCTCATGAAACGCCGTGGTGGTGTAGGACACGATTTGTCGCACATCCGTCCGAAAGGTTCTCCGGTGAAAAATTCGGCTTTAACCTCTACCGGCTTGGTGCCATTCATGGAGCGTTACTCCAATTCTACGCGTGAAGTCGCTCAGGACGGACGGCGTGGCGCACTGATGCTGAGTGTATCTATCAAACATCCCGATTCAGAAGCATTCATCGATGCTAAAATGACGGAAGGTAAAGTTACAGGTGCCAATGTATCTGTGAAACTGGACGATGCATTTATGACCGCTGCTATCACAGGTACTCCATATATTCAACAATATCCAGTCAATGCCGCTGAACCAACAGTGCAAAAGGAAATCAATGCAACCAATTTGTGGAAGAAGATCGTTCACAATGCATGGAAATCGGCAGAACCGGGTGTATTGTTCTGGGATACCATATTAAAAGAATCCGTACCCGATTGCTATGCAGACTTGGGATACCGCACCGTTTCCACCAATCCATGCGGTGAAATCCCTTTGTGCCCGTATGATTCCTGCCGTTTGCTGGCTATCAATCTTTATTCCTATGTGGTAAATCCTTTCAAACCGGATGCATACTTTAACTTTGAATTGTTCCAGAAACATGTAGCGTTGGCTCAACGCATTATGGATGATATCATCGATCTGGAATTGGAGAAGATAGAACGCATCATAGAAAAGATTGACGCTGACCCCGAAAGCGAAGATGTGAGACATACGGAACGTGTATTGTGGGACAAGATTTATAAGAAGAGCGGACAAGGACGCCGCACCGGTGTAGGTATCACTGCCGAAGGTGATATGCTTGCTGCACTGGGATTGCGTTACGGTACGGAAGAAGCTACCGAATTCTCAGAAAAAGTACATAAGACGGTTGCCCTGAGTGCTTACCGTTCATCAGTAGAAATGGCAAAAGAACGTGGTGCATTCGAAATTTACGATACCGAACGTGAAAAGAATAATCCGTTCATCAATCGTTTGCGCGAAGCAGATCCCCAGTTGTATGAGGATATGAAAAAATACGGTCGCCGCAATATTGCCTGCCTTACCATTGCACCGACGGGAACCACCAGTCTGATGACTCAAACTACCTCAGGTATCGAGCCTGTATTCTTGCCCGTATACAAGCGTCGCCGTAAAGTAAATCCGAACGACACCAACGTACACGTAGACTTCGTGGATGAAACAGGAGATGCTTTTGAAGAATATATCGTCTTCCATCCCAAATTTGTTACATGGATGGAAGCACAAGGGCACAATCCTTCTAAACGTTACACACAAGAAGAGATTGATGTATTGGTTGAGCAATCACCTTATTATAAAGCAACCTCAAACGATGTAGACTGGCTGATGAAAGTCAAGATGCAGGGACGTATCCAGAAATGGGTAGACCACTCCATCAGTGTGACCATCAATCTGCCGAACGATGTGGATGAAGACCTGGTAAACCGCCTGTATGTAGAGGCATGGAAATCCGGTTGTAAAGGTTGTACGGTTTATCGTGACGGCTCACGTTCGGGCGTACTCATTTCTGCCAAGAGCGATAAGAAAGAAGAAATGCCTCCTTGCAAACCGCCTACGGTAGTAGAAACCCGCCCGTCAGTTCTGGATGCCGACATCGTACGTTTCCAGAATAATAAAGAAAAGTGGGTGGCATTCGTCGGTTTGCTGGACGGACATCCTTACGAAATCTTCACCGGTCTTCAGGACGATGACGAAGGTATCATTCTGCCGAAGAACGTTACTTCCGGACACATTATTAAGAAGGTGGACAAGGACGGCAGCAAGCGTTACGACTTCCAGTTCGAGAACAAACGCGGATATAAAGTCACCATCGAAGGTCTGTCCGAAAAGTTCAACAAGGAATACTGGAACTACGCCAAACTGATCTCCGGAGTATTGCGTTATCGTATGCCTATCGAACAGGTTATCAAGCTGGTCGGCTCTTTGCAACTGGACAGCGAAAGCATCAACACCTGGAAGAACGGTGTGGAGCGCGCATTGAAGAAATACATAACGGACGGCACAGAAGCCAAAGGAAAGAAATGTCCGAACTGCGGCAACGAAACACTTGTATATCAGGAAGGTTGCCTCATTTGTACCACTTGCGGAGCTTCACGTTGCGGATAAAAACAGACCTGCGAAATGCAAGCACAAACGTTTGCATAGGAATTTAAAAAACTTAGATAGCGGTAGCTGCTTGATTATGCGGAATAATGTCTATACTTGCATAGTCAATGCAGCTATTACTAAATCTAATATTATATGATACTATCTTTTCATATCGAGTACCGCACAAGTTGGGGTGAAGAGGTCAGAGTCTCAGGATCTATTACTGAACTGGGTAACAATCAACCCGGTAAAGCCGTACCCTTACAAACAGTGGATGGCATTCACTGGACTTTAGACGCGGACATTCAAGCGCCTGAAAACGGCATCGTACAATACAGTTATCACATTTATCGCGACGGCAAGGATACACGTACGGAGTGGAACAGCCTTCCCCGCACGCTCTATGTATCGGCTGACAAGAAGAAGGTCTACCGCCTGCAAGACTGCTGGAAGAATCTGCCCGAACAGCAATACTTCTACACGTCTGCTTTCACGGAGTCCCTGCTTGCACATCCCGAACGTAGTGCCGCCCCCAAAAGCCACAAGAAAGGATTAGTGATCAAAGCGTATGCTCCGTGCATCGATAATGACCACTGCCTGGGCATTTGCGGCAACCAAAAAGTTCTGGGAGACTGGGACGCGGATAAAGCCGTCCTGATGAGCGACGCCAACTTCCCCGAATGGCAGGTTGAAGTAGACGCCTCGAAAGTCAGCTTCCCACTGGAGTATAAATTCATCCTTTATAATAAAAAAGAGCGTCGTGCCGTGGCATGGGAGAACAACCCCAACCGCTACATGGCCGATCCGCAGATTGGCGCTAACGAAACACTGGTGATTGGTGACCGTTACGTTTACTTCTCCCTGCCCGACTGGAAAGGTGCCGGAGTAGCCGTGCCCATCTTCTCGCTGCGCTCCGAAAAGAGCTTCGGCGTAGGCGACTTCGGCGATCTCAGGCAGATGATAGACTGGGCAGTACTTACCCATCAGAAAGCCGTACAAATATTGCCTATCAACGATACTACCATGACGCATACATGGACGGATTCTTATCCATACAGCAGTATTTCCATTTATGCTTTCCATCCCATGTATGCGGATCTGAAACAGATGGGAACGCTGAAAGACAAAGAGAAAATGGCCGAATTCAAAAAGCGTCAAAAGGAGCTGAACGCCCTGTCCACTGTAGATTATGAAGCAGTAAACCAGACAAAATGGGAATACTTCCGCCTGATATACAAACAGGAAGGCGAGAAAGTATTGGCATCCAAAGCTTTCCGCCAATTCTTTGAAAGCAACAAAGAATGGTTACAACCATACGCCGTGTTCAGCTATCTACGCGATGCCTACAAGACGCCCAACTTCCGCGAATGGCCGAAATTCACAGAATACAAAGCAGAAGAAATAGAAAAGTTATGCCAGCCGGAATCTGCCGACTATCCGCATATCGCCATCTACTTCTTCATCCAGTTCCACTTGCACCTGCAACTGTTGGCAGCGACGGAACATGCACGCGCCAACGGTGTAGTGTTGAAAGGTGATATTCCCATCGGTATCAGCCGCAACAGTGTAGAAGCATGGACAGAGCCTTATTATTTCAACCTGAACGGCCAAGCGGGTGCACCACCCGATGATTTCTCCGTAAACGGTCAGAATTGGGGCCTTCCCACCTACAACTGGAACGTAATGGAGCAGGACGGTTATTCTTGGTGGATGAAACGTTTCCGCAAAATGTCAGAATACTTCGATGCCTACCGTATCGACCACATCCTCGGCTTCTTCCGCATCTGGGAAATCCCGATGCATGCCGTACACGGACTGCTGGGTCAGTTTGTCCCCGCCCTGCCAATGACGCGCGAAGAAATAGAAGGTTACGGAATAGCATTCCGCGAAGATTTCTTTACGAAACCCTATATCCATGAATACTTCCTCGGACAAATGTTCGGCCCGCATACTGATTACGTAAAGCAGACCTTCATAGAGCCTACGGAAACGTGGGAAATATACCGTATGCGCCCTGAGTTCGACACCCAACGCAAAGTAGAGGCATACTTTGCCGGAAAGACGGACGAAGACAGCATCTGGATACGCGACGGACTATACGCATTAATCAGTGACGTATTGTTTGTGCCCGACCGTGAAGACCCGCACAAATTCCATCCACGCATCGGTGTACAACACGATTACATCTACCGTGCTCTGAATGATTGGGAGAAGGCAGCATTCAATCGTTTGTACGATCAGTATTACTATCATCGCCACAACGAGTTCTGGCGCGAACAAGCCATGAAGAAGTTGCCGCAACTGACGCAATCCACCCGTATGCTGGTATGCGGTGAAGACCTCGGCATGATTCCCGACTGTGTAGCTTGGGTAATGAACGATCTGCGCATCCTAAGTCTGGAGATACAACGCATGCCGAAAGATCCTTCACAGGAATTCGGACATCCGGACTGGTATCCGTACCGCTCGGTTTGCACCATCTCTACGCATGATATGTCTACGCTACGCGGCTGGTGGGAAGAAGATTTCCAACAAACGCAACGGTACTACAACACCATGCTGGGACATTACGGCGCTGCACCTGCCGTTGCCACTCCGGAACTTTGCGAACAAGTGGTACGCAACCATCTTTACAGCAACTCCATACTATGCATCCTCTCCCTGCAGGACTGGATGGCTATGGACGGAAAATGGCGCAACCCCAATGTACAGGAAGAGCGCATCAACGTGCCTGCCAACCCCAGACATTACTGGCGCTACCGTATGCACCTGACGCTGGAACAACTGATGAAAGCTGATAGCCTGAACGAGAAGATTAAAGGATTGATAGAACAGACGGGACGGAGTTATTCTATTTGATTATGAACAGTTACATATTTCTTGAGAATGTCCGTTTCTTTGCCTATCATGGCGTAGGTGAACAAGAACGCATAGTGGGTAATGAATTTGTCATTAACCTGAAACTGAAAGTTGACATTGCCCGTGCTGCCGAGACGGACGACGTGGCGCACACCGTGAGCTATGCCGATGTATACGAGAACGTTAAAGCAGAAATGGACATTCCCTCCCAATTGCTGGAACACGCCTGTGGGCGCATCGTGAAACGACTGTTCCGCACCTTCCCCGCCGTGAAAGGCATTGAACTGAAGCTTGCCAAGCGTAATCCGCCTATGGGAGCCGATATGGATGCGGCAGGAGTGGAAGTACACTGCGAAAGAGCCTGACCACAATAACTTTTTTGCAAAGTTGTCAGCACTCCAGCACTAACATACTTCAATCCCTTTGTTAATGGGGGGTGCTTGCAGTGCTGACAACGTGATGATGAGTGCTGACAAACGATTTGTCAGCACTAGGTAGGGAACGATAGTTCCCATCCAAGGAAACAACAGTTCCCATTAAAGGAAACAAGCGTTCCCACTGAAGGGAATTCGAGTTTCTATGAGAAGAAACCACAGTTTCCTGCGCTCGGAAACTGTGGTTCCTGTAGGAAGAAACGCAAGTTTCCTACCGATAGGAAACTTCAAACTTCCCATTCATATATTTTATCACAAACATCGCTTTTCATGAAATTACAACCGTTTTAATACTAAAGCCAATATTTATTCATACCTTTGTCACCAACAAAATAACCGACCTTATGACAAACATAAAGATTACGGCAACATTACTTACTGTTTTATTACTACTATCTTCTTGTTCACACAAAAGCGAAACAGGAACATTATTCTCACATGCCGATGCACTCATGGAAGAACATCCCGACAGTGTACTCCGATTATTGAATTTACCACCAGAAGAAATAGAAGAACTTTCCGACAATGAATGCGCGCGTTATGCACTGCTCCTTGCACGTGCCACGGATAAGTGCAAGCTCTCTTTGTTATCTTGCGACTCGCTGCTGAACGTAGCAATAAAGTATTATGACGATGACGAAAAAGAACGAGCAACAGCCTTTCTTTATAAGGGGCGTCTGGAAGCGGAAATGAACAGTACGGAAAACGCCATAGCTCATTTGCAAGAAGGATTGCTAATATTAACAAACTTTCCGAAAGAAGTAGAGACGAAAAGGCATATACTAAGTTCTCTTGGTAATCTTTATTTTGATACAGGATATCATGAAGAAGCAGGCAAGATATATCAAAAACTCTATAAATATTGTTATACGGAAAAGGATAAATCGATTGCACTGAATGCTATCAGCTTATATTATTGCATAACTAACAATGAAGATTCTACCATAACAAACCAAAAAAGAGCACTAAGATATGCGTTAGCAGCCAATGATTCTTCATTAATTGCTTCATCTAAATTCAATTTAAGTCTTGAATTTTATCAATTCGAAGAACTGGATTCTGCATTATATTATGCACAGGATGCAATAAAATGGCTATCAGATTCCCAAGAAAAAGGTAGCTATTATACTCATCTCGGCAGTTTACTGATCGAAAAAGGAGAAAATGAAGATTTAGCCATTCACTACCTCAAATCGAATATTGAAAACAGCAATAGCAGAGCATCTGATCTTCTTAGTTTATATGAAGTAGAAAAGAAACGCAAAAACTATGAAGCAGCAAGCGCCTATTTAGAAGAGCATGTACAAATTGTAGATTCCTTAGTAAGTATTGAACAATCAACCAAAGTTCAACAATTGATTTATGGATACAAAACAAAATTGCAAATAAAAGAAGAACAACTAAAAAATCAACGTGCACAGGAAATTATTATAATAAGTTTCAGTATAATATTTTTTCTAATTATACTCATATATCAAAACCAAATTAATCGGAAGCGGAGACAGCAATTAAAAAAGGATCAAGAATTACACCAGACTCAAAACAAACTATCTTCTTTACAGGCTATCATTGATAACAATGAATCCATTATTGAATTTCTGCAAAAGAAGCACACTGATTTAGAAGAAGAAGAACATAAGATTAAAGAAGAGCAAATAAATATAAGGGAACAAATCATCGCTAAGCTGCAAGAAGAAAAACAAAGATTGCGCAAATGGCTTTTTACCCAAAGTGACATTTATAAAAAAATAGATAATCTATTCAACTCAAAAGTTACAGACAAGAAGAATATTAAAGTATTAACCAATGCCGAACAACGCAAATTAAAAGATACTATACTCAGCATATATACTGAATACGCCGATACCCTCCATCAAAAATACTCCAAATTGACTGAAGATGACATAGTGTTACTCTGCCTACAAGAGGCCCAGCTTGCGCCCAAAGCAATAGCAATTTGCTTCGGTTATAGTGATACCCATACCATCAATCAACGGAAATTGAGAATAAAACAACGTATGAATGAGCTTTAAAAGAGAAGTGTGACTACTCAAATTCATGGCACACTAATAATCAAGCAGTTACACATATAGAGTGTGACTGCTATTTTTTTTCTATTATTTCTCTTTGACCTAATTTTGCAACCATAAAACAATTGTAAAGTATGAAAACAGAAATTCTATTTATCTTATTATCGGTATTACTGATTACACCAACAAGTGCATCGACAACTAAAAAGAAAAACAACAAATCTAACTTTAAGGTTTGTAATAAATGCATTAAAGTGTCCACCCGTTCTCCATTAGATTTTAACTTGGAAGTACTTGACATTGAAAACAATCTGCAAATTCACTTCCAATCCCCTTTACACGATGCAGAAATCACAGTTAAAGACAGCAACGGTAATACCATAATTTATAAGCCACAAACCTTTATCTACGAAGGTATGATGCTATATATCTACACTCCAAATGCTTATCCTTATACAGTTGAAATAACGTCACCTACTTTGGATATAACTGGAGAAATTGTATTAGAAGAATATTAACCAATCCATATTATTAACAATCAAAACAATTTAAAATTATGAAGAAATTATTATTTCTAACGGCTATTGCATTAGCCGCCATTTCATGCCAAGATGAAGAAAACAGCTTACCAATTGACAATTCTTCTCCGCAATCCCAAAAGTTTCAAGTAGTACAGATTACCGGCCAAGGAGAAATTATCCCAATAGACAATAGTAAGACGAGAAGTTCCATACAAGGAGAAACCGCTTTACAATTTGCCTCAGAAGCTGATTATCAATTGTCTTTAAAAGAAATCTACGACATGCAATCCTGTAACAGATTAGCTTATGTAGACGCCAACGATTTCATTTCATTGCAGGAGCTTGCCATGAAAGCAGATGAGGAATTGGAAGAAATTGCAAACACGGCAACCAGCGAATCTGACTTTATAACCAAATACTCACAATATGTAGAGAAATATAAGGGATTATTGATTACTAACAAATATGATAATGAAGACTTATCACTCTACGTTCCCGACGGTGATAACGTTTCTACTTACCTTGTAAACAGCAGTCGTAAAGTAGTTATCGGGAACGAAGTTAAGAAAATTTCACTTTCCGATGATATGAGCGAATCAGACAAAGCTGTATACGCTTATACCCCACTCTCCGGTGAAACTAATATCTTCAATTTTCAAAACTTTATTGAAGACAAGAAAAAAACAACAGGTAGAGTGGAGCTAAAGAGTACAAGCGAAATATCTGTCCATGTGGGATGCCAAAAGAAAACATGGCACGGTTGGAAAAGAGATAATAATAGAGATGTGTATTTTCAATTAGTTGCATCTCCAATGTACTTTACTCTACCTAATGCAGCAGGAGATCCTTACAATCTTGACTTCGTACGTTTCCACGCATTCCACAATGATGGAAAAATTGACTGGAGTGCAGGTGGTTTGAAACCCGGAGCTACTTCTTTATCAGGAAAAATATCTGTATGGACAGACATAACCGCTAATACATCAGAACAAGTATCATACACAAATGTATTTGCAAGGTATGTGGGTAAATATGGCACCTATGGAACCCACACACTACCCAAATTAGAGGGTAGTTCATACGGAGGAGATTTCACATTAGCATTTATAAGATAATTATGAAAAGACTTACACTATTTCTATTATTAGCACTATACCTATCTCTACAAGTCTCCGCGCAAGTAAGATTTGGTGTAGATGCAGGAATGAACTTAACACACTTCAAAAGTAGCAGTGATCACCAAGCTCAAAAGATAGGTGGTATGGGGGCAGGATTCCAAATCGGAGGTACTGTGGATTATGAGTTTAAAAGACATTGGATGCTGATGTCAGGAGCCTCATTCATGCAAACCCAAAGCAATATGGAAATGTCATATAGTATGCTTCCCCGTTTCCCAGATGCTAAGATAAAACTGAACCATATCGTTATCCCGCTAAAGGTGGGATACAATATCCAAATCAGTAGAAAATTAAGTTTGATACCTTCTATCGGAATATATGGTTCGTATAATTTTAGTGCAGGTAAATGCCCATTAGACATAAATTCTCCATCTGATGGAAAAGAGAATATTAAACAAGTGAAGTGGAACCCTATGAAAGGATATTCTTACGAAATCCCCATCATTAATTCGCCAGGTTCCACCCAAAAGGTAGAACTTGGTGCTCTCCGCCATTGGACTTATGGAGGAATCGCAGGACTAAAAGCCGTTTTCAGCAAACATTACACAGCCTCTTTCCAATACTATGAAGCCATTAAGCAAATACAAGGTCAGTGTAGTATAAGAGATTATGGCTATCAGCTTTCTGTAGGATATATATTCTAAATCTTAAAATAAACCTTCATTTACCTATAAGTAGCTTCCGGATTACGATGCATTATCCGGTTTGCTACTTATAGGTAATTAATATTATGATACTAAATTATGAAACTAACATACTACCTTCTATTAATAGCCGCATTATTACTAACGGCCTGCAATAATGATGAGGACGAAGAAAAAGAATTCATCATGACTACTCCCCCTATCGGAGAGACCTTCGAAGGCTCGGAAACATCTATAACATTTGAAAGCGAAGACAGTGTCAGTATCCACATCCTCTATCCAGAAGAGAGAATGAAACATCCGGTAGGAAAATCCAAGTATTTATTTGACAATGGGAAAATACAGATATTAAGTCCACATGAACCTTCTTTTCCCTCTATCGAAGCAACAGAAACTTTCGTCAGGTCCTTTGAGGGGCGTTTCACCAGCAACAATAGATTAGAAGCCCGTTTTACAATAATATCGGAGCATGCGTACTGCAGTATGATGGGAACAGGCCTTTGGTATCGTGTCAAACATCCCCAATAAAGGATGTTTTCCTGTCGTGCTCAGAAAGAGAAAATGCTTCGACTGCACTTAGCATGACAATGCCCAAAAGCATAAAGTGACTAAGATGACATATTTATAAACAATTGATATTATAATACTAAATGAAAAGAATTACATTATTTCTACTATTGGCACTATACCTATCACTACAAGCCTTTGCACAAATAAGAATCGGCGTAGATGCAGGAATGAACCTGACACACTTTAAAAGCAGTGATAACTATGTACAAAAGATAGGTGGCATGGGAACTGGATTCCAAATTGGAGGAACCCTGGATTATGAATTCAAAAAACATTGGATGTTGATGTCGGGAGTCTCGTTCATGCAAACCCAAAGCAGGATGGAAATGGAATATGGCATGCTTCCCCGTTTCCCGGATGCTAAGATAAAACTAAACCATATCGTTATCCCGCTAAAGGTAGGATACAAATTCAAAATTAGCAAGACGTTGAGTTTGATTCCTTCAGTCGGAATGTATGCTTCATATAACTTTAGTGCCGGTGACTGCCCATTGGACATCAAATCTCCGGCTGACGGCAAGAAGATACATGAGAAATGGAATCCGATGAAAGGATATACCGATGCATTTTATATCTCTGACTTGCCCTATGAATTATACCGCATTAATCTCAATCCTCTTCGCCACTGGACTTATGGAGGAATTGCAGGACTGAAAGCCGTTATCGGCAGGCATTATACACTATCATTCCAATACTATGAGGCCATTAAGCGAATACAGTATCAGTGTAGTATAAGAGATTATGGCTATCAGCTTTCTGTAGGATATATATTCTAAATCCTATAGTTGCAAAGAGCAATTGAGAAACACCATCTTCGGGTTATACAATAATTACATTTCCAAAAATATCATGTTTTTTACGGAATGAAATCCGCAAAAAACATGATATTTTTGGATTTACACTTATTATCTGTTATCTTTGCTTTCAGGAAAAAAGCAATAAGAGTATGATAACAAGAGTATTAGAAGAAAGTATACGAAATAAACTGGGACAAGATAAAGCCATTGTCATCATGGGGGCACGCCAAGTAAGGTAAGACTACCTTATTGAAACATCTGTTCAAAGAAAAAGAAGGTATATTGTGGCTCAATGGAGACGAACAGGATACTCGTGCACTTTTTGAAAACATCTCGGCAACGCGTTTGAAGTATATCTTCGGCAATAATAAAACTGTTATCATAGATGAAGCACAACGAATTGAAGACATTGGGATAAGACTTAAACTCATCACAGACCAACTGCCGGACATTCAACTGATAGCAACCGGAAGTTCTTCTTTCGACCTTGCCAACAAAATCAATGAGCCACTGACCGGAAGGAAATGGGAATATAAAATGTATCCCCTCTCCTTTGAAGAGATGGTAAATCATCATGGACTTATGGATGAGAAAAGACTACTTCCCCACCGACTGGTATATGGCTATTATCCGGACGTAGTGAACCATCCCGGCTCAGAGGTTGAAATTCTGAAACAACTTTCCGACAGTTATTTATATAAGGATATCCTGGATTGGGAACATATAAAGAAAGCCAACAAAATAGTAAAACTATTACAAGCTCTTGCTTTTCAAGTAGGTTCCGAAGTTTCATATAATGAATTAGGGCAACTGTGTGATTTAGATCCAAAGACAGTGGAACGTTATGTCATTTTATTGGAACAATCATATATCATCTTCCGCTTAGGATCTTTCAGCCGTAATTTACGAAATGAACTAAAGAGTAGCCGAAAAATATATTTCTATGACAACGGCATCCGCAACGCGGTTATCGCCAACTTTGCATTAGCCGAAACCCGCCCTGATATTGGAGCGTTATTCGAAAACTTTATAGTATCGGAACGAATAAAGTTTTTACATTACCACCATCTATGGTATAACACATGGTTCTGGCGCACCACTGCCATGCAAGAAATCGACTTCATTGAAGAAGGCAACGGGCAACTGGTAGCTTATGAGTTTAAATGGAATCCAAAGAGAATCGCCAAAGTACCAAAAACATTTACCAACAGTTACCCGAACGCTACATTCAATGTTATCACGCGAGATAATGTGGAAGAGTTTCTATTATAATTATTACCTACCACCGGTTATTACATTGGAGAAGGGCTAAGAAAGGGACTTATAAATGCAGCATAACAGCAAAAAGTCGTCCTTATTTTCTCCTTTATCCTCTCTTTTTCTTCCGCTTTTTGGCAGACTCCACCGCCTCGGCAACCACCGGTTTATTTTCAAATCGTTTGGTATAGCCGGTGTAATCCGGAACCGTACGTTCGTACATAGGATCTACAAACAACGGACTTGAAATAATATGATCTGCCGTACTACGGTTACAACAGAAAACGATATTCTCCACACCGGCCAGACGAGTCAATGCCTTTACATCCGTATCGTGCGGCTGCAACGTCATCGGGTCAGTGAAGAAGAAAAGGTAATCAATCTCACCGTCCACAATGCGGGAACCCATTTGCTGGTCACCGCCCAAAGGACCGGATTTCAGAATGGTAAAGTCCCACTCAACATCGGGATGCTTTTCCTTAAGAGCCTCAAGGATAAGAGTTCCTGTAGTACCTGTACAGTAAAACTTGTGCCCCATAAGCAATTCTGAGTTCCAGAGGACCCACTCAATGAGGTCTTTCTTCATGGCGTCGTGCGCCACTAATCCAATCTTTCTAACTAATTTTGTCATAAGCCAATACCGTTTAAATAATAAACAATCGGTAAAAAGAAAAAGCTATAATTGCGAGAAAAATTTCTTTCCACGTAAATAATACTGCGCCAAGATACTGCTTTTTGTCCATTCCGGTATCACGGAAAGGGAAGTTTTTTTCAGGTTTTCTTCGCGTGCAGCAGTGAAAGAAGAACGTAACCGACGATATTCACGGCGCGCACGAAGTACAGCCAATGCATTGGGGAACTGGAGTTTAAGAGCAAAATTCAATGCAGCCACATAGTCGAGGACAGCACGAATACGCATCACCGAAGACAAATCTTCCGAAGGCAGGTTCTTGTAAAGCATGACAAGATTATTACGAAAGTTGAGGTAAGTCTTTCGGGGATTTTCTTTCTTTAAAGTAGCACCGCCTACATGATAAACCACACTTTGCGGCACACATACAATCTGCCTGCCACGTGCACGAAGTCTCCAGCATAAGTCAATTTCTTCCATGTGGGCAAAGAATCGTCCGTCCAGCCCTCCGGCCTCACGATAATCTTTCAGGCGGATAAACAAGGCTGCACCTGTAGCCCAAAATACAGGAATAATGGTATCGTATTGCCCTTTGTCCTCCTCTACCACACCCATAATCCGCCCACGACAGAACGGATAGCCGTAACGATCGAGAAAGCCGCCTGCCGCACCTGCATACTCAAACTTCTCCTTCTGCCGCCAACTCCGTATCTTCGGCTGGCAAGCTGCTGCCTCAGGATGTGCCTCCATATAATCTGCCAATGGCTGAAGCCAATGCTCCGTCACTTCCACATCCGAATTGAGAAGTACTACATACTCAGCATCCACTTCCTGCAAAGCCATATTATAACCATCGGCAAAACCCTGATTTTCTTCCAGCAGTATCAATCGGACGGTAGGAAACTCCCGGCAAAGCATCTCAACAGATGCATCCGTTGAACCATTATCAGCAACATACACCACAGCACCGTCTGCTTCGGAAAAGCGTACCACGGAGGGAAGAAATGAGCGAAGCATTTCACACCCGTTCCAGTTTAATATTACAACTGCTATCTTATCCATTTTGCTTCTCCAGTTCTTCACGTTTCAGTTTCCAACGTTTATGAGACCAGAACCAATAGGCAGGAGCACGACGAATCGTTTGTTCCAGACGGCGTACGAAAAGTTCGGTTATCTCCCCTTCAGCAGTCTGTTTAGGAGTTTCGGTTAACAAATCGAAGTAGGCTTTGCAATGTCCTCTGCCTTGTCTCTCCAATTCGCAATAAAATACAGGATAATTCATCATCCTGGCAATACGTTCACCTCCATCCATGAATACGGTTTCCTGGTTCAGGAAAGTAGTCCAGTGGTGAGCTTCGTTACGATTGGGCGATTGATCGGTAATCAAACCGACCACTACATGCTTCCCTTCACGGCGCAACCGGATCACTTCGCGGGCAGTAGAGTGC
>OGYN01000976.1_pt1 | contig 24562 bp, 29 predicted proteins | sample 1576551 | NCBI WGS metagenome assembly OGYN01 (sample SAMEA3541589, study PRJEB24748) | human gut metagenome | biome: human gut; feature: human-associated habitat; material: faeces | place: China | collected 2012 | reverse complement strand
AGAGTTCCTTCATGCCGCCACAGAATGTATCAGGGTAAGACTCGCTGTCGCCACAACCAAACAGGGCCACAGTCTTGCCAGCCAAGCCAGCACTCTTCAATGTCTTCACGCCATCATACCAGTCATCCTGCATCTCACCGGCACCCCAGGTAGAAGTACCCAGAAGAAGATTCTCATGACTTGTGATAGTAGCATCATCGATGTTAGCTACATCTACAGCTTCCACGCCCAACTTAGAGGCGATGGTTTCGGCAATCGACTGGCATGAGCCAGTGGAAGAGCCATAAATTACGATTGTTGTTTTCATTTGTCCTTAATCTCTTTTAGTTACATTATATTTTCGGGTGCAAAGATACGCCCTTTTCCCGTAATCTGCAATACCTAAAAATGATGGTTTCGCAGAAATACCTAAATATGGGGATAGATAAAAAGTTTTAGGACGATTCATCCTAAAACTTTCTTAAATCTTATACTTTTAGGATGATTGAGCCTAAAAAATCGTATCTTTGTACCTAAAATAAAAACATTAATACTTAATTCGATGAAAGATTTTGCAGCGATAGATTTCGAAACGGCCAACCAGCAGCGTACAAGCGTCTGCTCGGTGGGCATTGTGATTGTGAGGGATGGTGAGATTACAGACAGCTTCTACAGCCTCATCAAACCCGAACCGGAGTACTACTCTTATTGGAATACCCGGGTTCACGGGTTAACCCTGGAAGACACGATGAATGCCGATGTCTTCCCGAAAGTCTGGGCAGAGATTGCGCCCAAGATAGAAGGTCTGCCTCTGGTAGCCCACAATGCCCCCTTCGACGAAGGATGCCTGAAGGCCGTATTCCAGATGTATCAGATGGAATATCCCGACTACGAATTCCATTGCACCTGCCATGCCTCCCGAAGAAAGCTGGGCACTCTCCTCCCCAACCATCAGCTCCAGACCGTAGCCGCCTATTGCGGTTACGACCTCACCATGCATCACAATGCCCTGGCAGATGCCGAAGCCTGTGCCTGGATAGCAAGAGAGCTGCTATAGTAAGTACCAGAAATGCATGAGGGTGTGTCATAAATCCATGACACACCCTCTTCTGTTATTTGTCAATTTCAGCACGTATGAACATACCATTATAGCTGTAATAGAGGTCGTAACCAGGAATATCAATTTCATATCCGCCAACCTCTTTTTCAATTTTATAAGGCTTCAGATCAGGATACTTCTTTGCTATATCCTCAGCTATGACAAAAGGAATAATGCCTATAGGCAGCACAGAGTATTTGCAGTCAACACTCTTCCACTCTCCCTTCTCATCGAACTCCACTTGAGAGCCATCACTGAGCCATACTTCATATTCCCAAAAGCCGTCGTCTTTCTCCTTTTCCACACGACTGTATGTTGCATCAGCAAAATATTGCTTTACAAACAGCTGTGCCGGCATCGGTAATACTACGTTATCAAACTCTTTATCTTCACTGCTGCATGAAACTGTAAAAAGTACCAGTAACATCGCAAATAATGTGGTAATGAATGGTCGTTTCATATTCATAATGTTATTGTTTAAAATTACTATCATATATTCTATAATCTCTTGAATCTAGGTTTGTTATGCAGATTCGTATCTGTCGGTTACAAATATAATAGTTTTATTTTAGATAAGAATGATTTCAAACTCAAATTAACTATAATTCAATATTTTTTTATTTTTCCATTTGTTCTACTGCCATAGTTCTTAGTTGTTAGACTTATTCAGGTTACAATAGATATTGCATAGATAGAAATTACAAGGTAGACTTTTAGGTTCGGTTTTTGAAAGTGAATCCTGCTGGCAGTGATGCCGGCAGGATTCTGCGTTTTTTGGATGCAGCAGCATATACATACATAGATTTCAAAAAAGTAAGCTAAAGAAAAAACTCAAAAGTTTAATTCAATTAAAAAAAGCAAAAAACTTTGGAAGTTATAATCTTTTGCACTATATTTGCACACATATAATTAAAATGTAAGTAATATGAGTACAACAATAAAAACAAAATCTTCCGCCTCTATAAGAATAGATACGGATTTGCTCAATATTCTAAAGAGCAATGCTAAAAGAGACAACAGAAGCCTCAGCAATTATTTGGAGACGATTCTGTTTGAAATAATTCCTCAGCAGCCAATTGACAGAACCGAAGGAATTTGTCAAGGACTCCGTGAGGTTAAAATGATAAAGGAGGGTAAATTGAAAGCAAAATCCGCAGACGAACTTTTCGATGAGCTATAATATTGAAACAACTCCTCATTTTGAAAAGGAGTTAAAGGACTTAGCTAAACGCTATAAGTCCATGAAACAAGATTTTGGAAAATTCAAAGATTCCTTAAAAGAAGATCCTTTTCAAGGCGTTGACTTAGGCGGAGGGTTAAGAAAAATCCGTATGGCTATTGATTCCAAAAGAAAAGGTAAAGCTGGAGGAGCTAGAGTTATCACATATACCACATTGGTAGATGAGAATACAGGTGAAGTATGGTTGATAGAAATCTATGACAAATCAGAATTCTCAACCATCAAGACTAATGTCATAAAGAAAATGCTAAAAGAGTTGGGACTATAATTCTCAAAAGATTTGAGGGCTATCCTTGCAAATCGTCCGCCATTGGCGGGCGATTTACAAACAACAGACAATGATACGTTTTTATCGATACATTGCGTAGAATTCCTGCACCTTGTCATGGAGCATAGAAGCATGGAGAAGACCATTTCTCCATGCGTCAGGAATATGGCATATTCCAAATTTAGCACCTAGGATAGCTCCTGCTACTGCTGCATTGGTATCCGCATCTCCTCCTGATAAAACAATCTTCAGAATACCCTCTTTATACGAGGTCGCATGCCAATAAGCCCATAGGGCAGCCCCTAAAGTTCTGAGCGTATATCCCATACTCTTTTCATCATCCAGACACAAAGAATCCAGACCTTCATGGTATGCCAAGTCAATAAATGGAATGATTCGTTCATCATATTGTTTGGCTATGCCAATCACCTCTTCATAATCTAATATCCTGTTTTCAAAGACAAGAGCATGTATGATAGAAGAAACGATAAACGCCTTCAAAGAGCAGTAAAATCAGAATAAAACAAAATCTCCTCTCTTGCAAAGACACAAGAGAGGAGAAAGAGTTTCATCCCAAATATTTCTCTATTTACCGCAAATCGAGCGAATCCATCCAAAAAGTTCGTTCAAGGCGTAATCACCTGAGTGAGGACGATTCCAAGGCAGCTTGAAGTTAACATCCTTACCCTTGTTTTCAAGCTTGGTAGCCAAGTTGATAGGAATAGGGAACGCCGTGTCTCTGTCTATGGCTCCATGACGGATGTACCAATGAGGTGCAATGCAAGAACCTTCTTCATCCATCATGCACATCGGATTGAGCAACCTTACATTCTCTTCTATTTCCTTGCCAAGAACAGCTTTGGAATTTCCTGTGGCTTTTACCAACGAATAGGTGGTAAAGTTAACAGAACTACCCTTGCTATTGCCAAACTCCTCATTTTCTCCACTGGCCTTACTTCCTGCTACTCCTTTACTATCGAAAGCCGGCACACCTTTTAGGGCTGTCTTACTTGCCACATAAGAAAGATACTTATCCAAGTCAAGACCAGTGATGTATTCTCCCTTTGACTTATTTCTCATTGGCATCATCTTAGGACCATCTTTTGGCACATCCATTGAAAACTTCATTTCTCCCTGCTTCTTGCCACCATTCATAGGAGCAATAAACTTCATGCCTGAAGAGAATGAAAATCCAATACTATCTGGTATATCAGCACCATAATCCTTTGCATCCTGAGCACTTGTCATCAAAAGCTGCTTGATATAATCACGATAGTTGTCTGCGTTCAAATCACTTCCATCCTTTTTCTTTAGTCCCAAACTATTGATGTAAGCAGGAAATTGTGCAGCCAACTCCTTAGACACAGCAACTTGCTCGCCCGTTACAGGTCGAATCTTTTCATCCACACCTCCATACAACCACTCATACGCCATATCCGCATGGTCAAGATCGATGATAGGGCAAAAACAAACTGCCGCAAAAACATCGTCTCTTGTATCAGCTGCTCCCATGGCTTTGAGCATAGGCTCATAAGAAGGATTATTGCCAGTGGAACCCAATAAAGACGACATAGCTCCACCTGCACTTGTTCCATCGGTAATAATATGCTCGGCATCACCCAGCATATCCCTGTCAAAGAAACGCAGATAGCGAACTGCCGCTTTCAAATCAAGCAGTCCCTTAGGAGCACGACCCGTATAAACAGTCTTTCCCTTCTGTACAATCATAGAGTTTCTACCTCTTGCACCAGGTATAGCTACAACATAGCCTTCTGCCAAAGCTCTACCTGATGCATCACCCTCATCTATCATCCTTGGAGCAGCTGCCATATAGCCACCCACATAATTGGGCATAAAGATAGGAGTGGATTGCGTTGCACCCTCAGGAACAAACACATTCATGTACTGATACGTAGAATCCTCTACATGAGTAACATAATACAAATTTGTGTAAGCAGTATAGTTGACCTTCTTCCCATTAGGAAGGGTAACAGACCCCGCCACGCCTTTCGAAGCATCAAACACCAACTTTGGTGTAGGCTTCTTCGCTGCCTGGGCACATACACAAAGTACCAAGGCCAGCGATGCTACGAAAAACTTCTTCATTGTTACTTGATATATTTGAACGATGCAAAGTTACTTCAAATCCTGAAGAAACAGAACAATTAGCAGTGAAAAATTACGATTTTAATAAATAATAACACTAGTGTCCCGTTAAAACGAGACCAACGATTATCAAATAAGTTATTAATACTCAAAAGTTTACGGACTTTTTATAGTGTATTCGATTTGATTTTGTATCTTTGCACGCATATTTAAAATACGTGTGCGATGAACAAAGGCAAAACTATATTCTCTCAGATTATGTCACTTATACCAGAACGTGATTTCAAAACTTGTGTAGACCGTTATAAGGGAAACTACAGAGCAAGAAATATGCACATACTTGCTTTTAGCTTATGCAAAGAAAGTGATGCACATAGATCAATCGCTACACACTATTTCAAAGAACGTGGGTCTATTCCTTACGGACAAGACTCCTTTAAATGATTTGTTTAACAAAGCTGTTCCAACAGAAGAGACGGAAGATTGGCTATATCCTAGCCTTTTCAGCCCCGACGATTTCTAAACGGGACAGCAGTGATTGCTATAATTTTGCTTTCTGAGCTTGGAATTCATATTCTGTAAGAACTCCGGAATCTCTGAGTTGCACCTATTTTGTCAATTCATCAACAATGAATCCACAAAGAAAGTAAGTAACATTAATATAGTAACAATTTAAAAAGATAAGATTATGAAGAAGTTCATTTTGCAGCGTTATTCATATTAATAGGATTTAGTTTTTAAAGGTAATTTTATTAAACATTCCCAGTTTTTGACATTTGTGTCATTTTTCGGGAATGAACACACGAAAAGCCATTGACATCTTACTTTCTGGGGCTTACGTTACGAGATTTTGAATGCAAAAGCCCACAAAGGAGCCGATTTATTCCCGATTTTTGTCATTAATGACACTTTTCGGGAACGACTATGATTATAAAAAGAGATTATTATTTACAGCAACTCATATCGAGCAAGTCTAACAATCTCATAAAGATTGTAACTGGAATTAGATAGCGATAAGAAGAAAGCTGCATACCTCCGATCTTTACACGAAACAGTGTATCTCAAAGATATAATAGAGAGGAACAACTTGAAGAACAGCGAAGAATTCATGGAGTTGATGCGTGTGATGGCTTCATGTATAGGTTCTCCGTGCAATCCTAGTAAGTTGGAAAATACATTCAAAAGTGTAAAGAATGAAAACCTTGCCAGAAAAACCATATCCAAATATCTTTCCTACATGGAAGATGCTTTTCTTATAGAGAAGTCAATGCGATATGACATAAAGGGCAGAAAATATATAGGTACACTTTCGAAATACTATTTTCAAGACATCGGATTACGCAATGCCTTACTGAATTTTAGACAAGTGGAAGAGAATCATATCATGGAAAACGTCATATACAATGAGCTTCGTTTACGAGGCTTTTGCGTTGATGTGGGTATGGTAGAGGCAAGGACTGCAAAAGAACGCAAACAACTGGAAGTGGATTTCGTTGCAAATATGGCAGACCGTAGATATTATATCCAATCAGCATTTGCAATGCCTGATGATGCAAAAAGAGAGCAAGAATGCGCTTCATTAAAAAGAATCGACGATTCCTTTAAGAAGATAATCATAATGCGCGATGACATAAAACCATATCATGACAACAATGGCTTTTATATTGTCGGGTTAATGGATTTCTTGCTAAAGCCAGATTTGATGGAACAATTATAGAAATCGGAGAAAGAATCCATTCGTCATGAGTGGACTCTTTCTTTTGAAAATCATAGCTTACCTATTATTACATGGTTGGATACCTTACATTCCCCAACTTTTTGTGGAATGTTTCCACATACTTTCCTCATTTTCCACACTATCTACTTTTGGTACAAAAAGCATAAACGTCTGATAATCAACGCATATTATTTTCCCACTTCTTTTTGGCACACAGATTGTGACTATGAATAGCGGGTTCGATAATGAATCCACAAAGAAAGTAAGTAACATTAATATAGTAACAATTTTAAAAAGATAAGATTATGAAGAAGTTTATGTTTGCAGCTATCGCAGTTATGGTTATGGTTTCAGTAAGCAACGTTTTTGCATCAAGCAGAATGGTAAGTAACGCAGAGGTAGCACCAGTTGATACCGTAGCTCCAGAAGCACCTTCAGATACATTGGCAACAGGTACTCCTATCCAGCCACAAGCAGATGTTGAGGATTCTACACAGCAGGAGAATGCTACTGAGGCTACAACAGAGAATGCGACAGAGCAGCAGACAACTGCCGAGTAAAAGATAAAGAACAGTTCATTTTGCAGCGTTATTCATATAATAGGATTTAGTTTTTTAAAAAAGGTAATTAGACTTATTCAGGTTACAATAGATATTGCATAGATAGAAATTACAAGGTAGAATTTTAGGTTCGGTTTTTGAAAGTGAATCCTGCTGGCAGTGATGCCGGCAGGATTCTGCGCTTTTTGATACAGAAACAAATCTATATAACAAAAGTGTTCTATATGCATATTTTCCACGTTCTACTGCAAAAACAGTCGCAATTGCGACAAAAGTTGCAGTAAGAATCGTCTAAAGTTAAAAATATGGTAATAGAGCGAAAGGAATACATATCTCTGCTTATGCTGAAAAGATGGAATGGAAAGGTAAAGATTATCACCGGCATCAGACGCTGCGGAAAATCATACCTATCAAATTAAGAAATGCCAAGCTAAACTTTAGGCAGCAAGAACGCTCACATTTAATGGAGAATATGTTGTATAACGAGCTTTTGCATAGAGGGTATAATGTTGATGTTGGAGTTGTAGAGGTTGACCAAATGCTTGACGGCAAACGCAAACGATGTCAATATGAAATTGATTTTGTAGTCAACATTGGCAGCGAAAAGGTATATATTCAATCTGCCTTAAATGTCAACACTCCCGAAAAGAAAAAACAAGAAACATTCTCTCTGCATAACACAGACGACTTCTTCCGTAAAATTGTAGTACTCGATGGTAGCCAAAAGATGTGGGTAGATGATGATGGAGTAATATATGTCGGAGTCATCCCATTCTTACTTGAAGACTATTTGACTACTTAACGGCACAACTATTGATAAGATAGGAAAAGTGAATCCTGCTGGCAGTGATGCCGGCAGGATTCTGTGCTTAATAGCCCCTGTTAAACTCATTAAATATCTGACGAAGATTATCATCAAGCGCATTATTATATACACAACATGATACTTATGGCTATTTGCGAGGGCTAGGGATGAAGAAATCCTCAGGAGAGAAATCATCTCCTTTTTGGCCTGGTCTTTTTGGCGTCCATGTTCTAACATGAATCTTAGGATTTCCTTCTTCTGTAAAATCCCACAACAAGAACACATAGCCATCATCTGAGTACTGGCGACCGCTATATCGTTGGCTAGCCCATTTTTGTCGCAACTTCACTCCATAGAAATTAGGATTAGAGCCATGTCGCATCAGCTCTATGTCCGAGAAATCCACATTGATGTATTCATTGCTCTGAAATAAGGCCCTGAGATTGTTGATGTATTGCTGCTTGTTTTGCTTGCTATAAACCACCTTTTCCTTTACTTGTTGGGAAACACCATCAGCTTGACTTTTACCCATAGTTTTAATAACACGACCTGTGATAATAAGCGCATCATCACTGAAGATTTCATCCAAAGCCGCTATATTCTTCTCAACATAATAGCTTCTGAAATCTTCCACGAACTTCAAGATTTCCCTTCTCATTCGCATATCCAAGTTAGCTTTTCCACCTGATAAAAGTGCAAGATAAGAGTTATTGTCTATAGCTGTTCTTACGCCTGTAATAACCCCTTGCTTGTTAAAACTGATAGTCAGTTCTTTATGCAATTCACCTTTGTAAGTATTGTCCAAAGGTTTCATCTCGACAGGTATCTGACGGACTTCATACCCTGTAAAGTCTTGGATACACGACTGAACATTATTATTCCATTCACAACGGAAATGGATGTTCTTCCAAAGACTTCTCAATCCATTTGCCGCATTATCATCTATTCTTACTCCTCCTAAGTTCAAGAGCCCTACCCTATTTCGCTCAGCTCTGTTAATCTCCGTCAACAAAGCAGACACATTTCTCTCAACTTGCGATTTTAGCGTTTGGTTATAGATTCCATCAGAAAATCGGAACGTCACCTGTGCCAAAGCAAATTGAGCACAAGCAAACGCAGTACATAATATCAAAATTAACTTCTTCATATATCTCATTTTAGCAGTATACCTATTGGTATACAATTAGTAAACTTATTCATACTTTCCGTATCCATCACCGCTCCTGTTTTAACATTGATCCTCGCTCCATTCTGCATTGGAGAAAGCACACCAACAATTTGACGGTCGATATTCAACATTATCAGATAGCAAACATTGGGATCAGACATCGTGCGAAGTTTTCCCCAATCTTCAACCAATCCGTTGTCCATTGCCTTTTCCAATAAGTATTGCATACTGGCATAAGTGTCTATTTCATTTATTTGCTTGATGATATTTGGCAAAGCAGAGCTACCAGACGTATGAGAAACAGAAGCTGTAATTTCACTTGAACTATTTGGAGTAAACTTCATGGTACTTTTATTGACAATGTCTTTTGCTACATACACCATGACAAGAGCCGACTCACCACGCTTAACATTTTTAGACAATAAGGCTTCCCGAACCCTATCCTCTCCGATTTCCGCGATTTCCATTTCCTCACAATAGGCAGAAAGTCTCTCCATCAGTCCCATCAAAGCCAATTTCTTGGCATCATCTTCAGTAGAGGCAGTTGCCTCTGCCGTGAAATACTTGCCTGAAAGTTTGATGTCATTGATAGCATCTATGCCATCCTGCCCAAAACAAAATAAAGGAAAAGCCCAAAGGACTAAGTAACCTAAAATTCGTTTCATTTTTTATTTTCTTGATTTGATGTCATTATAGAGATTCTTCACATTGGTTGTTGGTGTATATAGATACGCATACGATGTGAACAAAAATTTGCTTGTTGCAATATCTTTCACATCACACGACAAACTCAACACATGGTCATAGCCAAGTTCCTTATTATATAGGAACAAGCCACCTTGCAACTTGCCGTTCTTAGTTTCTTCATAGCCAAAATATGGCACGCATCCCATACTCCTTGCAAAAGCAACCAACTGTCTGACTGGCACTACAACTGTTGTTTTTTTCTTATCACTACCTATTACGGTAAGTGAAATCTTTGCCGCTGGAATGGCATCGCAATCCAACAACAACGTATTGGCTACTGTTTGAACTGGGAACTTTGCATCTACAACAGGAATATAATCCACGCTATCTTTCAACTTAAAGAATGTAGTGTTGGTTATCGTTTCCAAGCCATAATGTTTTCCTGGCAAAGTGTACAGAGTATCCGTACCATCCTTCACAATATTCAGCCTCGCAACATCCACATTACAATCAGCAGGGCTATGCTTCAACTTATAAGCCTTTAAGTCTCTCACAAAGTTGGCTTCCAATTCCTTACGTGGAGCATTCATCAAGAAATCATACTTAATCGGAAGAAGAATATTAATTTTCTCGTTTTTACCATCTTTCCATATAATTTGGTACGCTTTGTTATTGACCATTGCTACAGAGCAAGATACCGATTTTGGAAGAGACAGCATCAGGCTCCAGTTTCCCTTGACGAATTTGGCATCCATATACTTTAATTGATTCTTTGTCAACTTATAGGTATTACATAGCAGTCCATTCTCCAAGAAATCAAGCACGGCACCATTCGCTTGCTGCCGATAAGCCTCAGGGAATAGTTGTATGCCAATATGTTCCACCATACCATTTTCGGCTTTTCTAACTACCAGTTGATGATTGTTCTTCTGTATGAAAGTATACCCTATCTTGAGTGTATCGAGACCCTCTAGCTTTAACTCAGCAGCCACCTTTTTCAATTCTTCCGTTTTGAAAGAGAGGTTATTCTGAGCCTCAGCAGCAAGAGCGACGAACATCAAGGATATTATTGATGATAGAATTCTTTTCATATTATGCTATTGTTTTTAGCGATAGCAGATGTCCATTGGCACCTGCTATCATATAGGATTATCAGAATGTAAATTCACGAAGAAGCCCAGTCCACGAATTGCCTTCCTGTCCTCGTTTCATTATTTCCTTGGCGATTTCCGCATTTTTCGGCAAACCGCCTAGTCCTTGTTGATAACAAGAAGCAAGATTGGCTGCAGCCGTCTTAGAGAGATAGCCATTGACCAACGCTTTCTTATAGCAAGCGATGGCTTTCGTGATATTTTTATTCACAAGCTTTCCTGTGAAATACAAATCACCAAGCTCACACATCGCTGGAGCATAATCTCCATCGGCAGCCTTTTCAAGATATGTCACCACCTTGTTTTTATCTACCTTGACCGTTTTACTGCCAGAAAGATGTAATTGAGCTAGGAGGAAACAAGCGTATGGTTCACCAAGGCTTACACCTTTCTCATAATATGCCAACATCTTCTTTTCGTTAGCCTTTTTCCATTCTTTGTCTGCATAGCAGAGACCCAAAAGAGCCGAAGCCACTGGTATATTTTTCTTTTCAAGCGCTGTCAGTTCCTTTACAGCCGTGGCATAATCAGGAGTAGTTGCTTCCATACAAGCCATAGCGTGTATAAAAGTATAGAAATCCGTTCCTTTCCAACCATTATTGATTTCCACATTATCATCAGCCAGTTGCTTCATGAAGTTCGCCTTCATGCCTTTAGCAGAAGCATTCGCTAACCATTGCAAGGCTATGAGATAGTTTTGTTTTACTCCCAATCCTTTCTTATACATGATGCCAATATTCCACAGAGCCACAGGATTGTTTTTCACCGCAGCTTGCTTGTAAAGACTCATAGCCTTTGAATAATCTTGCTGAACGCCATCACCTTTGTATAAAAGGTCGCCCAACAACATCATTGCACTCGGTATATTTTGCTTCGCAGCCTTGTCAAGATAGCCAACAGCCTTAGCTTTATCAACCTTGGTTCCCTTACCATTGCATAGATAATCGCCCAATTTATAAGCTGCAAATCCATTGTTCAAGTCAGCAGCCTTTTGGAAATAAGGCAAAGCCTCGGCATACTTCTTGGCATGGTCGTAGGTAGTAGCCACCTTGACGATTGCATCAAGAGAATTGTTGTCTGCTGCCATCTTATAATACTTTAACGCCAATTCTGGATTCTTCTTGACGGTATTACCACAACCATTCTCGTACAAATCAGCCAATAGATGCATATCAAAAGCGGAGTGAGACTTTGCTAGGTTCTTCTCACGCAGTTTGACGAGTTCTGAATTTCCAGCCTTGACAGACTCCTTATAGAGTTTCACCGCCATGACAGAATCTTTCTTGACACCATGTCCCAACTGATAACAAAGTCCCATATTGGCAATCGCCTTGACATGCTTCTGCTTACCAGCCATACTAAACCATTTCAAAGCTACATCGTAGTTTTGCTTTACCTTCTTACCTGTATAGTAATAGGTTCCCAATGTGTTTTGCGACTCTGCATCTCCTTTCTTTGCCTCATCTATCAGTTTTCTAACCTCAAGAGAATCCACATTGACCGAAGTCTTTGCCTTCTTTACTTTTGCCGTTTTCTTCTGTGCGGAAACAGGAAGAACCAAACAAAAAGCCATTGACAGGACAAATAATATATGTTTATTTCTCATAACTATGAATTTTACTGAATATTACCAAAATAACTTTTTATCCAAGGTCAACGACATCGTCCATTGGGTTATCCAAGTCGCTATCCGAAACATTATCATGCTCATTCTGTGCCAGATAACCAGTCTCACCATTATTGACACTAACAATACTTTCCGAATCGCTTACAGTCAGGGTAGAAGGCACATCTGCTAGAACATTACCCGATTCATCGGTAACGACATCATAGGTATTGTCACCATCCACATCCACGGCATAAAGAGTTTCTCCATTATCGCCAGTGAATTGTGCGGCTGACAAGACTTGCCCATCAACCGTTTCCACAGTACCAACTGCTGCAATGTCAAGATTTCCCATGTCATTATCGGTTGGGTCCACCATAATAACATCATTCGTAATATCTTGTGCTACCAAACGAGGGTCTACGTCCGGAATATCATTTGTATCTATCTCGCCAGCATGAACGGTATTCTCTGTAGCTGGCTGCACATGGGTAGTAGAATTTCCTTGTGGTTGTGTCACATTATCAGACACCTGCGGCTGAGGCTCTGTAACATGAGACTCATTCTCCGTTGGGGTTACAGTGGCATTCTGCGTTTCCGAGTCTTTATTTTCTTCCGCAGTCACAACCTCCTCAGCATTCTGACCGATAACCTCCACGTCCATAGGACTAATAGGTTCCACGATGGCACGCTCTTCATCGCCTCTTACAATATCAGCCGACACCACCGCACCTGCACCTAAACCAGCTGCACCAGCCAAGGCTGCACCTTTCTTGAAAGTTTCCTTAGCATTTCCATTCTTTGCATTCTTATTAATAACCTGAGTATCCATAATTGTTTGTTTTTAAATGATTTATACTTATTTTCTGATGCAAAGATACTTGTTTTTAGCGGTACTATCAAGTTTTTTCAGCCATGTTACTCCAACCACTAAGGTTCTTTGACGAAACCTAAAGTTTCTCTGACGAAGTCCCAAATACGATAAAGTTTAGTTTTTCTGTTAGATTTAGGAATAATATAAGATATGTTCTCTAGTCGTTCATTCACCCCATCCACTTTATCTATCTCTATAAGATATGCCGTATTATTATCATCACTATCCTTACATATCATAGCTAGTTCTTTTGCTTTTTCATCCAAAGGAGCATCCGAAGTTAGAATTTCTGCAATATCTTTATCCTTCACTTTGGTATAAACACCATCTGTACAAAGCATAAAAACATCATGAGGTTGTATGTTACGTATCAAAGTGATAGATGGAGTTTGATAATCTGCGGGATTATTCGTTACAAAAAGACATTTTGTTATGACATTTCTTTTTGGATGGTCGATAGCCTCAGCAGGAGTTATTACCCCTTCCTCTATCAAATCATTTACCAACGAATGGTCTTTGGTTTGGAATATAATCCCTTCCTCCTTACGTATCTGATAAACACGACTGTCGCCTAGGTGCGCCAATAACATACCCTCGCTTGTTTTCGCCATAAAGGCAAGAGTTGTAGCCATGGTTGGGCATATCGCTCTATTATTATATAAGGTGTGGTAGGCATGTTCTACGAGCTGCAATATATCTTCTGCCTTCAGTTCCGAACAACTTTCGTTAGCCAGATACCCTTCTATTGATTGACATACAAGTTTGCTTGCCACCTCCCCATGGTCTCTTCCCCCCACGCCATCACAAACCACGAAATACGAAGTTTGCTTGTTGGCATCTACAGGACATAAGCAATCCTCTTGGCTTTCTCGATTGCCAAGCTGGGAGAATGAACAGGGCTTAGTTATAGAAATTATCATAATTGTTTCTCCTTCCAATAACGCAAAGCCATAAACCACTAAAATTCAACAACTTGCTTATCGCTAAGCTTTCCTTTTTGTGGAGAAACCAAAATGTCCTCATTGATATGATTATTAAATGACAAGGAAATTGTACGAAAGCCTTTTCGGGTTATCTCAATTGTATCTCCCAACTTTACCATGAGGGCACAAGATTCAGCTCTTTTGATTTCTTTAGATTCGCCCGATTGCTTGTTCACGACTGCAAATATATTTTTCTCATCCACTCCCCGAATTCTTATTACGACATTATATATTCTTTCATCGTCATAAGGAACTAGCTCTATTCTGCAAGATGATTGACCTTGTAGATGACCTTTCCGAATTTTATATTTAGGGCATACTATCGTGAACACATCTTCGATGTTGCTATAACTAGAGAATTGCGCAATACCTTGACTATTGGTTTCTTTTTCTTCACCATATATTTTTCGCTTATACTCTTCACTATTACAAGGCATCCTAACCTTGTAAGGTTCATATTTTTTCAAATTCTTATATATCAAAGTTCCTGGTAATGGTAGTTTTGTAACAGAGTCTATTACTTCGAATCGAGGCTGAAGCGTTTGGGGCAGCATTGTAATATAGAATGTAGTATTCTTTGAATCAGAAACATTAATAGTTGCAGTTTGGTATCCATAACATTCTATTGTCAACTTGTCACCGACAGCTGCAGGAATTGGTATTTTATACTGCCCTTTATTATCCAACCAGGAATCAGAACCTTTGTTAGCATCTACCACATATTCGTAAGAACTGCTATTTTTATTTACATAAGCCTTTAACCCTTTCAAAGGGCTTGGGTATCCGCCAAACATTGTTGTCTTTAAGCTACTCTCTACTATTACATTATACATCCGAGTTTGCTTTTGGGAATACTTTTGACCAGTAGCATTATTAGGTTTAGCCAAAGTAAGTATATACGTTTTTCCACTTTCCAGCTTTCCTATTCCATAATCATAGAAATTTATCATGATTGGCGTATAGTCTTTATGCGAAATACGTAACATAGAATTACCTTGTGGCATATATACCCAATATTCCCCTAACTTCGGTATCACATTTCCCATGACATTACCCTCAAACTGTACTCCATCAAGAGCTATTCCGACCTTTATCAAAGCACAATTTCTATCATTTTCATCTAGCCTTGCAGGAGTTACTGCCGATAAGTCACCCTCAGAAATGGCGAAAGATTCAACCTTCAGCTTTTGAGCAAAGCTTGATGGTATTAAGAATAAAAATAAAATAATTATCAACAAATATCGTCTCATAAGTCTTTATTTTAAATTATTCAGAAAGGGCTAAGCGAAACCCATTGAATGCATCTTTATAATTAGATTCTGCAAACATACGATAAGATAAATAGCAAATCCTAATATCAAAAAAATAGTTTCCACCACGAAGTACGTGCTTAGTACCAGCAGAAGAGCCAAGAGGATTAATTTGAGAATCATTCTGATATTGTCCCCACAAATCTTGACACCACTCCGAAACATTCCCTCCCATATCAAAAATACCTAATTCGTTCGCCTGTTTAGTGCCAACAGGATGTCTTTTATTTGAACTATTACCATCATACCAAGCTACATCCAAAACATTATTACTCCCACTATAAAGGTATCTTTTACTTTTTTTGCCTCCACGAGCAGCATATTCCCATTCCGCTTCGGTTGGTAAACGAAATTTTAATCCTGTTATTTTATTCAGTTTTTCAATAAACTCTTGACAATCATTCCAACTTACATAATTTTTGGGTAACAGGTCTCCACCATTTGTTGAATATTTACTATCCATCACTACATTCCATAAAGCTTGTGTCACTTCATATTTACCTATATAATAATCTTCTGTCAACAAAACCTCATGTGCAGGAAGTTCAATTTTGTAAGGTTCTTTTACCTCTTTTGTTGCCCCCATCATAAACGTACCAGCCTCAACCTTTATCATCTCTATGTTAATGCCATCTTTTACTGGAATTGAAATAGAATTTGCCGTTTCAGATTCTTTCTTTTTATTCTCTATTAAAGTTATTTGTTCTTTATGTCCTGCGGTTAGTTCTACTTGCTTAGATTGCCACCCAACATATAATACAGTTATAGTTACTGTTGGTGATTTAGCATCAATAAAGAAGTTTCCTTCCATATCTGTTATCGCCCAATTGTCCGTCCCATTTTCTTTAATTGCGGCACCAATAATTGGCTCACCATTAACATCTACAACCTTGCCAAAGAATTTTACATTTTGCGAATTGACAGAATTTTGATTTGTAGCTTCCTTACCCATTGTAGATGCAAGAGCAGTTTTTGCTTCTTTTGACAATGTTATCTGAAGATTACTTGGAGCAGAAGCCTTCAATTTCACCATACCCTCCTCAGATTCATAGCCGTCACAAAATACAACAAAAGAATGCTGACCTATAGGAAAATTTGCCATTGCGACTCCATCACTACCCTTTATTCGTTTATTATCCACTAGAACCGTAGCTTCTATTGGAGTATATTTAATCGTAAGAGTTTGTGTTTGGCTGGATTGAATTCCACCGGAAACAGTTAGCATTAATTCATAAGTTCTATTACTCTCCAACTTCTCCATGCTATAGTTTGCAAATGTAACAATTATCGGAGGATAATATGGATGCTTAACTTTCAGCATACGGCTGCCTTGTGGCATATATACCCAATATTCACCCACATTATTTACAACCTGCCCTACAACATTCCCTTCAAATTGCACACCTTGCAATCCAATGCCTACTTTCACCAATGCACAATTCTTGTCGTTCAAATCTTTGCGAGATTGAATTTGGGCAGAAAGGTCGCTTTCTGCAATTCCAAAGGATTTTACATGTAATTCCTGTGAACAAACCGAAATGGAAAAAAGCAATAATACAAAGAATGTAAATGCTTTCATTATTTTCCCTACTATAAAAGTAATATATTTCATTCTTTAGCTAAACATTTTTACTAACAAACAACATACAAAGAAAAACAAAGCCACGATTAGGCAAAGTATCTTTGCGAACCAAAGTCCCCATTCTACTTTTATTATCGCTTTCGGAAAATCTGTTGCAACATATTCAGTTCTTTTAGGACTGGCCACATATGATAATGGCTTTTTAAGCCTGTAACTTGCATACAATAGATTCACAATAACATTCAGAATCAAATGAGTAAGTTCTAAAAGTATAACCAACAAGCAAGATATTATTATGACTTGTGCATAATGATTATGCAACAACTCATCCAACTTATACTCACCTTTTTCAACCAATAGCCAAATCAGTCCTAACCCTGTAATTGCCAAATATCTAATATAAGTCGATATTCTGTCAGAAAACAAGACCGCATTTTTCATACGTTCGTTATATTTTTTCCGAATATCTTGAATATTATTTATCATTTGCATATTGCACCCCCCTACCCCTTATCGTTACAATTGGCAAGAACTCTAAGGAACAATAATAACCCCTTTACATTTTACATTATCTTTCAAAGAATCCATTGGGACTTTACCACTTTCATCTTCATCACCACGACTTTGTAGTTTTTCCCGACTATAACGCACTTTTTCCAAAGCATGGCCAAAGTCGTTATTTCTAAACTGATGCAGAGTCAATGCTTTAATTCTTTTTCTAGAAACAGGCAGAAATTTATAATTATGTCTCATCTTTGCTTAAAAAAGTCTCTTATTAATTATATTTTCAAACATCTTGAATTCTAATTCTCCCTATTATTCTGTGAGAACCAAACGAAAGCCAATATCATCAGACTTAACAATAGCCCCCGTTGCATTACGACTTTTCACACTGCAAAATTGACTGCCTGTAAAAAACCACCGCCAACTGCCACCTCGCAAAACTCGTCTTGCTCCATCTACAGGACCTTTTGGATCTACTGACGCAGAACTAGAATAATCTCCGTACCAATCTTCACACCATTCATATACATTGCCTGACATATCATAAAGCCCTAATTCATTCGGTCGTTTCATTCCTACTTCATGAACTTTCCCATCTTTCCAACCTACATCATCAAATTTACTACTACCACTATACATATAATCCTTACTATTTTTTCCGCCAATAGCAGCATATTCCCACTCCGCTTCTGTAGGAAGACGAAACTGGCAGTTTGTAATCTCATTAAGTTTAGATATAAATTTTTGGCAATCATTCCAACTTACCATTCCCACAGGATATTTAACACCTTTATTTTTGGAAGGGTTCGTACCCATTATCACTTGCCACAGGGCTTGAGTTACCTCATATTTTCCAATATAGTAGTTTCTTGTCAATGTTACTTTATGAACTGGTTTTTCTTTGTTTCCATCCTCTCCCACCTTAGAAGTAGCCCCCATCATAAACGTTCCTGCCTCAACTTTCACCATTTCAATACTAATACCGTCCTTTACAGGAATCGTTATCGTATTACCAGAAATTTTACTGGAGCTACTAGCAGAAGTTGGCCTTTGTTGCACTGTTGTTTGAGCTATAGGTTCAGTAGGTTGTACCATATTACCATTCTGATTCAGCACCAACACATAAGTCCTATTACCCTCCAACTTCTCCACGCCAAAATCTGCAAAAGTAACCATGACAGGCAGAAAATTCTTGGTTATCACTTTTATCTGTCGTGAATTCTGAGGCATGTAAACCCACACTTCATTATTGTGCTTATCCAATGGCGAAACCACATTGCCTTCCACATCCAAGACTTCACCGACAAACTGCACTTTGACCAAGGCACAGTTTTTGTCATTCGTATCCTTGCGAGGTTGAAGTTGTGCCGTCAAATCAGAGGAAGCCAACTCAAACTCAGGAATTAGCTTTTGAGCCGATACAGAAAAGGCTTCAAGCACCAACAACATAAAAAGCAGAAATCGGCTCTTCATTTTCTGTTTATACCAAACATTACATTCATTATCTTACAAACGACTCCACCTTTACTCCATCTTGAAAAAGAGCGCCATTTTGCAAAACACCATTCTCGCAGTAGCCGTCAATATAATCACCAGTTTGAGGAACCGTAGAGCAACCTGCCACCGCATGGGAACTACGGAATGTCATTCTTCCATTGCCATGTGGCTTGCCATTGAGAACACCACCTGTCCATGTAGCATAACCTAGATTTACAGTTCCAGACTTTGCCGTTTCTTTCTTTGCAGGATTTACTGAAGTTGGGCCTCCATCAACATCTACAGGTTTAACCACCTTACCAGAGGTCTTGGCAGATTGCTTTTCAACTTGCGAATTATCCCTTTTTGGAGATTCAACATTTTCCTTAACCGTAAACTTAGCGATGTGTACTGTATCTTGGGATACGGAATCCGTCTTTACATCTTGCTGAGCTACCTCCGAAGACTTGCCCTTATCACCGAAATGGTTCTTAGCATACCAACCGATGCCACCCACCAACAAGAGTCCGATGACAAGAGCAGCAACCTTTCCGATAGGCAGCGAACTGGAAGAGCTAGGAATAACTGGGTCTGTAACGATAGGTTCACCAGCAGTCATACCGACACCAGAGCCCATCTGCGATTTGCCTTGCTGCAATATCTTCTGAAAATCAAGAATGGTTTGCGGATGGCAAAGGCTATCCTTCTGCATTCCACAGATAATAGCATCCATCGTATTCTGCGAGATGTTTTCAGGCAAAGCTCGATATATCTTATGAACGCTCTGCTCCGAGGCATCATTTGGCTCCTTGCCTGTTACCATATATAATAAGGTGGCGGCTAGCGAATAAATATCCAACGAAGGTTGGAACTCCGAAACAGGTTGCCTCAGTTCCATAGGAGAATAGCCTTTGGAATATCCACCAATCCCTTTGTTTCTCTTTGGCTTTCCGTTCTCGAAATACACAGCCTGACCGAAGTCTATCAGCATTGGCTTTATCAACGCTCCCTCACACACCATCATGATGTTATCTGGTTTGATGTCCAAGTGCAAGATATGATGGTTATGGAGATAAGAGAGCGCACCCGATATAGCGCCGACGATTCCCCGAGCTTGGCTCTCAGACAAACAACCACCTTGTTCGGAAACATATTGATAAAGCGATACTTTGCCAAGATATGCCATCACATAATAAACCGTGTTGTTCTGTTCAAAGACCTCGTTCACTGGCACAATATTGGCATGTTTCAAGGCATGAAGTATCTCTGCCTCTTCTCGGAAATCTTGCTTCGCCTGCTTGAATAGCTGTTGGTTCTCTTGTGCCACCTGTACGTTCCCATTGGCATCCCTAGAACAAATCTTGCCCATGAAGAATTCCTTGATGGTAAATGTAGCAACCTGAGAAATGTTGCCTACCATAATCTGCGCCTTGGCTAGGTAAGTGATGCCAAAACCACCCTGATGTAGTTGTTTATCTATCGTATATGTCGTTGCTCCTTTCAGAACGGAGCCTATTGCTAATGCGTTCTCTATCATAACTTATTTATTTGTAAGACAAAAGTGAGTTTTACCTAATATGAATTCTTGGTCTAACTGGATGTAAACCGACGTACCTACAGGTATCATCTTTCCTGAAAGATAAACAGGATTCTTGGAGCGATTAACGGTCAGGAGGTATTTGTAGGAATGTCCCACTGCCTCGACAAGAATCGTTACAGAGCGATGGCTAATAGTCCTATCTCCCTCTATCATAATATCAGAAGGAGAAGACGAGTCATACATGCCTATCGTATTGGAACCCAACTGCAAACCATAATATTTGTCTTTGTTGTAGAAGTGCCTCTTTTTCTGCAAGAGCCTGGCTACCACACCCGAAGGAGTTCCATTGGTAGGAATAATAGGGTCTGTTGCAGGATGGGATGACTTTTCCGAGTTTCTATCCATACCCATTCGAATTTGCTTCTCGGTGATTTTCACGCCAAACGTTTGTCCACATTCTAGATGAGGACATTTTACCTTGACCAAGCCTCCCTGTCCTGGCGAATAAAACTTCACCACTTGTCCACATTTGGGGCATTTTGTCGCAATGACTGGTTTCTTATTTTCTTCCATCGCTATTTTTACCAACTCATTAACACATTATTATATAGTGCCTTTGATGTCACCAATTGAGGATGCTGTCTCTTGTTATGCAGCTGTACATCTTTATGAATATACTTGAAAAGTTCGATGGCGGTAATGTTCTTGTCGCCATCGCTATCCGCCTTCCCACGCAAGCCCTTCATAATACCATTGGTCATCAATCCCGAACCAACCAAAGGACTCTCTGAAGAAGTTTCGCTAGAACGAGAGGATAGATATACTATATACCGAGGATTGCTCTTCATAATGTTTTCCCATGCCTTTTCATTGGCACTGACAAAATTCTTGGAATGCATATTGTTAGCAGCAGTTCCAGAGTAGCAAGCATCAATATAACATACGATATCCTTGGCTGGGCACTGGTCTAACTCTCGGAACAGCTCATTATACGAGAGCATCTGCGAAGAAGTGGATGCATAAGTACAAATGATGTTCTCCATACCATGCCCACTATAGGAAAATACAATCCTATCATTGGAGGTTGCTATATTTCTTACCTTTCTGATGGCAGCGATGACATTGGCACGAGTAGCATTCTGAGAGGTTAGCAGAACTACAGTCGCTCCCTTCGACTTATATAACGAAGCCAGACTCTTGGCATCCTTGGTAGACTGGGTGAGGTCGTTAGCCGTTCCTTCATAATTAGACACACCAGTAATGATGGCGTATGTTTTCTGTGCAAGCGCAGTTGTTGTCAGCAAAAAAGCAGACAAGCATGTTAGGACTAATCTTTTCATGATGTTTATATGTTTTAAGCGTGAGCCTTGCAACGGCTACACATTTGGTTCTTGAATTCGATTTCCGAAAGAGGCTTCGCACAACAAGGGCAAATCAACTTACCCGAATATTTGCTATTGAAATTCTTCAATTTCGAGTCTTTACCTATATATATGTTGATGAAAGCCTGTAGTATAGTGGTAAACACGGCTGTCACCGCCACTCCATATACCTTCTGATGCAACGGCAACAGCAAGGTGAGCACCAGTCCAATCATCGCCGAGATAAATCCTGGCAAGAACTTCATCATGTTCTTTTTCTGCAATTTGGCATCTATCTCCGTTTTCTCCCTGATTGCCTTGTCATGAATTTCAAGAACATACCGAAACTCCTGTTGATAATTCTTAGGGTCTTCCTCCAAGACATGATGGGCATAGAAAGTGAATCCCATGCTTGTTTGGTCGGCAAGAACGATACGAGTAAACTCGGTAATGTTCACCCTCTTTATCTGGACTAGCTCATCATTCTCATTGATGATGTATGTGCCATTCGTGGAGTTGAGGTCTTCCAAAATCCACTGTCCACTATCCGTAACAGTAATCTTGGCATGTTGCCTACTTACCCTCGAACCATTGATGGCAAACCTCTGGGTTCCCTCTTTTCCAATAATAACTTCTAGCATAATTCATTCTTCTTTATGGTACTCTTGCTGACCAAATCCTTGTATTTCTTCAACAAAGGCTTTGGCAGTTTGAGCGTTATGGTATTCTTCATGCAATCAGACAAAACTAGGTACTGCTTCAAGACATTTATGTCGTAGAGAAACCACTGATTGATGATTACACTTCTTCCTAATCTCACAAAAGGACTGACTTCTCCATCTGCATACGAAGCCGATACCAAAGTTTCCACCTTAGAAATGCCAAACGACAGAACGGTCGTCATACCACCTATGTAGCATATCTTGGTGTAATTGCCATCAGCCATAATATATGCTATGTTATCAACAAATAGCATGATCATTTCGTCTCGATTGTTGAGACAAATCTTTTTCATAAGCTACACATTATTATATATTACTATTTTATCTTTTCCAGCAACCCTGTCGGCACATACGCCGTACTCACCAAACAAACGCCTTTCACCTCGACAACTACCCTCTGCTGTCCGCCGAGCCTAGCCACCCTACCGACCACCCCCTTAAACTCGCCGCCAGTCACCTTCACCAAGTCGCCACTCTTGAAGTGGCACTGGTCTTCGCTCACCACCTTCACCTTATCTATATCCACACTCGTTACCTTGATGAAATTCATCATGGCAGCATAGGGGATGGTGAGAGGTGGATTCTTGCCCGCCTCATCTTGCTTGAAATGATCATAATAAGGATTGAGGAAATTCAAATCGTCGTTATTGAGTATTTGGGAGATTGTTTCTAGAGTGGCATACACAAAGAGGAAATTAGGCAGGAAAGGCTCTATCTTGAATCGTCGCTTTCCTTTGACAATCTTCGCAACGTGCCGCAAAGGGAGATAGCATTCGGCATCTATTCTATTACCGTCGGGGCTATTTCGTTTGCTCAGAATATAATCGTAGGCTTTCTTCTCACGATGGTAAGTGGCTCGCAACACGTACCATTTCTTCATTGGGTTTGGAGCATATCTTACCGACACCTCATTTTGTGTATTATTGAGGGGGACATCGGAGGTAAGTCCGACGTGGGGAGATACTTTTCTACCTCCATCGGGTGCCACATTAATCAATGTTGACATGGTATTTTCCTAGTTTCTTAGAAAAATCCTCAAAAACGAACGGACACAAAAAGAGCGCGGAGCCAGTCTGCTGCCCGTTCCACGCTATTAAGGCCTTCGCATTGCCCTGTCTGTCGAAACGAACAACGCTGGAAGCCCCACGCCGATGTAAGTATATAGTACCACCTATCAACTCATTGCTAAATGCTATGAGCCAATAAGGGCTGTATATATGATACATCCCAAGGGGCGTCCCCGTTGCTTTGTTCTTGACAGACATTTGGAAGTTGCGAAGTTCTAATAGCGTCAAAACCAAAGCGTACAGTTACGCCTTTATGTATATATGTCCATCCCACCTTCGCCCAATAGGAGCTTCCAGTAAGGATATGACACCACAAAAGTAATAATTATTATTGAAACAACAAAACTTTTAGCAAAAAAGTTTCGAAAAAAGTTGTGTGAGGGGGAATTATGGTGAAAAGGAGGGGAATCTGCGGAACATGATAATTCCAACAAAAGGGAGGAAATTTAGAAGGAAGTTCGCAAGCGACAAAGAACCAATAAATACACGCACGTATAAATCTTTTTTCTCGAAAAAAGTATCAAAGTCTCATTTTTCGGCATAAAATAAGAGTTATACCTTTAATACACAGAACTTTATCACGAATGAGACTTCTCTGAAAATGAAGGGAGAAGTATCATTGAAGTATCATAAATTAGGGAGAAGTATCATGATTTCTTGCTTGCATCGAAAAAAAAATGCTTTATAAAGTGATAATAATAGCATTTGCAAGGCAATAAACAGGATGTTTTTGCGTTTAGTAAAACAGAATGTTTTA
>OGYN01000964.1_pt1 | contig 24761 bp, 21 predicted proteins | sample 1576551 | NCBI WGS metagenome assembly OGYN01 (sample SAMEA3541589, study PRJEB24748) | human gut metagenome | biome: human gut; feature: human-associated habitat; material: faeces | place: China | collected 2012 | reverse complement strand
GTTGAATTTCTATGTTTAAGATTGATAATCTGTGGAGTAAAAATCCGGTTTGCTGTTGGGGGGTTAACTTAGGGCGTCGCCCACCAACCCGGCCATCCTGGCGTGCCGCCGCAAGCCCGCTCTTTGTCCGCTCACGAAGCATGGCGCGTTCAAATTCAGCAAAGGAGCCAACGATCTGCATCATCATCCTGCCCGCCGGAGTGGATGTGTCAATATTTTCGGTAATGCTGCGAAAATCAGCTCCCGTGTTTTCAATCTTCTCCAGCGTCAGCAATAAATCCTTCAGCGAACGGGAAAGGCGATCCAGTTTCCATACAATAACCTGATCATCTTTGCGCAGTTGCTGTAAAAGACGTTGTAGGGGTCAGTTTGGATATCGAAAATTATTGTACGTTAAGGTGATTTTTTGTACTGAGAAGACCTGGGCCACGCAGTCCAGGTCAGGTTGGTTAACCAGCACCGAAGATAATTTTTTCGAGAGTATGTAAATTCATCGGGGGAGATAATTTTCCAAGACCATATTATCCTTACTGTGATTGCTCATTGAGGTTGATGCCAGTTTGGATATGGTAACTTATTATAAGCTAAACATTTTCATATCAAACCGAAGGAGCTAATAGATTATTAGCTCATCTCTTATTTAATTAATGCTACAGTTTTTATTTGAGCCCATATATCCATGCCTGAACGAATATCCAGATTCTGAAATGCGCGGCGTGTGATCCGGGAAAATAACATCATTTCACCCACCACTATTCGTACAAGAATACTCCCCGGAGAGCCATCATCGATAACCTCCTTAACACTGCCACGTAGCACATTCTGAATACTACTAACTCCTGGTTCAGTAATCGCCAGACTGACATCACTGGCAAGAATCTGCACCCGAACGCTATTGCCATTCAACAAACTCGACTCCTGCAACCATAGACTTCCACCATCAAAATTGACCCTTACAAGGTGCCATTCAGGTTCAACATGGCTAACAATAGCCTCCAGAATGGTGCTGTAGTCATCTCCCAGTTTTACCGGGGCATCCATTCTGGTCAAAATATCCGCCAATGGCCCTTGTGCGTTTACTTTGCCATTTTCCAATATGACCAGATAATCGGCCAGCCTGATCACTTCAACAGGAGAATGACTTACATAGATGACCGGAATATCAAGCTCATGATGCAATCGCTCCAGATAAGGTAAAATTTCTTGCTTACGTTTGATATCGAGTGCTGCAAGGGGCTCATCCATAAGCAGTATTTGGGGATTTAGTGACAGTGCTCGTGCAATACCTACACGCTGGCGTTCTCCCCCAGATAATCGTGAAGGGTCACGGTTAAGTAGCGGTTCGATCCCCAGTAGATTGATCGCCTGATCAAGACCTGATTTCTGCTTCTTTCCAATACGACGCTGTCCATAAAGAAGATTATTCATCACCGACAGATGAGGAAACAAACTGGCTTCCTGAAAGACATAACCTATGGGGCGTTTGTGGGTCGGTAACCAATAATTCCCGTCCTGCCAGATATCACCGTCAACTACCAGTTTCCCTTCACTGGCTCTTTCCAGCCCGGCCATACAGCGCAGCAGCGTTGTTTTTCCCGAGCCTGAATGCCCAAATAGTGCTGTGATACCTGAACCGGGTAAGGTAAGTCCAACATCCAGACAGAACCCAGGCCAGTTGATCCTGAACCGTGCTTCAATGTCTGACATTTCAGTGTTTCCTTTTTCGGGATCTCTGTAGGGTGTACATGAATAATAAAACCAGGAATGAGAAAATTAACATGATTGCAGATAACCGGTGAGCCGCCATGTATTCAAGAGCTTCTACATGGTCGTAAATCTGCACGGAAACAACCCGTGATATTCCGGGAAGATTGCCACCGATCATCAGAACGACACCAAATTCTCCAACGGTATGAGCAAAAGTCAAAATGGATGCAGTCAGAAACCCTGGCATGGCAAGCGGTACAACAACAGAGAAAAAAGCATCTAAAGGTGAAGCCCTGAGCGTGGCGGCTACTTCCAGTGGTCGCTCTCCAATAGATTCAAATGCCGTCTGCAACGGTTGCACCATAAAGGGTAGGGAATAAAATACAGAAGCAATAACCAGCCCCTGGAAAGTAAAGGGCAGTGGTTCAACACCTATCTTTCGGGTCAGAAATCCGACGGGGCCATCAGGCCCCATCGCCAAGAGCATATAAAAACCCAGAACGGACGGGGGTAAAACAAGTGGAAGGGCAACAATAGCACCCACCACTCCTTTGAAAATAGAGTTAGTCCTGGCAAGCCACCATGCGACAGGCGTCCCTAAAATCAGCAGGATGATAGTCACCGTTCCGGCCAGTTGGACAGTTAGCCAGAGCGCCTGCAAATCACTTTCGGTTAGCATATATTCTCCTGCTGGCTACCTTTTCTCATTTAGGTGTTGTCACATCCTTTGACTTGGCAGGGAGAACAAATCCGTATCGGGTCATCACTGTTCTGGCCGGTTCACTCGCCATATAGTCAGCAAAACGCTTTGCCAGCATATTATTTTCGGCCCGTCGGGTTACAATAAAACCCTGTTCAAGGGGGTCATGCAGCGTATCAGGTATTAACCAGTATGCCCCTTTTTTAGCCAGCTCAGGATTCACGGCCAGCGACAGTGCAATGATACCAACCTGAGCATTTCCGGTTTCAGCCAGTTGCGCAGTTGAGGCAATATTTTCACCGTAAACCAGCTTAGACTGTATTTTTTCCCATATTCCTATAGCACGTAAAGCTTCCTCTGCCCGTTTTCCGTATGGGGCATGTTTGGGGTTTGCAATTGCAATACGCCGTATATCAGTGGATGTCAGTGAGTTGAGAGTCATTTTCCCTGCATCCATCACTGAACTCCACAGAACTATGCGCCCAAGGGCATACGGTTTCACTTCGGAAGATGAAAATCCGGCGGCTGCCAACTTACGGGGGAATTCGATATCAGCGGAAAAATACAGGTCGTAGGGAGCACCTTGCTGAATTTGCGTGAAGAATTTTCCGGAAGACCCATAAATGACATCTATCTGATCTTCCGGATGAGATTTTTGATAAGTCTGCACAATATCGTCCATTGCAAATTTAAGGTCTGCCGCAGCAGCAATAGTGACTTTTTCCGCATGAGCAGCAGAAACGACAAATAGCAGGGAGGATATTAGTAGTGTGTAAAAAGAACGCATCATTGTCTCCGTTTACAGAGGGTATTTTGGGTATTTTTGATATCGAAAATCATTGTATTTTAAGACGTTTAATGTACTGCTATGGCCCATTCAAAGACCGACTGAGTCGAATGCGCTAGCTATCTCCGAAGATAATTTTCTCGAGCTCCTGCAAGTCCTGCTGTGATTGTTTGTTAAGGTTGGCCTCAACCTTGTCGTACCATGTAAGCAATTTCTCGCCAAGTGGTGTCAAAACCGAGCCTCCACCTTTGCAGCCGCCTGTTGATGTAATGACCACCGGCTTACCTATCCCTTTGTTCAACGTATCAATCAGGAGCCACGCCCTTTTATAGGGTATTCCCAGATCTTTTGCGGCAGCTGACAGGGAATGAAACCCACCTATAGCGCGCAACAGATCGATTTTCCCCGGACCCAGCGAAATATTGTCATTAATGTAAATTCGGGGCCTGACCAAAATAAAATCAGACATAAGCATTTTTTTATTCATCCTGAGAACTCCTGGCAACGTAATTTTACCGGGTGTGTTTGAAAGTTTTGATAGCAGAGATAAGAAGGATAATGCCAAGCAATGTCATAAGTGCTTTAACCGGGAACAGACCGAGCATAAGTCCCCCCATTGCCGCACCAATAACTGACCCAGCGACCATCCACGCAAACAGTGATTTCTCTTTTCTCAGTACCTGGAAGGCATCTGCGTTTGTATAACGGGAAAAGCCAACAATCATTGTCGGCAGGCTGATCATCAGGGACAGGCTACCGGCAAGTTTAATATCTACCCCGAAAAGGATAACGATTGTGGGGATAAGAAGCTCACCTCCAGCCACTCCGAGCAATGCTGCGACTATCCCGATAAAGAAGCCTGAAATCACACCCGCAATAATCGTGGCGAGGCCAGGTTGAAATAACCCGCCTGAAATACTGTGCAGCGGCATCCAGGCTTCAGAGAGCATGACGAGCGACAGCAAAACAAGCAGGAGAAGAATGATTCTGTCCAGCCAGATTCTGGACATCTTAATGGCACGACCTGCGGCCCACCATGCTCCGATAAGACTTCCTGCCAGCAAGTTTATGACAATATCAAGATGCGCCACCAACTGATCGAGAGATATAGATTTTGTGCGGAAAATTAAAGCGATAGCCACCACAGCGAGGCTCATTGCCTTGTTAAAAATGACGGCTTCGAGGGTCGGGATTTTGAAACTACCGATCAGGACGGGAAGGCGGAACTCAGCGCCTCCAAGGCCAATCAACCCACCTAAAGCCCCAATAACCGCACCTGAGAAAAAACCTTTACCATTCCTGTTTGAAACTGATGACATGCGTTCCTCTCTGATTCGTTATGTCATTATTGACATAACGACAAGCATAGCATTGAAGATCAGATATCTGGTAGTCGATTGCAAAGGTAGGGATTGATCCAGATTAAAGCTTACTCAATCAGTACCGGCAGTTTTGTTAAGTGCCTGTATCCGGCAAACCTGTGAGGTGCTGTAGCCTGTTGCTTCTGCTGTCTCCCGAATACTGAGTTTCTTAACCTGTCGGTAATACAACACCTTCTGATGACGTTCAGTATCTGCCTGCTTGCCACGGTATTTCCCCAGAGAATGAGCACGCTTAATCCCTTGCTGCTGTCGCTGACGGCGACTCAGCCAGTCTTTATGCGACATCGCGGCCATCAGGTCGATAAGCATATTATTGATGGCGGTTATCACGGCGCGGGTTATCGGGTCAGCCTCCGAAGGGTTTTTATCTGACAGCGCCTGCCATGAAGTGGGAACATCCAGGCTGACTATTCGCAATTTATGCAGCTCAATCTGCTTTTTCAGCGTCATCCAGTCGCTGTTGCTCAGTCGGGTCAGGCGGTCTATTTGTTCGACCAGCAAAACATCATTACGGTGACTGTCCATCAGAAGGCGGCCCAGTTCCGGACGGTCGAGTTTTGTACCGCTGATATTCTCCCGATAGTAGCTGGCTATTTGATATCCCCGCTCATGGACGAATTGCTCCAGCATCTCTTTTGCCCGATCGGCGTACTGATCTTCCGTCGATGCCCTCAAATAAGCTCTGATGAACATTTTTTTCACCACATTGTCGCATTTAGGTTATTGCATTTAATCTATCGCATATAGGTTATGTCATTCATGGTGTGGCGTCACGTTTTGGTTATGGCATCGGGGTATACCCTTATGCGATAACCATTTTTGTTAAAAATAACGCATCGAATAATTTATGAGGAAAACTATATGGCAAGGAGGCAGATTCTTTCTCTGTCGGAAAGAGAATCATTACTGGCATTACCGGACGATGAGTTAACGCTGACCCGAATGGCCTATTTCAGTGAGCATGATCTGGCGCTTATCAGTGCTCACCGTAAACCCGCCAGCCGTTTTGGTTTTGCCGTCCTTCTTTGCTATCTGAAAAATGTCGGCTTTGCCCCGGATAAAAAAATCTCTCCCTCTGATGCGCTGCTGAAGCATATCGCCAGCAGGCTAAAGCTTACCGGGGATCTCTGGCCTGCTTACCTTTCCGGCCGGGATACGACCCGGCGTGAGCATTTAACCGAACTGTACCGCTATCTTGGCGTAAAGGCGTTCACCGGCAAAATACAGCAGGACTGTATTACGCACCTGTTATCGATGGCGACGCGCACCGATAAAGGCATTCTCCTAGCCGAAGAGTTACTTGTCTATCTCCGGCAGAACAACGTGATAATCCCCGCGATTGATGTCGTGGAGCGTACCTGTGCTGAAGTCATGGCAGGCGGCGATAAAATCGTATTTCAGACCCTGAATGCCCCGTTAACTCCGGCTCACAGGGATGCCCTGGATCATTTACTTGAGTCATCAGATAATCAGCCTTCCAGGCTGACATGGCTTCTGCAACCGCCGGGTAAAATCAATGGTAAGAACGTGCTGCAACATCTTGATCGGCTCAGCAGCATTGAATCGCTGGCATTACCTGAAGGTATAGATCGTACCATTCACCAGAACCGGTTGCTGAAACTGGCGCGGGAAGGCCGAAAGATGAGTAGCCGGGATTTGACCCGATTTTCAGCTGCCCGGCGTCATGCGATCCTGGTGTGCGTGCTGGAAGAAGCCAGAGCCACACTGACAGACGAAGTGATTGAGCTGCATGAGCGAATGCTGAATAGTCTTTTCAGCAAAGCCAAACGAACACAGGCTGAGCGCCTTCAGCAGACCGGAAAGCTGATCCAGTCAAAACTGAGGCAGTACATCGATGTCGGTCAGGCGCTGTCTGATGCCCGTGATTCCGGTGGCGATCCCTGGCTCGCAATAGAAAACATACTCCCATGGGCTGAATTTGTCGCCAGTCTGGATGAAACACGCCATCTCGCCAGAAAAAATAATTTTGACCCGCTGCATATTATTACCGAGAAATACAGCACATTACGGAAATATGCCCCACGCATGTTGTCCGCTTTACAGTTAGTCGCAACCCCGGCAGCGCAACCTCTGGCTGATGCACTGGTTGTGATCAAGGATATGTACCGGAAGCAGTCACGTAAAGTTCCGGCGGCAGCGCCGCTTGAGTTTGTCCCTGAAAGCTGGCGCAAGGTGGTGATTACACCTGTGGGTATTGACCGGCAGTACTATGAGTTTTGTGCACTCAGCGAGCTTAAGGGGGCGTTGCGCTCCGGGGATATCTGGGTTAAAGGCTCGCGCCGCTACAAAAATTTTGATGATTACCTCATACCCGAGAAGGACTTTGACAAACTCACACCGGCACTGCCACTGCCCGTATCTGCTGATTATCATGAGTACATTACCAGCCGTATGACCCTGCTTCAGTCCAGACTTGAAGAGGTCAATGCCATGGCTGCCCTTGGTGAACTGCCCGATGTGGAAATATCCGACAGGGGCGTAAAAGTCTCTCCGCTGGATAACTGCGTTCCGGCGCAGGTTTCACCGCTGGCAGAGCTGGTTTACAGCATGCTACCGCGACCTAAAATCACGGAAATTCTCGATGAGGTAAACAGCTGGACGACGTTTACCCGACATTTTTCGCATATAAAAAATGACATTACCCGTCCCGATACCCGCTTGCTCCTCACCACCATTCTTGCGGATGGCATCAATCTTGGCCTGACCAAAATGGCAGAAGCCTGCCCCGGGAGCACCAAATCATCACTCGAAGATATTCAGGCATGGTACATCCGTGACGAAACCTATTCAGCCGCTCTTGCAGAGCTGGTAAATGCGCAGGGGAAAAGACCGTTGGCGGCATTTTGGGGAGACGGAACAACGTCATCATCAGATGGACAAAATTTCAGAACCGGCAGCTCAGGCCGCTACGCAGGGCAGGTTAACCCGAAATATGGGCAAGAGCCTGGACGTCAGTTTTATACCCATATTTCGGATCAATACAGCCCGTTTTACACCTGCATAATCAGTCGGGTCAGGGATTCAACCCATGTTCTCGATGGCTTGCTGTACCACGAAAGCGACCTGGAAATCAGGGAACATTACACCGATACCGCTGGTTTCACCGATCATGTCTTTGCCCTGATGCATCTGTTGGGATTTGCGTTCTGTCCGCGAATCAGGGATCTCCACGACAAAAAACTGTTTATCAAAGGGAAAGCAGAGAAATACCCGGCGCTTCAGTCACTGATATCAACGACCAGCCTGAATCTGAAAGAGATCGAAATCCACTGGCGTGAAGTGCTGCGTCTGGCAACCTCGATAAAGCAGGGAACCGTGACGGCATCCCTGATGCTGAAAAAGCTTGCCAGCTATCCCAAGCAAAACGGACTTGCCAAAGCACTGAGAGAAATTGGCCGCATTGAGCGAACCCTGTTTATGCTCGACTGGTTCCGCGACCCGGCTCTGCGTCGGCGGGTACAGGCGGGGCTGAATAAAGGCGAAGCCCGTAACGCGCTGGCGCGTGCGGTATTTATGCACCGACTGGGAGAAATCAGGGACAGAAAACCGGAAAATCAGAGCTATCGCGCCAGTGGACTGACGCTGCTGACGGCTGCCATATCCCTGTGGAATACCGTCTATATGGAAAGAGCGGTCGATGCCCTGAAGCGTAAAGGGGTGAAGATCAACGAGCAACTGCTGTCGCATTTGTCGCCGTTGGGCTGGGAACACATCAATCTGACAGGTGATTATATCTGGAAAAGCAACCGGATACCGGCTTCTGGTAAGTTTCGTCGGCTAAGACCAGCTAAAGTCGAAAGGTCAAAAAACAGCCTTAACGTACAATAATTTTCGATATCCAAACTGACCCCTTGTAGTTCGGGTCGATCCCATCGCCCTCCCGAAGCTTTTTCCTGGAAAATCAGTTCACACCCGGCTGACTTTAGTGCTGATATCTGAGCCTGAGTATCCTGTTCCTGTGTCGAAACCCGGGCATAACCGATAAGCATGATTGCGATTTCCTGTTGCCATTTGATTTTATATTGCAATACATTTTTGCAATGCACAAGGTCGCATCGTTACGTTGGGACAGGGATAGTTGCACAAACGTTCGTTTATGCGCGAAGGTGGGAGGGGAGAAAAGTTGGCAGTTATCGCAGCTACCCGGTCACTACCCCTTCAGGGAGCGAATAATTGTATCTCAGGTACCTGTTGTCGCAGGGTGTTGTAATTCATGTCTTTTACAAAAATCAGGAGGCCGCAGCCTCCTGAACAACATCAGATCCTTCCACCCACCCCTTTGAACTTATCAATGAATGCTGAGACCTTCTGAAACACCGTCTTTTTCTTGGTTTTATACTGTGGATTTAGCGGACTGAGTTTCGGTAACGCTTCATTCAGAGCCGTCCCGTTTTCAGTGGCATATTCACGCTTGAGTGACGCACTGATATAACGCCTGGCAGCATCGTGATTGAGATTCTCTTCCTGAATCAATGCCTCCGCTTCCCGCTGCTGAGCGGCCTGAGCGAAGGTGTAGAACTGCTCTATCACGGACTCTTTATTCGGCAGGTTATCTATATCTGTCTGCCCGATAAATTCCAGCATCAGCCCTTCTTTCGCCCGGTTCCCCAGACTGGCACGGATAAGCCGGGTGACCTCTTCCTTCAGTGTCTCTTTGTTCGGGTGCTGTTTGTTGTATTCAAAAATCAGTTCAAGAATGTAATCGAGATTGATTTCCTGAGACTTCAGCAAGTCAACTTCAAACACCACGTCATCCCAGCTGACTGTCGTATTGCCCTTCACATTACTTTCGCGCTCCTTGCGCTGCCAGTCACGGATATCGTTGTAGCTTGAACGATAGTCCTGTACTTCTCGTTCGGAAGGTAACCGGATGGACTGGAGTGCTGCCAGTTTTTCATCATCAAGGAAATGTTCAGCCTTAAAAGCGTCAACGGCGGCAGGGTCACTGATATCCACTGTCTGAATCGCTCTCAGTGCCGTGAACTCATCGTAGTTTTGCAGAATATTTTCAGCCCGCAGGTATTCGCCAAACAGTTTGATGAAGGCTTTTTTCTCTTTTTCAGAAGTGATATCTGCCGGGTCAGGAAAGCGGGTCTCCAGCTCACGGACAATATCGATAAAACCACGACGTGTTTCACCCGTGACTGCATCAGTGAAGCCTTCCATGTATTCGGTATAGCTTTTCTCCATGACCACACTTTTGGTGTTGCTCTTCCCGAACAGGGTAATGGCATCAATGGTGGCCTGCTCTAAGTCCCGAAACGTGACGATATTACCAAAGGTTTTCGTGGCGTTATAAATCCGGTTGGTACGCGAGAATGCCTGCATCAGCCCGTGATAACGCAGGTTCTTATCGACAAACAACGTGTTCAGTGCCGGAGCATCGAAGCCGGTCAGGAACATACCCACTACAATCAGCAGGTCCACTTCCTGAGACTTAACCCGTTTAGCCAGGTCGCGGTAGTAATCCTGAAAACCGTTGCCATCAGTGCTGAAATTCATTTTAAAGGCGGCGTTATAGTCAGCGATGGCAGATTCCAGAAACTCACGGGAGCCTGGGTTCATCTCTGAGGTATCAATACTCTCATCGTTAATATCACCGATAGCATCCTGTGCTTCATTGGCAGCATACGAGAAAATGGTCGCAACCGTCAGGGGCTTATAACTGCTGTCCTGCTCAGCCCTTAACTTCTGGATGTGTCTGAAGGATTCATAGTAGGCTTTGGCGGCATCGACGCTACTGACGGCGAACATAGCGTTAAAGCCCTTAGCGCCGGGGAAAGCCCGATGGGTCTTTTGCCGGAAGTGCTGAAGGATGTAGTTTGTCACTTCCTCAATCCGATTAGGGTGCAGCAGGGCGTGTTTGTTTTCTGCCGCAGTAATTTTCTTCTCGTCCGTCTCGGTTTCTATCGCCTTAAATTGCGGGCGCACATCATTGTAATCCACCTTAAATTTCAGGACTTTTTCATCACGGATGGCATCGGTGATGATATAGGCATGCAATTCCTTACCAAATACACTGGCAGTATCTTCCGCACCCAGCGCATTTTTACCGGCAAAAATCGGTGTGCCTGTGAAACCAAACTGATAAAAACGTTTAAATTTCTTCTTCAGGTTTTTCTGGGCTTCCCCGAACTGGCTGCGATGACATTCATCAAAAATAAAGACGACCTGTTTCTGGTAGACGGCTAAATCTGCATCCCCCTTCATCAGGTTATTCAGCTTCTGGATAGTCGTGACAATGATTTTATTGTCATCTTTATCGATATTACGCTTCAGTCCTGCGGTGCTGTCAGAGCCGTTGACGCTGTCCGGTGAGAAACGCTGATACTCTTTCATGGTCTGATAATCGAGGTCTTTGCGGTCAACCACAAAGAAGACTTTATCGATGAAATCCAGTTCAGTTGCGAGTCGGGCGGCTTTAAAACTGGTCAGGGTTTTTCCTGAGCCTGTCGTATGCCAGATAAACCCGCCTCCGTCAGTGCTGCTCCATTTCTTTGACTGAAACGCACTGTTAATTTTCCAGAGGATACGTTCAGTGGCTGCAATCTGGTAGGGGCGCATAATCAGCAGTGTGTCGCTGGTATCAAATACCGAGTAATTAAACAGGATATTCAGCAGGGTATGTTTCTGGAAGAACGTGGCCGTAAAGTCTCTCAGGTCTTTAATCAGTGTATTGTCAGACCGCGCCCAGTTCATGGTGAAATCGAAACTATTTTTATCCCGTCTAGTCGTATTGGCAAAGTAACGGGTATCTGTTCCGTTAGATATCACAAACACCTGAAGGAATTTGAATAACGAATTTTCGCTATTAAAACTCTCTTTGCTGTAGCGATGAATCTGGTTAAAGGCCTCCCTAATCGCCACACCACGCCTCTTCAGTTCAACCTGTACCAGTGGTAGTCCATTGACCAGTATTGTTACATCATAGCGATTCGCATGCGTTCCCGTCTGTTCAAATTGCTGGATAACCTGCAACTTATTACGGATAAGATTTTTCTTGTCGATAAGACTGATATTTTCAAGACGACCATCATCAAAAGTGAAATCACAAATGTAGTTATCATGAATCTTACGGGTTTTATCGATAAGAGTATCACTGGGGTTATCGAGATAACCCTCAGTAAAGCGCCGCCACTCCCCTTCGCTAAATACCACCTGATTCAGCGCCTGAAGTTGCACCCGCACATTGGCCAGCATCGCCGACTGAGAGGTTAAATCAGGCACAAACTCATAACCCTGATTACGTAAATCCTGAATCAGTTCATGCTCTAACTCCGATTCACTCTGGTAGCGGTCACTCGCTTCCCATTCCGTGACGTATTTATCCAGCACGATGAAGTTATTGGATTCGGCGATGGTTCTGGTCTGCTGCGTCATACTGCTCCCTGCTGTCGTTGTACTGCGAAGGGTGAAACGATGCACTTAGGGCTTGAGCATCGGGTAATATCTGTGCAAAAGCACTGCCAGTCAGAGGTTCTCACCGGCAGTGTCGCTGATGTCAGTTCGTTACGGAATCAGGTTTAGGGAAACTGAACAGCAAATCACGGTAATATTCGTACTGTTTCTGACGTAGCTCGATTTCACGAGGTAAGCCTTCGCTGATGGAGTTTGTTAATCTATCAAACTTGTCCAAAATGGTAACTATACGGGTTTGTTCGTCGAATGATGGAATGGGTACTCGATATTTCATTATTACGTCTTTATTTCCACGGGGCATTTTTGCACCTTTGGCGTGTTGCATGTTGTATTCAAAAAAATTGTCATCAGCCAAAATCTGATAAAGATATCTTGATAAAATCGATTTATGGCAACTGCGAATAACCAATACATCACCATTTGTTCCACCAGTCGAATCAGCTTGCCAAATTTTCTTCAAATATGGTCGGATGTTACCGATCAATATGTCACCCTCACGAAACTCAGTAAGATTGCCTGAAGTTGGTACGTAATTTGATTGCATCTTTCCTGCACGATTTTGTAGAAGGTTATCAACGCCTACATAATTATTTTTATCAAGTTTGTCAAAGCTAATACGTGATTTAGAATATGCTGCAATCTCCCCCAACGTTTTCCACTCAACTTCGGCCTCGTCAAAACAAAGCAACTGCTCGCGATAGTAGTTGTACTGCTTTTTACGCATGGTAAGCTCAGCGGTAAGCTCAGCGGTAAGCTCAGCGGTAAGGGCGGTAAATTTATCCAGAATCCGGACGATTTCAGACTGGATAGCAAGGGACTTTTCCGGAGTATCCGGGCAGGGAATTGGGATTTTTTTTTGAGAATAATTACTAATCCATTGGCGTTTATGGTCTCCCTCTGCGAATTCACTTGGTAATGTATTGAGCCAATAGTAAACATATTTCAGTAAGGTTTTATTATCATCACATGATGTAACCATTTTCATGGCCGATGATTTTGCCTTAAAGTCAAAATCCACCCATTTATTAGCGGTGGTGAAATCATCAAAAATTATTACAGGTGCCTTTGATGCCTGATAAATACCATGAGTCTCATTTGTGTATCCAAGAATAAATGTTTTTCCGGCAGTAAGAACCGGTATGGTATATGTGTCGTGATAATCTTTTGCTTTTACCAAATACTTTGTTGGCTGTTCATATTTGGTTATTTCCCCCAATGGCAACCACTCAACTTCAACTCCATCCAGCAATTTTTCCAGATAACTCATCTCGCTCATTTCTGCACCTCGCAGCCTTCAATTTCAGCCACAATCGCATCGATATCCTTGCGTAACTGGTCAATTTTACTGACCGTGGTTTTCAGTTCTGCATTGAGTACCGTAATATCGATAACATCACGGGTATCTTCAGCCTCAACGTAGCTACTGACAGACAGGTTATAGTCATTCTTGGCAACATCTTCAGCCGCAACAGACTTCGCCAGATGGTCGGTATCGGCCTTGCTCTCAAAGACCTGCATAATCTGTTCGATATGGGCATCAGTCAGCACGTTGTTGTTGGTTTCTTTCTTAAACAATGCGCTGGCATCAATGAACTGCACGTTAGTATCGGTTTTGTGTTTCGACAGCACCAGAATATTCACGGCAATGGTGGTACCGAAGAACAGGTTCGGGGCCAGTGATATCACGGTTTCAACATAGTTGTTGTCGACCAGGTACTGTCGGATTTTCTGCTCTGCGCCGCCACGGTAAAAAATGCCGGGGAAACAGACAATCGCTGCACGACCTTTTGCAGAAAGATAGTTCAGCGCATGTAGTACAAACGCAAAGTCAGCTTTTGATTTCGGGGCCAGTACGCCAGCAGGAGCAAAACGCTCATCGTTAATCAGGGTCGGGTCATCACTGCCCACCCATTTCACGGAGTACGGCGGGTTAGACACAATCGCATCAAACGGCTTCTCGTCTTTAAATTCAGGAGCCAGTAATGTGTTCCCTAACCGGATATCAAACTTGTCGTAGTTGATGTTGTGCAGGAACATATTCATACGCGCCAGGTTAAAGGTCGTATGGTTAATCTCCTGACCAAAGAAACCGTCCTCGATAATGTGATTATCAAAGTGTTTCTTGGCCTGAAGCAGCAGAGAACCTGAACCGGCCGCAGGGTCATAGATTTTATTGACGGAGGTCTGTCCGTGCATGGCCAGCTGAGCAATCAGCTTAGAGACATGCTGCGGGGTAAAGAACTCCCCGCCGGACTTACCCGCATTGGCGGCATAATTGGATATCAGAAACTCATAGGCATCACCGAACAGGTCAATCTGATGGGCATCAAAATCCCCGAGAGCCAGCCCCTCAACCCCTTTCAGTACCGCAGCAAGCCGGATATTTTTCTCTTTAACGGTACTGCCCAGCCGGTTACTGGTTGTATCAAAATCAGCAAACAACCCCTTAATGTCGGCTTCTGACGGATAACCGGATGCAGAGCTTTCAATCGCGACAAAGATACTGTTTAAATCAGCATTCAGGTGGTCATTCGTATTGGCACGCTTCGCCACATTACAGAACAGCTGGCTTGGTGCGATAAAATACCCCTTTGTTCTGACCGCATCGTCCTTAATCTCATCACCAATATCACTGTCAGCCATTCCGGCATACTGAACACTGTCATCACCGGCTTCGATGTAACTGGTGAAGTTCTCACTGATAAAACGGTAAAACAGCGCCCCTAAGACGTATTGTTTAAAGTCCCATCCGTCAACGGCACCGCGAACCTCGTTCGCAATAGCCCATATCTGACGGTGTAATTCGGCGCGTTGTTGCAGGCTGGTCATCTGCGTTTTCCTGATTAATAGAATGTGTTGCCCACGGTTTGGTAGGTAGATTAAATCACTAATAGGATTAGTATATTACGATTATGCGGACATTGTGAGAACTATAGAGTCGACTGTTAATCATTGATGATTTTTGAGCAGGTGACTGAATTTTTGTTGGGCAATCAGGTAATTTGCGAACGCTGATCAGATAAAATGTGAAAGTGGCTCCAAATCAGATGCAATTACGCACCTCCCTGCAAAGCCCTAATCTCGCTCACCGCCACGCAACTGCCGCACGTCCCCCACGGGGGTGCGTAGTGGGCGCCGCGTGGGAATCGGCCCATGTTCGCCGGGCGCTGCCGGTATGGGAATCACCCCATGTTTGCCGGGCGCCGATTTTGAATATGCTCTCTGGATTTGCCCCTATATTTCCAGACACCTGTTATCACTTAACGCACAAAATTTTTCTATACCCAAACTGACTCCTTCAATATCATCGTAGTAAAGGCTTTCTGGATACAACTCCATTAGCTGAGATAGCGTGTCCTGCACTTCATCCAGCCGATTTACCAGATGGGATATTTGTTCGTCCAGGTCACTCGCCAGCTCGAACAATGCTGAAACCCGGCTACGTGAACCTTCGTTAATCACTGCCATTGCTATCTCATGAAGCCTGAGTAAATCAGTTCTGATTTGCGGCGGCGCTGAATACTCGCCATCATTAAAATCCCCGCGTAAATCATCAATAGCATCAACAGCTCGCAACAAAGAGGCTGTTTCAAAATTATCAGGTGAGATTTTTTCCCACTCCGCGTTAGTAATTTGCTCACCCATTTTTTGCTCCTTCCGTAAGTAAACGGCCAATTTCGAAAACAGCCGCTGACCGCCCGGATTTCACCGCCTCAACCTTCTGGCCGTCAACGAACCAGTGATTACCGTCCGTTCGGACCAGCTCAAAAAGGTAGGACATATCGTAAACGTGATCCGGTATCACGGTCCCTTCTCCGGCCAGAATGCCCGCCGTTATGGAATGGTTGCCACCGCGCACAAAGCCAATGCGCCAGGGCAACCACAAGTCAACATAGTGGTTGATTTTATCCTGCTTCCACGGCCTGCCCTTATGGGTTCCAATGTGCGAAACGTTATCGATATAGCGTGTCAGGCTCCAGGGCCACGGCAGCACCATTTCACTTGCCAGCGACAACGGATAATCAGCGCCGTCCAGTTCACCCTCTTTCATCTTCTCGTAAGATTGCACCTGGATAAGCCCTTCAAAGAAGAACTCCTGCGGGGTCATATCCGGGCGGGCATCAGTCCCTTCCTCGGCTACCGCCAGCAAGAAATCACTCTGTACTGGCCGCACGATGGCGCGAATGAGATCAGGTAGCGCCTTAACGGGTAATTTTTCGGCCACCGAAAGCAGGTGATCGAAGCGATTTTTTTCATTGCCGGCAGCGGCTTTTTCTTTCTTATTTCGGTTCCAGAACATCATAGGCCGTAGCCCTCCTTGTCATGATCATGTTGATGATTTTCGTGCTCATGCTGCGGTAGTTCCACGTCACGCGCACGTTCATATTCTTCATACGTGCTGTAGTCCTGCATGTCGCCATAGTCCGGCCCTTCGTCAGCATACCGCTCATAGTCGTGGTAGGGGTTCGCCTCCATTTCCGGTGTAGCTTCTTGCCTCTGCTCGTACCGGATAGCTGCGTTGACTTCCTCCTGCTCACGCTGGCGCAAATCCTGAGACGTGTTTTCAGTACCTGAAGTATCAGGGCCATCATGCGCGGCTTCTGTCGCGTTTTTCATGGTGTTTTCCTTCTCTTCGGTTTGATGGCCAGCATCATGGCCATAACTTTTTTCCTGTTGGCCATCGCTATGGCCATAGCTCCGGTTTACGTCTTTGTAACGTTCTTCCATCCCTAAGAATCGGTCTATTTCGCTGGCCGTGGTCTTAGGACTGTTGCGGCTGGCACTACTCAACAAACGCTTTTTGTCATCGGTGAAGATCTCGACTTCATGACGGGCGCGGGAAATCCCAACGTAAAAAACGTCTTTGGAAGTCGTCAGAGAACGGGTATCGATGTTAAAAAGTACCCGATCACAGGTAAGCCCCTGCGCTTTATGGACGGTCGTTGCATAGGCATACGAAAGATAGGCGGCCTGCTTCTGGTCCAGCTCGATTTCCCGGCCCTTCGCGTTGGTTAACGTAAAAGTGCCTTTCTCGGTAGTCCCGGTCACGGTGAAGCGGTCGCCGTTCGCCACATCCAGCGTCTTATCGTTACGCGTCACCATCACTTTATCGCCCACGGCCAGCTCGGCGGCCACGCTGGTATAAACAGATAAATTTTTATGGGTACGCGGGCTGAAGCTGATTTTCTGGCCGTCGCTCCCGGCCACGGTCAGCAGGTTCCCCGGACCTGTATCCAGCACCCGGTAAGACTCGCCCCGCTGAAGTCCGTTTTTATAGTCTTTTTCGGGGATGATAATTTGCCCTACCTGGTAGTATTTACTGTCCCGGCGTTCGGCCTGCGTGGAGTCAACGCGCTCCAGAAAATTCACCTCCACGCCTTTTCCTTGCAGCTGCAACGCCTCCCGAATCTGGCTGTTGAGGATTACCCTTGATTCGTTTGTGCCGGAAATAATCAGCGTACCTTCGCGCTGCTCCGGGGAGAATGACAGCCAGCGATTCGCTACAGCCTCCAGCCGCTTATCCTGGTCCTTCTCTGCGCTAATATTGCTGAGTCGGGCCAGCGAGCCGGATATGTGGCCCTCTGCGGCCAGCTTCACCGCCTCAAGCAACACGTCATTTTTCTGGCGCTGAATATCCTTCATGTAGCTGGTCTGCATTCCGGCGCTGATCAGCTGTTCAAATGGCTTGCCCGCCTCTACGGCTTTTGTCTGTGAGGTGTCGCCCAGGAATACCGCTCTGGCCCCGGCCTTCTCGATGGTTTCCATCAGCACCTTCATCTGTCTGGCCGGAATCACGCCCGCTTCATCGATAAAGACCACGCTTTTCTCGTCTATCTTTTTGTCCTTTGCCTTCACGAAAGCGGCAACGGTACGGGCGGGCATACCTTCATCTTCCAGGGATTTTTTCTGCGTACCGTAGGGAGCCAGTGCGGTGACGTTAAAGCCCTGCGACTCCAGAACGGCCTTCGCGCTCATGGTCATATAGCTTTTCCCGGTTCCGGCGAAGCCGTGGGCCGCAACAAAGCGATCTGTCGTGGTGCAAATATCTACGACGCTTTTCTGCTGCTCGGCCTTCAGGGTCTTGCCGACCAGCTGCGCGGTAACTTGCTCGCTTGTTAGCGCGGCGATCACCTTGCCCCGACCGCGAGCCTCGATATTCAGCACCGCTTTCTCTACCCGGATACCTTCAACGGTCGTTACCCGATGGCTGGTTTTTTTCAGGCGGCCAGACTTGATACCTTCAGCAACTAATGCCTTCGCCTGGTCGTTGTTCATCCCTTTTTTGTCGGTCAGCTGCGCCTGCCATTCCGCTTTCGTCATGGCTGGTAGCGGTGGCGCGTCTTTGCTTCTCTGGTCAGTCGTGGTGGTGTATCGCGCTTCACCTTCGATAATGGCCCCCTTTGCCACAGCGCGATAATAGGCGGCTTCAATATCCTGCTTTGATGCCTGGCCGATAGCCTTTTTATTTGCCACGGCCAGCAATCGGGACTGGTCAAAAGACGCATCGCGCTCTGAAAGGGATTTAAGCGCAAACTGAATCGCCCGGTCGGCTTTTACCTCCGGGCTGGTGAAGTTAGGGACGGTATTCATTGACGTTTGCGGGCCGTCCTTGCCTTTGCCAGCCCAGGACAGATCATTGAAGTCGATTCCCAGCTCGTTAGCCCGGTTAACCCACTCTTTATGAATATCTTCACGCGAATAGTCGTCTGTTTTTTTGTCGCGGGTCGCCATCGATACCCGGCTTTTGGTCTGTGCGTCAGCGGTTTCGCGGGTCAACCCCATAGCCGCCAGCCCTTCTTCTATCTGAGCAGAACGCCGCGAGAATCCCCGGATTTGTTCATCCGTAAAGTGCGCCATATCAAAGGTGTTATTTTTGTTGTTATAGCGCAGCTCATACCCGGCCTTTGTCAGCTCCAGCGCCAGCTCTTGCTTGTAGACATCCCCCAGGTGCATCTTGGCCCGCATCAGTTCATCGTTTTTAAGCGCCCTCCATTGACCATCCCCGCGCTGTGTCATGTTCATGACAAAGGCGTGGGTATGCAGCTCCGGGTCAAGGGCGCGTGATGTTTCATGCCGGAAGGAAGCAACAACCAGATTACCGGTATTCTGCGTAATGGTTTTCCCTGCGTGGGTCGTGCGGGCCTGAGCCAGCTTTTCCGCTTCCTGGACGGCAGCGGCAACCGCTTTTTCATGGGCGGCGATAATAGCCTTATCGCCGTGGATCAGCGCCTGCATCGATACGCCTTTAGGCGCGGAAAATGTGAGGTCGTATCCCAGCCGTTCTTTCGTCGCGTCACCGCTGGAGCGCTTCATCTGTGTAAAAGGGTCAATCTCCCCGACAAGCAGTTCTTTGAAGCGCTGGGAACTGACCTCGCCGGAAAGGCCCAGCGCTTCAGCACCCTGACCATGCCACGCGGTAAAGCTGCTGTCTTTGCTGTAGTAATCGTCTTTTGCATCAGCGTAGTAGCCTACAACTGACGCAATATCGATACGGGTGATAGTCGTAATATCAAGCATGGCGCTACCTCATGATGATGCCCGGAACCGGGTTCTTACGCGTGTATTGCACATGTTTAGTCTTGAACTTGCCGACAGGCAGATCACCAGGGAAATAGACGTATCCAGTGAGGTTTTTCAGCTCTGATATTTCCGTAGGAGTAACGGCTCTGACGGTGCGCGTTTCGATGCGTGGCCTGTTACCAATGCCCGCCTGGAATGGGTTGCCTTGTTTATGTTCCACTTCGCCCTCAATCTCGCCCAATGCGCGGGACATTTGCTCAAGGGTTTCTTTACCTAATCGACTGCTACCCATGACGATGCCGGAACGCATACTTCCCAGCAGTGTTTCCGCTATGTTGATGCCGTAGCGCTCAATCAGCTGAGAGTACGTCTGGTAGCCCGCCCATACAGACGCGCCGCTTTTGCGGCCCTTCGTCAGTAAATCCTGTAGGTTTGGCAGATATTCCAGTGATTCCAGCTCGTCGATAAAAAACAACGTGCGTTGGTCGCGCTTACCCATACCCAGCAGGCTTGAAAACATAATATCCAGCCAGCATGAGATCAGCGGATTGAGGCTCTTTTTCATCTGCTCCTGCCAGGTGATAAACAACGTGCCGGGTTTATCATCTTCCAGCCAGTCACGCAGCGAGAAATCGCCTGCGGGCATCTTCAGGTGTGGGGCTAATTTGTCACCCAGGACAAAACGGGCGCTCCCGGTGGCCCTTTCAGCGCCTTTGATAAACAGGGCTTCCGCAGGTGTACCTTTCACAAACTCTTTTAATTTTTCATTCTCAACAATGGTACACCAGTGCATGACTTCTTCCATTGTTGGGCTACGTTTAAGCGTGAGTAACTTCTTTGATACCTCACGATAAATAAGACGACCATATCTATACCATTCCTCTGCTGAACGCTCCTTACTTTCCTGAATAATAGATACAGCATAGAGATCATAGTCAAAGTCATCGCGTATCTCGTTGAACATTGACCAGCCGGGAGAACGTTTATCATAGGGGCTAAGAATCACATCACCGGGACGATAAAACGTCTCAACATATTCGCCATTTGGATCAAGAACAATACGCTTATCTGTGCCTCTTTTCAGGCTTGAATATATAGCTTCCTTGATAATCGTTGATTTACCTGTACCAGTAGCCCCGCCGATTGAAAAATGAAGAGTCTCATATTCAGTAGGCACAGGAACACCTGCAACCGTTAATTGCTTATGACCACGCTCTTTTGTTTTCTCGGCTAAAGATGAAGCTCTTACTAATTTAGTGCCACGGAGTACGCGTTTAAAACGTGGTCCTTTATACACCCGACCCTTATCGTAAATAATGAATCCTATAAAGCCACACAAACCTATAACTGCACCTGCAATAATCGCCACCCATAACGGCCACAGGTTGAACGTGTTTTTTAGCAAATAGGGGACAAGGTAGTGAGCCGTTTCGCTATTAATACCATAAACAAACTTTGCAGTAATAAACCACACAAAGGGTATCGGTCCCAGCAGCGAGCATAAAAATATAAGTCCTCTTTCTTGTTCTGTCATTATTCCTTCCTCTCTTGTTTACTTTCCCATACCTTGTATCCGTTACGTTCCAGCTCTCCCCAGGCGGATTTCATATTGGCCGGGGTCGCCATCGAACGCAGCAGGATCACCGTCTCGATTGCCAGGGATTCGTGCAGCATCATCTGACCGGGAGGCGGCAACTTAAGTTGTGACAGCTGCTTGACCAGACCTTTCAGCTCCGAGGAAAACGCGCTCATATCTGTCTCTGATACCTGGTCAAACAGAATATCGAGGCGTCGATTTACTTCGTTTATCTGTTCCGTAACCTGACTCAATCCACCTATCCGGCCACCTGATCCGGCCAACAAACAACGGCGCATATAGTCCGATCTGTTCGTTCCGGCCAGCCTGTCGATAAGCTCTTTTTCTTCGTCCGTTACCTTGCATGTGATGATCGGCATCATGTCCTCAACTGGTGATTTTTCGTGTTCAATCTGGCGGTAGTTTAACCGCATGAGGTAAGTATTAACAAAGTAATACCTGAATTTCCATATAAACCATGCTCTTATGCTGTTTTTTTAATACCTTTTTAATACACGCGATCCTAAATATTTCATTTTTTGTTTTTTTAATCAGTTAGTTAGTGCGATTCATCGCACTGCGTTAGGTGTATAGCAGGTTAAGGGCTAAAAAATAATCAGTTTGGTGGGAGCGATCTACGGAGGTTAAGGGGTATTTTGGTGAAAAAGCGTTCAATACCCCGGTATTCATGCTTGCATGAATACCCATACACCACAAATACACCACTATTACGTCAATTCATGGTTGACATTACACCACAATTACATCACTCTTACGTCATGGGATAGTTGATACGACACAAATACATCACTATTACATCAATAATACATCATTCTACATGAGGGTACTATGAAGCCCAAAAGCATCAGGGCAGCAATTCAGATGATGTTGCCGGAAGTAGAAGAAATGCTGTCGCTGGGAGTCTCCAGAGAGGAGGTTTTCAAGGCGGTATCTGAACGCTTCGGCCTGGAGAATGTGAACGTCCGAAGTTTTGATACTGCCCTGTATCGGGCCAGGCAAAACCGGGCGAAACATACCGCCCCTGATTCTGTATTGCACAATACAGAATCAGCCGGAGCCAGTGAGCAACAGAAGAAACCTGTATTGCACAATACAGAAAACCCCGCGAAGTCTGAGCAGGTGAAAAAAGATGTATTGCACAATACACAAAGTGCGACCGAGGGAGACGAAACGAAACAGTCACCGGGTATCATCGGAAAGGAATTTTTTGACGAGGCAAGAGCCGAGTTCGATCCTAATGAGTTCATCAAAAAATATTGAGGTGTGCAATGAAAGTAGCGGTTATTAATTACAGTGGCAGCGTTGGCAAAACTTTAGTTTCAACTTACCTTCTCGCCCCGCGCCTGAAAGATGCGAAATTTTTCGCGGTCGAAACCATTAACCAGTCAGCGTCTGATTTAGGGATTGAAAATGTCACCAGTTTTAAAGGTGATGATTTCTCCCGTCTGATTGAGGATGTGGTTTTTGAAGATGCAGCGATTATTGATATTGGCGCGTCAAACGTGGAACCGTTTTTAATGGCAATGTCCCGCTTCGATGGCGGCGCAAATGAATTTGATATGTATTTCATTCCAGTAACACCGGAAGATAAAGCCATCAAAGAAAGTATGAAAACGGCGCACACGTTAAGCAAGGCTGGCGTGGATAACAAAAAGATTATCTTTGTTCCAAACCGCGTTAATCCGGGTGATGATGTTGAAAATGTTTTCAGCCCGATTTTCGACTTCGTGAAGCAAACTAAAGTAGGCCGCATTAATAAAAACTCTGCGATCTATAATAGTGAGGTGTACGAATATCTTGCGCATCACAAAATTTCGTTTGAAACGCTGACCGCTGAAGATGCGGAAGAATTTAAAGCCCGCGCTAAAGCATCAGCTGACGCAGACGAACGCCGCAAAATGGCGCGTCGTTATACTTACATGAAACAGGCTATTCCGGTTAAAAGTAACCTGGATAAAACATTCTCCCTGTTAATCGGAGATTAAGCATGGATAAGCAGCCCGATAAATTAGACGTATTGATGGACTGGTTTTTGGGAGACGCGAAGGAAATTGTAGAAGCCATGAAGCAAGTGAAGGTTGAACAAGCCGACATGCTTCAGCAGCTGGGCGAACTCAAAAGCGCACTTGAATTGACGGCAGACGATTCGAGAGCGGAAATCATCGGCAGCCTGAGAGACATACAGGCAGCGATGAAGGAGGAAAACAAAGCGCGGTCAGACTTTCTGACGCGCTGGCAATCACTCCAGCACAACAACGCCAGCACCATCGTTAACCGCGTCGTGATCATGACGGCTGTTTGTTCCATCGTCGGCGCGGCCATTGGCGCGGCGCTGACCTTACTGATCCTGAAGTAACCACAAGGCCGGACTCCCGGCCTTTTCTCTTTTCTCAATCGTGACAGTTACGGTGATAAATATGGACAAAACAGAACGCGAGAGGATGTTAGCCAGACGGCGGCAAGCCCGCCGCCGCGAACGGTTACGCGCCGAAGGCGTTAGCGTGACAGTCACGCTAACGCACGATGAAGCCGCGCAACTGGAAGAACTACGGCAGGTACGCCGGATGGGTAAACAACCCTATTCACCAAATGAGTTTTTCCAGCTGCTGCTGATCCGCAACTGGCAACAGTGGGAGAAAGAAAAAGCCGCGCTGGGTACATGCCAGCACTGCGGAAAATCAAAAGCCGGTGGCGGCTGCGGCGGGGAGTTTCAAAAGGAAACATACCAATGCTGGCTGGCGCAGGACGCAAACGCGCTTAACCTTTAGTGTATTGTGCAATACAGAAAAGCCCGGTATTAACCGGGCTTTGTCGTTGTAGGGAGGCTTATTTTTTTTCCTGCTGCAACAGGTGATCAATCTTTGCTGCAAGCGCATATGTTGACGGGAACGCGCCTTTTGTTCGCTGGTTCGGCAATTGATTGAAGGCCATCAGGCAGGCTTCGAGAAGGTAGGTTTTCTGGCTCTCCAGCTCTGCTTTCAGCTGGGACGGTGTTGTGACTTTTGTCATTAGGCTAACTCCTGATAAGTGCCGCTTTGGGCTGTATTGCCCGGCTTTCACCGGGCGGGTTATTTATCTTGTTTTCCGGTAGTGAGCGATGGCGCTATCCACTTCCGCAACGTGGGCCGTTATGCGCTTCACAAACTCGGCTTTGCGGGTAACGCTTCCCAGCGTCAGCGCGTTGAATACATCTGGGTAGTAATACGCTACCCGCGCTTTTTCAACCTTCAACGACTCCGAGCCATATTTAATGCGCCCCGCGCTCTGGCTAAGGGCATGAGTTAAATCGTATGCGGCGCTGAATTGTGCATCATTGGTGATTTTCATGGTGGTTTCCTCGTAGCTCAATTCAGGCCGGGATATGGTAATAGGCCAGTTCGCGGTGCAGGTCGTTTTCAAAACCTGCCTCATAGTCCCACGCCCGCCAGATAAGACGACCATCAACAATCTGGCGAATCTCGATCTGCTCACTATCGTAGCGGTCTGTATTGGCTACTTCGACGGTTACTGTAGGGGTGTTGTATTCGCGGATAATTGCAGCGATATGTTGTTTCATTTGAGACTCCGAAGGTGCCGCTTTGGGCTGTGTTACCGGGCGGCGGTATTGCCTCCCGATGAATATAAGTA
>OGYN01000955.1_pt1 | contig 24848 bp, 18 predicted proteins | sample 1576551 | NCBI WGS metagenome assembly OGYN01 (sample SAMEA3541589, study PRJEB24748) | human gut metagenome | biome: human gut; feature: human-associated habitat; material: faeces | place: China | collected 2012 | reverse complement strand
TGAAGCCGGATAAAGAAGCACTTCTCGTAAACGGAATGCGCGCCGGGGGACGAAGCATTCTCAAAGAAGGAGACCATTTCCGGGTGCGCGTCATGGAAACAGGCAGCATGGAAGGGATCGTTCCTGCTCCCCTGCCCCTTGATATTCTTTATGAAGATGAAGACATCCTTGTCTTAAATAAACCGGCTGATATGCCTGTGCATCCTTCGATCGGAAATTATACAAACACCCTCGCCAATGCTGCAGCATTCTATTTCCAGCAAAAAAACGAACTCTGCCCGTTCCGCTGCATCAACCGGCTGGACCGTGATACCTCCGGTTCACTGATCCTTGCAAAAAACGCGCTCAGCGCCGCGATCCTTTCCGCACAGATGCGAAACCGTGAGATCCGCCGCACCTATCTGGCAGTTGTCTGCGGTGTCACCCCTCCATCCGGGACAGTCTCTGCCCCGATCGGACGTGTTTCCGATTCCGTGATCCAGCGGCAGGTCGATCCGGAACATGGAGAATCCGCTGTCACACATTATGAACGGCTCGCCGTCCGAAATGATCATTCCCTCCTGGAGATCCATCTGGAAACAGGACGCACCCACCAGATCCGGGTGCATATGGGATACATCGGACATCCACTCCCGGCAGATTATCTCTACCATCCGGTCTATGACCATTTCAAAAGACAGCCTCTGCATTCTTTCCAGCTTAATTTCCGGCATCCGCTGACCGGCAAAAACCTCTGCTTCACTGCCCCCGTCCCAAAAGACATGGCACAGGCATTCTGAAAAATTTTTTCGCAACAAAAAAATCACTTCCTCTGCTGTTTCACACAGTCAAAAGAAGTGATTTTATAGTTACTGATTTTTATTATTTGTTCTTGTCGTAAATGATCTGAAGTCCCTTGAGGAGCAGGTCTCCATCCCAGATCATCTCTCTTTTGCAGTGAGGAATAATCTTTTTGGACATTCCACCGGTTGCGATCACGGTGACTTTCTGTCCAAGTTCTTCTTCGATCCTGTCCACGATACCGTCCACTGCAGCAGCATTTCCATAAAGGATACCGCTCTTCATGCAGTCTACCGTATTTCTTCCAATGAGCCTTTTCGGCTCTTCAATACTGATCCCGCTCAGCTGTGATGCTCTGGAAGTCAGCGCATCCAGAGAGATCCGTACACCCGGAAGGATCATTCCGCCGATATAGCGTTTCTTATCATCCAGAACAGAAATCGTAGTCGCTGTTCCCATATCCACGATGACCAGCGGTACCGGATACTGTGCCAGCGCCGCAACTGCGTCTGCCACACGGTCTGCTCCCATCTCTCCCGGATTATCCAGAACAATATTCAGTCCTGTCTTGACTCCTGGTCCCAGGACCATCGGTTCTTTTTTGAGGATCTTCTCGACCGCAAGCTTCGCTGCATTGGTGATCTGCGGAACTACGGAAGAAATGATCGCACCCTCGATCTCAGAACGTTTGATGTGATGGATGTCAAGGATCGTCTTGAGGTCGATCGCATACTCCAGTTCTGTCTTGGTGTGGTTCGTGGAAATCCTCTCTATAAAGTAAATCTTCTCTTCTTCGATACAGCCAACTACAATGTTGGTGTTTCCGATATCAATGGCTAAAATCATATATTCTCATTCCTGTCTATATGCTTTTTATGCGGCAGTGTCAGGTTTTGCAATCTGAGATGCCGGAATCAGATGAGCCTTGGAAAGTGCGGTTCCTACAGCTGCTGTGATGATTGTTGAAGAAACCATCTCACTGATTGCATTAACACCTACCATCATACAGCATCCAATGATCACATTTCTTCCACCCATAAGATTCTGGATCACTTCTGTGTTTCCGAACATTACAACCAGTGCGGTCATAAAGAACAGAGTATTCAGGAATGCGGAAAAGAATCCGGTTACTGCACAGGATGCATATACATTTGTTTTCTTTCTCATTCCTCTGTAGATGAAACCGATAAGTAATCCATCAAGAATACGAGGTACAAAACACTGAACTGCACTCAAAAATGGATTGATCTGAAACAGGGCTGCTCCCAGTGCGCTGGTACCGCCGATCCCCATTGCCTGTAAGAAACTGGTCAGTCCAAAAACGGCTCCGGCTACGGCTCCGCCTGTCGGTCCGAGAACGACCGCGCAGATTGCGACCGGAATGACATTAAAGGTGACTGCCAGAGGTCCTATGTTCAGATATCCAAGTGGTGTGTACGCCATCAGAAAAAGGATTCCTGCCATAAGGCCAAGAATGGTCAGCTGTGATGTTGTAAATTTCTTTGTTTTCATGTTTTCCTCCTTGTTATCGTTCCCTTACACGGGATACAATACGGTGCGGAATTGCGGGCATATGAAGTTTTTATTTACCCGCTTCCTGGTGAACGGGTTACTGTTTCTCTCTTTCTTTCTGAATAGAGAGAATTTTATCCAGGATGACGTTGGCTGCATCCTCCTTGCTCATAAGCTGGAGTGATACGTCTTCATCCTGTGTAATCAGAGTCAGCACATTGGTATCTCCCTGGAATCCGGCGCCCTCTACCTTCAGGTTGTTGGCTGCCACCATATCCAGATGTTTCTTACCAAGCTTCGCCCTGGAATTACCGATCATGTTCTGAGTCTCCATGGAAAATCCACAGAGGAACTGCTGCGGAGTACGATGTTCTCCCAGGTATTTGAGAATATCGTCCGTTTTTTTCAGTTCAATACTCATTTCTTTGTCCTGCTTCTTGACCTTCTCATCAAAAACCTGCTTCGGGCGGTAGTCTGCCACGGCTGCTGCCTTGATGACAAAATCATAGTCCTGCGCTCTGGACACGATTGCATCGTACATCTCTTCTGCCGTCTGTACCGGCACCACATTTACAAACAAAGGCGGCTCCACATCCGTATGGGCTGCCACCACCGTCACTTCTGCGCCGCGGTGCATTGCAGCTCTCGCCAGGGCATAACCCATTTTTCCACTGGAGTGATTCGTGATAAAACGCACCGGGTCAATGGGTTCTCTGGTGGCACCTGCGGAGATCAGCACCTTTTTGCCCGCCAGATCCTTCTCGCAGGCGATCTCCTTCACCACGGCTTCGAACAGTACGGACTCCTCCGGCATTCTGCCGTCACCGATATCGCCGTTGGCCAGCATTCCCGTGGCCGGAGTGATGATCTCATAGCCGAAATGCTTTAATTTTTCGATATTATCCTGCACGATGGGGTTGTGATACATATTATGATTCATGGCAGGGGACACAATCTTCTTGCAGGGACATGCCATGACCGTAGTGGTCAACATATCATCTGCGATGCCGTTTGCAATCTTGCCGATCACATTGGCAGAAGCCGGTGCCACCAGAACCACATCCGCCCGCTTTGCCAGTGCCACATGTTCCACACTGTACTGGAAATTGCGGTCAAAGGTGTCCACCAGACATTTATGTCCCGTCAGACTTTCAAAAGTAATGGGGTTGATGAACTGCGTGGCATTCTGTGTCATCAGCACTTCCACATCACAGTGCTGTTTTAACAGCATCCGCGCTACATTGGCCATTTTATATGCAGCAATACTTCCCGAGATTGCCAGAACTACGGTCTTTCCCTTCAGCATAGTCGTCTCCTTTTGCCTGATTTATCAAAAATACTTCAAAACTGTACTCCTAAAATACCATAAGTGCATATTTTATGCAAATATCACTTTTCTTTTTGTCCGGGATATGATATAAACAGTAGGAGTGTCCCGAATCACCGGGGCAGCTTGTATTGTATCTCCCAGAGGGAGAATGGTAACAAGGAGGAAAATTTCATATGAACAAACAAAGTAAGACAATGCGACTCACGTTGATGGGATTGTTTGCTGCGGTACTTTTGCTGATGGCTTATACCCCGCTCGGGTACCTGAACATCGGCCCCCTGGCAATCACCCTCAATGTCATCCCCGTTGCACTGGCTGCGATCACACTGGGCCCTGTAGGCGGAGCCGCCATGGGAGCTGTTTTCGGATTGACCAGCTTTTTGCAATGCATCGGCGTGGGAGGCACCAGCGCCATGGGAGCAATGCTTTTTGGCATCAACCCTGTGCTGGCCTTCATCCAGCGTTTCATCCCCAGACTTCTGGACGGATTTCTGTTGGGATATGTCTTCCGTTACAGCCGCAAAGCCGTAGGAGACAGAATCGCCTGCATGATCACCGGATTTTGCAGCGCATTTTTCAACACCGCATTTTTCATGTCCCTTTTAGTACTGCTGTTCGGCAATACTTCCTATGTGCAGGGACTGATGGGTGGTAAAAACGCGATTTTATTCATCTGCTCTTTTGTAGGTGTGAATGCGGTCTTCGAGATGTGTGCATCCACGTTCCTGACCGGAGCGGTAGGGCTGGCACTGATCAAGGCAAAAGTCATTCCTGTATATCAGAAAGCAGAGTCTGCAGCATAACAGGAGTATACCCGTGGTACTGACAATCGACATCGGAAATACTACGATCGGCATCGGGGGATTTCAGGGAAATAAGCTGCTCTTTATTGAGAAGATATCGTCCCGCCGTCCCCTGTCTGATGCCGGATATAGAAAAAAACTGAATATGATTTTAGACAAACACGGTCTGTCCGCCGAAGCCTTTGAGGGATCTGTGATCTCCTCGGTTGTGCCTTCGGTGACAGCCGTTTTTTCCTCTGCTCTGGAAGCTTTTCTGGGGCAGAAGCCTCTGCTTCTTACCCATGAACTGGATCTTGGCTATGAGATCTGTACGGAATTTCCGGAAAAGGTGGGCTGCGACCGCCTGGCAGATATCGCCGGAGCCATTTCCCGCTATCCTCTGCCACTGATCACCATTGATCTGGGCACCGCCACGACATTTAACGTGTTGGATGAGAACCGTCGCTTTTTAGGCGGCCTGATCCTTCCCGGCGTTGGAACCGCCCACAGGGCACTTTTAGGCAGGACCGCCCAGCTCCCGAAAGGGGACATTCATATGCCCGCCCACACCATCGGTGCGAATACGCAGGAATGCATCACCGGGGGAATGCTCTTGGGCAACGCCTGTGCCATCGACGGACTGATCCGCCGTATCCAGACAGAGTTAGGGCAAAAAGCAACGGTCGTTGCCACCGGAGGGTACGCAACGACCGTCATTCCACATTGTGAAACGAAGATCCATATCGATCAGAATCTTCTTATGAAAGGTCTGAGATCCATCTACGAGAATAATACCTCTACTGGATCACCAGATTAGAGTAGCCCATCAGGCTCTCATCCACAGCATGTGCGGCTTCTCTGCCTTCACGGATCGCCCACACCACCAGGGACTGTCCTCTGTGCATATCGCCGGTGACAAATACATTTTCCACACTGGTCTGGTATTTTCCGGGGGCTGTTTTTACATTGGTGCGTTCATTTAATTCCACGCCGAAAGCATCAGCAATGTATTTCTGGGTTCCTAAAAATCCTGCTGCGATCAGCACGATCTCTGCATCCAGGGTCTGCTCGCTTCCCGCGATCTCCTGCATCTTCATGCGTCCGGTAGCCGGATCCTTTTCCCAGGACAGCTTCACGATCTTCACACCTTTCAGATTTCCGTTCTTATCCTTGATAAATTCCTTGACTGTAGATTCATAGATTCTCGGGTCATGTCCGTAGACCGCAATGGCTTCTTCCTGACCGTAATCGGTCTTGCAGACCTTCGGCCATTCGGGCCAGGGGTTGTTCTCTGCTCTTTTGTCCGGTGCCTTGGGCATCATCTCGATCTGGGTCACAGATTTTGCTCCGTGACGGATGGAGGTTCCCACGCAGTCATTACCGGTATCACCGCCGCCGATGATGACCACATTCTTCCCCTTGGTCTCCACATATTTTTTGTCTTCAAAATTTGAATCCAGAAGACTCCTGGTATTGGCTTTCAGAAAATCCACCGCAAAATAGATTCCCTTGGCATCTCTGCCGGGAGCATTGATGTCTCTGGGATTAGAGGCACCGCATGCCAGGACGACACGGTCAAAATCATGCAAAAGCTTGGAGGCTTTGATGTCCTTGCCGATGTCGGTTCCAGTGACAAAGGTGACACCCTCTTCCTTCATAATATTGATCTTGCGGTCAATGATCTGCTTTTCCAGTTTCATGTTGGGGATGCCGTACATCAACAGTCCTCCCACACGATCGGAACGCTCGAATACTGTTACCTGATGTCCTCTCTGGTTCAGCAGATCCGCTGCTGCCAGTCCAGAAGGACCACTGCCGATGACTGCTACCTTTTTGCCGGTGCGTACCACAGGGGGCTTGGCTGCTGCATAACCCTCGCTGTAGGCATTTTCAATAATTGCATATTCGTTCTCCTTGGTGGAGACCGGATCCCCGTTCAGTCCACAGGTACATGCCGCCTCACACAGGGCAGGACATACTCTGGAAGTGAACTCGGGAAAATTGTTGGTCTTCTTCAGACGGTTGTAAGCCTGCTGCCAGTTGCCGGTATATACCAGGTCGTTCCACTCCGGCACCAGATTGTGCAGGGGGCATCCGCTGGCCATACCGCAGATCATCATGCCCGACTGACAGAACGGCACACCGCATTCCATACATCTGGCACCCTGTAAACGCTGCTTTTCCTTCGGCAGATGCTCATGGAATTCATTAAAATGTTGTATTCTCTTCTTAGGATCTTCAGCCACGCTGACTTCCCTTTTATATTCCATAAATCCCGTTGGTTTTCCCATGACTCTCTCCATTCTGCAGACGCTTCGGCGTCGGAAGAATCGCGAACTAAATTTCATATTTAGTTCTGCGATAAACTAATTTGTGGCGCCCGCGGCACAAATTAGTCGTGTGAAAAGCAATCTATCAGGATTACTTTTCACACTGGCCTCCTACTTTCTGGTGTTGGCATAGAATGCTTCGATCTGTGCCTGCTCTGCGCTCAGTCCTTTTTCCTCCATCTGGACGATGGTCTTTAAGACTCTCTCATAATCATGAGGGATGATCTTCTTGAACTTTGGCAGATACTCTCCAAAGTTGTCCAGCACTTCCTTACCCTTGGTGGAATTGGTCAGTGCCACATGCTCCTGGATCATGGATTTCAGTTCCAGCACATCATATTTGGATGTGATCTCACTGGAAGATACCATTTCCTTATTCAGGCGTTTGTACAGATCGTTGCCTTCATCCAGTACATAAGCGATACCGCCGCTCATACCGGCTGCGAAATTTTTACCGGTCATACCGAGAACTACCACACGACCGCCGGTCATGTATTCACAGCCATGATCTCCTACACCCTCGACAACTGCGATGGCACCGGAGTTACGCACGCAGAAACGCTCGCCTGCCACACCGTTGATAAATGCCTTACCGGAGGTTGCACCGTACAGTGCCACGTTACCGATGATGATGTTTTCCTCCGCCTTGAACTTGCTACCCTGGGGAGGATATACCACCAGCTTACCACCGGATAAGCCCTTGCCGAAGTAGTCGTTGCTGTCACCTACCAGTTCCAGGGTCAGGCCCTTGGGAATGAAGGCTCCGAAGGACTGTCCACCGGCACCCTTGCACAGTACATGGTAGGTATCCTCTTCCACATCATCGCCCAGTTTTCTGGTGATCTCACTTCCGAGGATCGTACCGAAGGCACGGTCGGTGTTGCTGACATCCACTTCAATGCTGCGCTTCTGTCCCGCATCAATAGCTTTGCCCAGTTGCTTTAACAGCACCTTCTCATCCAGCGTCTTCTCCAGCTGGAAGTCATAGACCTGCCTGGGATCGAAGGTCACCTTCTGCTTGCTGCCTTCGTAAGGGTTGCTTAAGATCTGGGTCAGATCCACTTCCTCCTGACGATCGGTCAGATGCTCTTTTCTCTTCAGCAGATCGGTTCTGCCCACCAGTTCATCTACAGTACGCACACCCAGTGCTGCCATATATTCCCGCAGCTCCTGTGCGATAAATTTCATAAAGTTTTCCACATATTCCGGCTTACCGCGGAAGTTTTTCCGCAGCTCCGGGTTCTGGGTAGCCACGCCTACCGGGCAGGTATCCAGATTACATACTCTCATCATGACACAGCCCATGGTCACAAGGGGTGCGGTGGCAAAACCGAACTCCTCGGCACCTAAAATGGCTGCGATGGCTACGTCTCTGCCGCTCATCAGCTTACCGTCGGTCTCGATGCGGACTTTATTACGCAGACCGTTCATGATCAGGGTCTGATGGGTCTCTGCCAGTCCCAGCTCCCAGGGAAGTCCGGCATTGTGGATGGAGTTTCTCGGTGCCGCACCGGTACCGCCGTCATAGCCGGATACCAGGATGACCTGGGCTCCCGCCTTGGCTACACCGGCTGCGACCGTTCCCACACCGGCTTCGGATACCAGTTTTACAGAGATTCTTGCCTGGGTGTTGGCATTTTTCAGATCATAGATCAGCTGCGCCAGATCCTCAATGGAATAAATGTCGTGATGAGGGGGCGGAGAGATCAGGGACACACCGGGTGTGGAGTGTCTGGTCTTGGCGATCCAGGGATATACCTTTCCTCCGGGCAGATGTCCGCCCTCACCGGGTTTTGCTCCCTGTGCCATCTTGATCTGAATCTCCTGTGCGCTTACCAGGTAACGGCTGGTAACACCAAAACGTCCACTGGCTACCTGCTTGATTGCGGAACAACGGTTCAGTCCGTCCGGTCCGACGGTCAGACGATCCAGATCCTCACCGCCTTCACCGGAATTGCTCTTGCCGTGCAGATGGTTCATGGCGATGGCCATGGTCTCATGGGCTTCTTTGGAAATGGAACCGTAGGACATGGCACCGGTCTTGAATCTGGTCACAATGGACTCTACCGGCTCTACTTCCTCAATAGGCACACCCTTTTTCGGATAATTGAAGTCCATCAGTCCTCTGAGATTCTTGATGGAATCTTCGTCGTTTACCATGGCAGTGTACTGCTTGAACATCTGGTAATCACCGCGTCTGGTGGATTCCTGTAACATATGGATGGTAGCGGGATTGTACAGATGCTCGTCACCGCCGCTGCGCATCTTGTGATGTCCGGGGCTGTTTAAGGTCAGATCGTTTTTCAGTCCCAGAGGATCAAATGCCTGAGAGTGCAGGTCGTCTACCTGCTGCTCAATATCTTTTAAGGTAATACCTCCCACACGACATACGGTGTTGGAGAAATACTTACTGATCACTTCCGGTGCAATGCCGATAGCCTCGAAGATCTGGGAACCCTGATAGGACTGGATGGTGCTGATACCCATCTTGGATGCGATCTTGACGATGCCGTGGAGGACAGCATTGTTGTAATCATCCACTGCTGCATAGTAATCCTTATCCAGCATATTGCTCTCGATCAGTTCCTTGATGGTATCCTGTGCCAGATAAGGGTTGATGGCGCAGGCACCGTAACCTAACAGCGTAGCAAAATGGTGTACCTCTCTGGGTTCGCCGGATTCCAGGATCAGTGCGACTCTGGTTCTCTTCTTGGTGCGTACCAGATACTGGTTCAGGGCGGATACGGCCAGCAGGGAAGGAATGGGCACATGGTTCTCATCCACGCCTCTGTCGGACAGGATCAGGATGTTCACGCCGTCTCTGTAAGCTCTGTCCACTTCCACGAACAGTCTGTCAATGGCACGCTCTAAGCTGGTGTTCTTGTAATATACGATAGGTACGACTTCTACTTTGAATCCGTCTACCTTCATGTTCTTGATCTTCAACAGATCCGTGTTGGTCAAGATCGGGTTGTTGACCTTCAGAACATTACAGTTCTTCGGGGTCTCCTCCAGAATGTTGCCCTCGGTACCGATGTATACGGTGGTGGAAGTCACGATCTCCTCACGGATCGCATCGATGGGCGGGTTGGTTACCTGTGCAAACAGCTGCTTGAAATAATGAAACAGCGGGTGGTTCGTCTTGCTTAAGACGGGAAGCGGCGTATCCACACCCATGGCGGCAATCGCTTCACTGCCGTTCTTTGCCATAGGCAGAATGCTCTGTTTCATCTCATCGTAGGTATAACCGAAAGCTTTCTGCATCCGCTGACGCTCTTCGTAGGTGTACTCAGGGACACGCTGGTTCGGGATGTGAATACTCTTCAATTCTGTCAGGTTGTTGTCCAGCCATTCACCGTAGGGCTGTCTGGAAGCATATTTTTCCTTGATCTCCTCATCGTCAATGACTCTGCCCTGTACGGTATCGACCAAGAGCATCTTGCCGGGACGAAGTCTTTCCTTTAACTTGATCTTCGTGGGATCAACAGGAAGGACACCTACCTCGGAAGACAGGATCAGGGTATCATCGTCAGTGATCAGATAACGGGAAGGACGCAGGCCGTTTCTGTCCAGTACCGCACCCATGATATCTCCGTCGGAGAACAGGATGGATGCGGGGCCGTCCCAGGGCTCCATCATGGTAGCGTAATACTGGTAGAAATCTCTCTTGGTCTGGGACATGGCCTTGTTGTTCGCCCAAGGCTCGGGGATAGCGATCATGACCGCCAGAGGCAGTTCCATGCCGCTCATTACCAGGAATTCCAGCGTGTTGTCCAGCATAGCGGAGTCGGAACCGGTCTTGCTGATAGCAGGCAGTACTTTGTGCAGCTGGCCTTTCAGATGCTCGGATTCCATGTTCTCCTCCCTGGCCAGCATCTTGTCGGCATTGCCGCGGATAGTGTTAATCTCACCGTTGTGTACCATCAGACGGTTCGGATGGGCACGTTCCCAGCTGGGATTGGTATTGGTGGAGAAACGGGAGTGTACCATGGCAATGGCGGATTCGTAATCTTCACTCTGCAAATCTGCGAAGAAGGTACGCAGCTGGCCTACCAGGAACATTCCTTTATATACGATCGTTCTGCTGGAAAGAGAAACTACATAGGTATCATCGGAAGACTGCTCGAAGACACGTCTTGCAATATAAAGTCTGCGGTCAAAGGGAAGTCCTTTTTCCACATCGGCAGGCTTTTTCACGAATCCCTGCATGATATAGGGCATGCACTCTACGGCCTTATGTCCCAGCACATTGGGGAAGGTAGGCACTTCACGCCAGCCGAGGAATTCCATTCCTTCTTTTTCCACAATGATCTCGAACATCTTCTTGGCCTGATTGCGGCGCAGCTCTTCCTGCGGGAAGAAGAACATGCCGACACCGTATTCTCTCTCTCCGCCGATGTCCATGCCCAGAGCCCTGGTCACTCTGGCAAAAAATTTGTGGGGAATCTGGGTCAGAATACCGACACCGTCACCGGTCTTGCCTTCCGCATCCTTACCGGCTCTGTGCTCCAGATTCTCTACGATCTTCAGCGCATTCTCTACGGTCGCGCGGCTCTTCTCTCCGTGAATATTGACACAGGCTCCGATACCGCAGTTATCATGCTCAAATTCTTCCCGATATAACGGTGCCTTGGGCAGCTCCTGTTTTACATCAAACATATAGTTCTCCTTTCCGGTTTTCTATTTCTCTCTTCTTAATCTGTCTGTTCCTATTCAGAACCTCATTCGCAAGACTGTGCTTTCAGCACTTTTCTGCAACTAAAAAAGGTCGCAATGAGACTCTTTCGAGCGCCTCATTGCGACCTTTTCTGTACTATACACCTATTTTTCTCATTTGTAAATATAGATTTTTCCTTGAATTGTCAGATAATTTGTCAATTCAGTTGTTCACACGTCTGTTGTCTGTGAATTGTGTTTATTTTCTTTTTTAAGCCATGCTTTTAGCACAACTCTTTGGGGATTTTCCCTATTTTTCCTGTCTCCGACCATACACTTTGCTTGTCAGTCCCTGATAGATTGCAGAGAAATGTCTGCTTTCTGCCATTGCGGTCCGGAGAGGTGCCAGGGTCAGTGCCATCACAGCGCGGTAACGGAACAGTTCTACGGGTTTCATGTATTTTGCCGTGATCTCCTTATGCTCTGCGGCACTGCGTTTCAGGTTCTCCTTTGTCTCGGAGTAGCCGCCGCCTTCGTAGGAAGATATGGTAAGCCCCAGATACTGCATGGGAGCCTTCGCCCGGTAATAGCACCACAGAAAATGTTCATAATCTGCGCGGATCTTGTATTTTGGTTCGTAGGGCTTCTGTCGGCACAGGTCTGCGGCATAGAAGCAGGACTGATGGCAGGGAATGTTGCGGTAGCAGACAAAGCCGGTGATTCGGGGCGGGGATGATATCTTCGTGTCCGTTTTCGCGCTGTAGGTATCTCCGTAATAGATGCCTTGCAGTTTCATAGGGTGCTGTTCCATGAATTGTGCGGTGTGTGCCAGAACTTCCTTGTCATAGAAGAGGTCACCGCAGTTTAAGAACAGAATGTAATCTCCGGTCACATGAGAGACCGCCTGGTTCATAGCCTCGTAGATGCTGTGATCCGGTTCCTGGTAGAAATGGATCCGCCCGTCAGTGCGCATGGACTCTATGGATCCGTCACGGCTGCCACCGTCCTTGACGATGACTTCGAAGTCTGGGCAGGTCTGGGCCAGGATACTGTCAAGGGTCTGATTCAGTTTGGTGCCGGGGTTCAGGCATACTACGATAATGCTGAATTTCATATGTTGCTCCTATTTTTCTATAAAATCTCCGTAGCCTCGGCAGAGGGAAGAAACGCGACACGCTCTCGCTCTGTCGCAGAGCGTAGCGGCACATAAGCGTGGAAAGTACCCACGCTAAGTGCCGACGTCTGCTTACGGTCTGCTTATTCTTCCCTCTGTCGGGGCTACTGGGTTATGGTGACCATCCGGGGATATCTTATCGAATATCCGAAGGATGGCTAATATACTTTATTATTACTTAGAATATATTTTTCTGTTTATGGAGCATCCCGAGGGATACTGCTGCCACTGTCAGGAAAATCACGCACACGGGCCAGCTGACGAAGCCGGTGACGGCGATGGCGGTGTAGGACAGGCAGTAGGCGAGGACATTGGATGCCACATGAACGAGCACTGCCATTTTGAATTCTCCGAAATACTCATAAGCGTAGGCCATGAGGCAGCCAATGAGAAAGCCGTAGATGCCCTGCACGTAGTTCATGTGGTACACACCGAAGATCAGTGCGGACAGAGCTATAGCAAGCTTCAGATCCATAAATCTGCGCAGGTAACCATAAATCACTCCACGGAACAGTAATTCCTCCGCAATCGGAGAGATAAAGCCGAATACCAGAATACCCACAATAAAGTGTGCAGAATACTGCTGTGAAACGACTTCCGTATAGGCTTCGGATTTATTGGTCACACCCAGAAGTTCAAACAGGAGGTTGAAACCGATAACAGCACCAATGGTGGCTGCCACCAGCAGGGCATATTTTGCCTTACCTTCTTTTTTCAGATGGCTTAAATGCATATCCTCTTTGTTCTTCGTGATCAGAAGCTTTGCCGTGGACCATACCGCCAGTGCTCCGCCGATGAAGCCCAGTGCCGCTATGATACTGGACACATCTCCGGAATAGCCGTTATATGCACCGGTCTCATCCCTCAGGATCAGCAGATCTACCAGTCCACCGGTGGCTCCGGACTGTGCCAGCTGATACAACAGTGCCAGCAGCGCATACTGCACCGCATTGCGCACCAGGATAAACATCAGGAACGAATACACCATGGTCCAGATTCTCTGGTACATGGGATTTTTCTTTTTATTGTCGGGATTGCTGTTCACCAGTTCCTCGCTGCCGCGAAGCAGAAATTTTTCCAGTTCTTCCACGGATTGTACGATGTAGTCCGCTTTTGCCTCCTTTAACTCTTCCTTGCTTCCGTAGCCATAAGTCACGCCCACGCTCTCCACGCCCAACGCTCTGGCTCCTTCCACATCGAACTTTCTGTCACCGATCATGTAGACCTGATCCGGCTCTATGGGATTCTCCTTGAACAGCTGATGCAGGGTCTCCTGTACCACCTGATCCTTCGTCTCTCTTCTGCCGTCCAGTTCACTACCCACCACTACAACAAAGTATTTTTTCAGATCAAAATGTTCCAGAATGCGCTCTACATATACCTGGGGTTTGCTGGAAGCCAGTGCCAGAAAATAGCCCTTGGATTGCAGGTTCTTCAGCATCTCCGGAATACCGGCATAAACTTCATTTTCAAAAATACCCGTATTCTGAAAACGCTCTCTGTATTTTGCCACGGCCTCCTCCGCCTGCTCAGCGGTAAAACCGTAGAATTCCATAAAGCTGTCCCGTAAGGGCGGTCCGATAAAAGGCTCCAGCTTGTCCAGATCAGGTTCCTCAATACCGAAAGAGTGCAGCGCATACTGCACGCAGGTCGTAATTCCAATTTTGGGATCTGTCAGTGTACCGTCCAGATCAAACAGCAGATATTTTTTCATTCTTATAATTCCTTTTTTTGTATCTGTTCCAAGCCCTGTAACTATCGCAAAATATTCATTGGATACCGGGATCCGCAAGAATATTCTGTAATTGTTATGAGGCTCTGAATAGTTACCCTTTCTTTCTATAGCTTGTGGGGTCCGCAAAGCATTAGAAGCTGCGGATCTTGTCCCCGTCATCCTCAGTGTTTTTCAGTGCCTTGATCTCTACGTCATAGCCCACATTGGCATTGACCTGCACATGGACCACATCACCCACTTTTTTGCCAAGCAGTGCCTTGCCCAGCGGAGATTCGTTGCTGATCAGACCTTCCAGTGAGTTTCCGCGAACGGTGGTCACGATCTTGTAATCCTCTTCCGTGCCGTCGTCGATGAATTCCACGGTAACAGTGTTGTTGATGCCCACCTCATCCACGGCGGAGTTCTCGGAGATCACCTTTGCGGTCTTGATCATTCTCTCCAGATAACGGATCCGGCTCTCGTTCTGATTCTTGTATTTTTTCGCTGCATAATATTCAAAATTCTCACTGAGATCTCCGTGGGCTCTGGCTTCCTTCACGTCCTCCAGTGCCTTGGGACGCACCACCAGCTTACGATACTCGATCTCATCTTCCATTTTCTTAATGTCAGTGGGGGTTAATTCATCGTACATAATTTCTCCATTCCTATCTGTTCAATTACTTATATCATTTATTGACAGTTTTTCTCCCGGCTCGGCACATGCTGATTTTCTACCAACAGCCGTCCTTCTTTTTCTTCGGCGACCGACCTTCTTTTCCTTCAGCAGACGCCTTTCTTTTCTTCTGACGGCCGACCTTTTTCCTTCCGGCAGCCAACCTTCTTTTCTTGCAGAGGATGACCGGTCGCAGTCTCTATGCTGTCCCGGTGTGTCCAGCATTCTACAACTGCATTGCGTAGATTACCGCCAGAGACAGAATGATCTGAATAATGGCAAAACGGAATACGGTCTGTGTATTGGACCAGTCCCACACCTTACGCACATGATCATGCAAGGGAGTACGCACATTTTTCAAAATATGAATCTTCAGGAAGCGGAGCAGGGAAACCTTAAGCAGTCCCAAACCTCCGTCCAGAATCAGCACCAGAGCCAACGGAATAAACAAAAACGGACAGCCGCTCTTTAAAATAGCGATGCTGATGAACAGTCCCATGGCCCGGGAACCCGCATCTCCCATCATCAGCTTACTGGGTGTGGCATTGTACCACAGATAGCCCAGAATACATACGGCAAACAGCAGGATCAGGAAAGAGTAAGTCTCATTCACATCCTTCATGCGATCCACAATGTAGATGGACATGATGGTAATGATCGACAGGGTTCCGGAAAGTCCGTCCACACCGTCGGAGCAGTTGGTCACATTCACAGATGTCCATACCAGGATCACCGTGAGAATGGCGAATACCACAGGCGGCAGCGTGAACTTTACATGGAACAGTGCCAGTTCCACCACGTTGGAGTTGTATTTCAGGAAGGTGATGGCTACCAGTGCCGCCACGCACAGATCTAAGAAACCTTTTTTGTACTCACCCCAGGGAGTCTTGGAAGCATCGTCCAGAAATCCCGTCATCATGCATACCACGATCAGCAGCAGATAGATCACCAGCTCTGCGCTTAAAGGGGAAAACAGCAGAACGGATGCCACAAATGCCATGACAAAAATAATTCCGGCACCTCTGGGTTTCCCCGCAGACAATTTTCCGTCATGGGCAAATTCTCTTCCTGCATCCTTGGGCAGATACGGACTTAATTTCGCCGTTGCCAGTACCGTCGCTCCAAAAGCAAAAAGGATTCCAAAAAAAGCAAGGAGAGAACTGCTTCCCTCCGGCAAGATCATCTGTAACATACTATCCCTCGTTTCCACATGAGATACTCACTTTTGTACTCTCATGCTGTATTTTCTGATAAATTCCGTGACTGTTCACAGGGGCATTCGAGAAATGAACACCTCAGAACAGTCACAAAATATTTTAACACAAATATCCCGGAATCTCAAATAATTTCCACAACAGTTCAGTTCTGAACATATCTGGGCGCAGAAATCATGCTTGCATGATTTTGCGGGCAAATATGTGCAGGCGCTAAGCGCCAATCTATGAGCAAAGGTAGTCACGAAGTGACATAAAAGCGTGTTAACGCGACTCCCGTGAACGGCGCGGCTGAACTGTTACGTTTGACAGTTTCCCCACGGTGGACTACTATATTCTTATGAACACTTTCTGAAAAATAGCCATAAAAGGAGAAATACTCTATGATGATCCATAAGATCGAACCGCATAAATATTACCCGGAATTCCGAAGCCAGGAGCCTAAACCTTCCGATTATCTGCTGTTATTTGACGGAGAAAAGGTCTATCTGCCCTCCCATACAGAAAACAGTGATGTAACGGATACTTCCGCCGATGCCGGCATCTCGGAGCATCCTCAAGTATATCTTCCTACTTTTGAAGAAGTCCATGGACTCTTGGGAATCCGTCAGCCTATGGAACGTTTTTTTCTGGACTGTGAATATCTCTTTTCCATTGATGACCGGGCATTCTTCCGCAAGACGACGGAGGATGCCGGTGCTCTCATGCTCCCGGAAGAAGACCTCTACGCTTCCGGTGTGTTCCGTAATTTTGAGCCGGAATATCTGGCATTTGCTGGAATCACTGCCACCCAGATCAATCGTTTCCGTCTGGACCGGAAATTCTGCGGCCGCTGCGGACATCCCACAATTCACAGCACCACAGAGCGGGCCTGCATCTGCCCGGAGTGCGGCCAGATCGAATATCCCAAGATCTCTCCAGCCGTCATTATCGCCATCGTGGATACCGAACAGGACAAGATCCTGCTGACCCGCTACGCCGGCGGTTCCTATCGTCACTGGGCACTGGTGGCCGGCTTCGTGGAAGTCGGTGAGACCTTCAAGGGTGCTGCCCGCCGGGAAATCATGGAAGAAGTCGGTTTAAAGGTCAGCGATCTGGTCTATTACAAATCCCAGCCCTGGTCCTTCAGCGATTCCGCCATGATCGGCTTCTTCGCGAAGCTGGAGGGGGATCCTTCTATTACTTTGCAGGAATCGGAGCTTGGCGAGGCTGTCTGGTTCTCCAGAGAGGATGTCCCGGATCTGCCCTCCACTATCAGTGTCGGTCAAGAAATGATCACATTATTCAAGAATGGTGGGGATCCGTTCTGCAAGAGATAATTGATACATTTGAAAGTTTTTCATTTCTATTCCATGATATACCTTGACTTTGTGCCCCCGTGGTTTCATGCCCCGGGGGCTTAATCAGCTTCTTTTCCTCTCTGCGCCCCGCTCTCTCGATCTCCCCGGGGCTTATTTAGTTTCTTTTCCTCTCTGCGCCCCGCTCTCTCGATCTCCCCGGGGCTTAATCAGCCTCTTTTCCTCTCTGCGCCCCGCTCTCTCGATCTTCCCGGGGCTTATTTAGCTTCTTTTCCTCTCTGCACCCCGCTCTCTCGATCTCCCCGGGGCTTAATCAGCTTCTTTGATTCTCTGCGCCCCGCTCTCTCGATCTCCCCGGGGCTTAATCAGCATGCTCCTTATATCTACGCCCCATGTACGCAAAAATCTGCCTCCGACAATAACATTGTCATGAGGCAGACTCCTTTCTGTACTTATTCTCTTCACTGTTTCTTCACCTAGAGCATCGTAGCTGTCATCGCTTCTCATTATCTCAATAAGCGGCACTTCTTCGCTACCTTCACTAACAGATATCCCTTCGGGAAGCTTCGAAGCTCCTGCTCCGTGATGCCCCGCATCAATATCAGCATGACAAAATAGACTACAGCAGCAATTACGATCGCAGGAATGACAGAGATCCGCATGGACTTCGTCACCATATACAGACCCTCGTAGATTGCCCAGGCTGCCGCTCCCATAAACGCGGAGGCGAACGCCGGAATGACGAAAGTCTTTACGATCTCCTGCCGGTAGCCTACCGCTCTTCTTACCGCCCACTGGTTCAGCACACACATCATACCGGAATACAGCGTATTAGCGATGGCAATGCTGTACAGATCCAGTCTTGTGAACATCAGAAGCAGCACTGCTGCCACCGTCTGCACCACCAGCGAGATCCCCGCATTGATGATCGGGGTATTGACTTTGCCAAGTCCCTGCAAAATCGAACTGTTCAGAGTCGACAGTGCATAAAAGATAACCGACAGTGACAATGTCATTAAAAGAGCTGCCGCCAGATTCAATTCCTCTGCCGTCTTATTCGTGAACAGCAGACTGATCACCGGCTTCGCCAGTACAAAAAGTCCCACAGCGCAGGGAATCGAGATCACCATGGTAGTCTTCACTGCCAGTCCGATCTTCTCTCTGGCTCCCTTCGCATCCCGGGCTGCCATCAGCTGTGCCACAGAAGGGATCATGGCCGAAGCCATGGCCGAGGCAAAGGCAATGGGAATATTGGACATTGTCAGGGACTGTCCGGAGAAAATACCATATTTTTCATAAATAGATACCGTATCCAGATTGCGAAGGGACGGATACCATTTGGTGTAGATACTGTTGTTGACCGTACTGCTTAAGTTATATACAGCCGTACTCAAAATAAACGGTGTCACCACCAGTGTGATCGTCTTGAATATCTGTCCGTAGGAATCCACATGTTCATGCCTGTCACGCTGCACTCTGCGCAGGATCATTCCACGATTCAGAGCATAGACTCCCGCCATAAAAAGCAGCGCCACTAATACGCCGACACCGGTACCCAGTGCACTTCCCACTGCACCGTAGGTTGCTCTCATCACCTGCCCTGCCTGATCCGCCGGAACCTCCATCGTTCCCATAAACATTTGGATCAGAAGGTATGCCGCGCCTACGCTGACTACCGCATTGGCGATCTGCTCCAGGATCTGCGATACGGAGGTCTGCGCCATGCTCTTATGTGCCTGAAAATACCCTCGTAAAACTCCCAGGATACCATAGACGAAGATCGTCGGTGCAAAGGTGCGCAGTACTGTGACCGCTGCTCCGGACACGAATAATCCCGCTCCGAAAAACAGAAAAAGGCTGGCTATACCGCCAACCACCAGTACATAGATCATGGCTCCGTGGAACAGTCTGTGGGCATTACGGTATTCCTTCTCTCCCAGCTTCTGTGCGATAGCTTTGGAAATTGCCGAGGGAATACTATAAGAGGAGATCAACAGAATGATCGTATAATAGTTATACGCTGACTGGTAATAACCAAGTCCCAGATTCCCGATGACACTCTGTAAAGGGCCCCTGTAAAGGAGCCCTATGATTCTGCTGATGATTCCGGCTGCCGCCAGAATTCCCGCCTGCATGATAAAATTGTTCTTGGAACTGTTCTTATCTGCCATATGTTATCTTACCCTATTTCAGTTCTTTATCCGATCAGCCAGTCATACATCTCCTGATATTTCCCGGCGGATACCTTCCAGGAGTAGTCGGTGGCCATGGCACGATCCACGATCTTATTCCACTCTCTCTTCCTGTCATAGTAAATATGCTCCGCATAGCGGATCGTATTCAGCATCTCGTGTGCATTGTAATTCGTAAAGCTGAAGCCCGTACCGGTGCTCTCATACTCATTATAGGGCTGTACGGTATCCTTCAGTCCACCGGTCTCTCTGACGATAGGTACGGTACCGTAACGCAGTGCGATCAACTGACTCAGGCCGCAGGGTTCGAACAGGGACGGCATCAGATAAGCATCACAAGCCGCATAGATTTTATGGGACAGTGCATCCGAATAATAAATGTTGGCAGACACCTTGTCTCCATACTTCCAGTCGAAATGACGGAACATATTCTCATAACGTTCCTCACCGGTGCCCAGTACCACGAACTGGATATCATCCTGGCACAGTTCATCCATTACATAAGCGATCAGATCCAGACCCTTCTGGTCTGTCAGTCTGGATACCAGACCGATCATCATTTTCTTATCATCTACGCGAAGTCCAAGCTCTTCCTGCAGGGCTCGCTTATTCTTCACCTTTTCCTTGCGGAAATTCACTGCATTATAGGCTTTTACGATATTTTTGTCCGTCTCCGGATTGAACTCTCCATAGTCGATGCCGTTGACAATACCGCGCAGATCATGACTTCTCGCACGCAGCAATCCGTCCAGGCCCTCACCGTAAAACGGAGTCTTGATCTCCTCCGCATAGGTATCACTTACGGTGGTCACTGCATCCGCGAATACGATACCGCCCTTTAACAGATTTGCATCCTTATAAGCCTCCAACTTGTCAGAGGTAAAATAATACTCCGGCAATCCGGTAATGCTCTGTACCGTCTTCACATCCCATTTTCCCTGGAACTTCAGATTATGTATGGTGATCACAGACTTCATGTTGCGGTAGAAATCTCCGCCATGGAAACGCTCCTTCAGGTATACCGGAATCAGACCGGTCTGCCAGTCATGGCAATGGATCAGATCCGGCTGAAAATTCAAAAGCGGTAATGCCGACAGCACTGCCTTGCAGAAATATGCATACTTTTCGATCTCATATCTGGGATCATCCCCATAAGGCTTAAAACCACCGAAATAACTCTCATTATCAATGAAATAATAATGCACCCCGGCTTCCTCTGCCTCCAGAACACCTACATACACATTCTGCCAGTTGAAATCCATGTAGAAATGTGTCACATACCTGAGCTTATCCTTCATCTCCTGCTTCATACAGGTATACTTCGGGATAAACACTCTTACATCAAAATACTCCTTGTCAATATACTTCGGCAAAGATCCTACGACATCCGCAAGTCCTCCGGTCTTGATAAAAGGTACGCCTTCCGATGCGGCAAAAAGAATTTTTTTCATGTAAACCCTCCACATATGCTACGGCTTGTATTTCAAAATATAGATTGATTATACCATGTTTACGATTCGTAGAAAAGAGGGCAGAGACAATTTACAAATCTTTAATCTCCCAGTAACCCTTTCGATCCGATCCTACTCTAACTATTTTTCCCTCTTCTTTCAGTGCCTTTATAAGACGAGCTACCTTTCTCGGACTTATGCTCATTTGTTTTGCCATTTGTTTTGCTGTGACAAATGGATTTTCTTTTAGGATCTCCAAAGTTTCCATTTCTTCCGACTTTTCATTGCCAATATCATTGCCAACATCATTGCCATTGGCAATGATATTGGTATCCTCTTTTTGTTCTGTTGAAAATGGAATCTCTACTTTAATAAAATGCTCTGAAATATGAAAGATGCTCTTATCATATACTTTGAGAATTCTGCTCATTCCTGACCCCAGCTGTTCCACAAGTCCTACATCTTTAAATACTCTCATCAATTCACGATTTCTTGGCATGCTGCTACAGCTAAAAAAATCCTCTTCACTCTGTCCCGGTATCAATCCTCCATAGGAAGTAAAAATCATTCTGTCACTAAAAATTTCAAAAACCGGAGGGATCTCTCTCGTAAAATCAGAATGAACAATTGTATTTATTACAGCCTCTCGCATAGGAATAGGTGCAACCAGATTTGTTTCTGTTCTCTGCGCAGTTGTCACTTTTGTTCTCGTAACATTCTCAATCTTTAATTTTTCCAACACTTGATAGGTTGCTTTAATCAAAGAACAATAACCATATTCTTCATTTTCAATCAGATCTACTTTATCTTTTCCTGCATATTTTGCGACCTTTACTGATATGCCGTTTTCATCTGCTAATAAATATGCAACATAATTATATTTTCCATCCGGGGTCAGGAGTTCCAGCGAATTTACAAATTTATCATTTAACTCCATTCCTCTTTCCTGATAATATATTTTTAATTGTGCAAATGTCAGATCCTGTCTGGGGGATGTGATATTTCTTAATGTATTATGAAGCCTTTTACTGTAATAATTGTCTATCAGCGGTGTCGGCATCGGTTGCGTAGATGTTCCTATCCGCATAAAACATCCATTCGGCGACATCCCTTGTTTTTTAATATAATACGGCTTTTCAAGTCCACTGGAAATCAAAATTTTAATGATTGGAATATTATCTATTTCCTCTGTTACAATATCAAATAATCCCATAGTTGATGGAAGAATATTATTTTTTATTCGATCTGCTATTTTCAATTGCGTAGAATCTAATTCCGGCACACCGATAGGGCTCCCTATATCATCTAAACCGATATAGAGTATTCCTCCCTCTTTATTGTTCAGAAATGCTACAACTTCTTTTTCCAGTTTGTCATTTAATTCCGATTTAAATTCTGTTCGACTATTTTCCTGAAGCATATTCCCTCTTTTCCACAATTATCATCAACTATTTACATTGACCCTTTATTTCTTCTATAGTGTCTTTTAATCCACGTATCTTCTTTATAATCTCAAAGTTTTCACTATTTAAATCAAAAACATTAACCGAACCTATTGCACTTACTAATTCTTTTTCCACCTTACTCAAAGTATTGTAAATTTCAGCTTTTAATGTATCCTCTTTAGCATTATTAGAAGATGCTTTCGTATTAACAGATGTACTTTCTATATCTTTAGAATATAAGCCTCTCCCAACTCTTGAAATATCATTTGAGTCAACTAATTGTGCAATAGCTCCGGCAATTTGATTTTTCGTAGGTATTTTCCCACTTTTTTGAATTATGTATTTTTTAAAATCATCATTAGTATACATGCCATATGTTTTTACGCATTCAATAATATAAATCTTAATTTCTGCTGTCGATATCTTCATTTTTTCCTCCACTTCATGTATTTCGTTTAAAGCGTTTGAATCGTTAAATTCGTTAAGCGTTGTTTCTTTAGTCATTTGTGGCATCTTTTTAACAAATTATACCATTTTAAAATTCATTTATCAATATCTTTTATTTTGAATCCCGTTGTTTTTCCATATAGTTAGTTTATATAAAAATAGCAATAATTACTTATTTCACCATACAAGTAAAACAAAGTAATTATTGCTATTATTCAGTCATCATTTACTTTTTCATCTAACTTTTCGTTTCAAATTTCTCATGATCTGTAGGACAGCCGGATTCTGTCGGCGATCAGAGCGATGAATTCAGAATTGGTAGGTTTGCCTTTGCCCGTGTCGATCGTGTAACCGAACATGGCATCCAGGGTCTCCATGCGCCCTCTGCTCCAGGCAACCTCAATGGCATGGCGAATAGCGCGCTCCACGCGGCTGGGTGTGGTCTGGAACCGCTTGGCGATGGTCGGATACAGGATCTTTGTGATAGAACTGATCATTGCCGGATCCTCTACCGACATCATGATAGCTTCCCGCAGATACTGATACCCTTTGATATGTGCCGGCACTCCGATCTCATGGATCATATCCGTGACATCCTTTTCCAGGTCATGGATGACTTCCTGGGTCTGTTCCTTTTTTTCTGTCGCTTTTACTGTGCTGTCTTTGGCGTTTTTCGTAGAAGGAACCGTGATCATAATTTGGAATTCCTTGTTGGCATTCATCAGATCCCCCAGGATTTTGTATACTTTTTCATTATCCTTTGTAGTTGTAATGTTTAATTTTTCCATTAAACTACCTCCATGACTACAAAACTACTTTTTTCACGTACCGTTCTATTATAAATAGATATGCATCGTAGCTTCAAGCAGAACCCGTCGCAAGATTTTTCCAAATTTCGCAAAAAAGGCGCCCGGAATGAACCGGACGCCAATAAGAGGGAAAATGTATAAGTAGAAAAACTACGAGTAAAGCAAATTAAATTAATGATGCTCTGCCAGAGTGTGAAGTGCTTCCTTGATGGCTGTCTTCACGGTCTCATCCTGTTCTGCATTCAGTCTGTGCAGTAGATAGGTCTTGGCATATTCGGTGCCGATGCTTCCTAACGCTTTTGCTGCTTCGACACGGATCTTCGTATCCGGATTGTCGATCATGTGGGCAATGCTGTTGACACTGTCTTCATCCTTGATCCGGCTCAGAGCTTCCAGTGCAGCTACCACCACGGTATCATCGGAAGAACTCAGATATTTGATGATCTTGTCGGATTTTCCTTTCTCTTGTAATTTTTGGATCTTACTTAAATCATGTTGTTCCATAAACACGCGCCTCTTTCTTTCTGCCAGCGCGGGGGCGGTGAAAATCGTCTCCGGATCATCCACTTTGCTTCGCCTGTGGTGATTGGCTTTTCTTGATAATGTTATGATAACACCTTATCTGTCAGAAAACAATTATAGTAAAATGAAGGATTTCTAAAAATTCTATAACCTCATTCTACTTACGTTCAAATAAATCGCACCGGGCTTCTAATGCATGATAATCCAATGCTGATTTTACATATCCTGCAGTCATATCATTCATTGCTTTCTGCTTAGCTCCTTGCATTCACTTTGCTGGAATATACATTCGGGAAATCCTCTCGAAGCCATTCCACATATTCATCCGAAATACGGTACAATTTGAATTCTTCCATTATACTTCCTTTCTTCGGTATAAAATCATAACCACCGGCTGAGCCGGTGGTTTGTTCTGCCCCTATAAGGGGCTGTTACCGGCACTGGGTCTAAAGACCCGTTGAAAACTCGCCAGCCGCAACATCATTTCTCTGCAGAGCCCTAAAGGGCTCATCTTATTTG
>OGYN01000954.1_pt1 | contig 24853 bp, 36 predicted proteins | sample 1576551 | NCBI WGS metagenome assembly OGYN01 (sample SAMEA3541589, study PRJEB24748) | human gut metagenome | biome: human gut; feature: human-associated habitat; material: faeces | place: China | collected 2012 | reverse complement strand
GTCCGGACCCTATGAGCGCTTTTTCCGCACGTTCAAAAATGAGCTCGTGCCGGGCCTGCTGCTGACGCTGCTCTGGGGCGCGATCGCCGCGCTCGGGCTGTGGATGCTCGCGCTGCTGCGGCAGTACAGCGCCGAAGCCCCCACCGCCATGGCTGCGGGCGCGGCGTACTATGTCGCGCTGATCCTGCCTCTCGGCGCGGCATGCTGGGTGTTTCCGATCCTCTCACGCTGTGCGATGAGCTTCGGCGCTCTGAACAAAACAGCGCTGAAATTTGCCGCGGGGCATCTGCCGTCAACCGTGGTGCTCGTTCTGATGACGGCTGAAATTGCACGCTTGAGCGTGCGGTGGCTGTTACCGCTCGCGTTCATGCCGGCGGTGCTGATGCTGCTCTGGTCGCTCTTCACCGAGCCTGCCTTTAAAAAGCACGGCGCGGGGATCGCTGCGGAGACGGCGCGGGAAAACAGGGAAGACGCTGCGGACGCTTCCGAAAAGGAATAAGGAAAACGGCGGCTCATTCGTTCGGATCGGATGAGCCGCTGTCTTTTGTGCCTATTAGGCGCAAAAGCCGCACTTCTTCATGGTTCATACCCTCCGGCAATGAATTCGGCATTTTGCGCTGAGTGATGTCAATTATTATGCTTCGCAGTATCGAGACAAAGAAAAAGGGCTTGCCGTCTGCTTTTCACAGACAACAAGCCCTTTACATATTTGCCTAACTTTTGCGGGGGCGCTTCATTTCATGCAGATAGCCTGCAATTATCAATATTTTTTGCAATCGATTCCTTTTGTTGCCGGTCCATAGGCATATGGGTATATTTCACCTATGGTCATCAATTCAATTTCACCCTCAGTCGTAGCACCGATGATTCGGACATTGGGATTGTTGTCACAGAATTCCCAGATGACCTGTCTGCATTCTGCGCAGGGGACACCGGAGTATGGACCGTAGCATACTAAGGCCTCAATTACGCGCTCACCGTGCATGGCCATATTCATTACGGCGTTTCGCTCTGCATGACAGCTGGTTTGAAGAGAGATTATTTCAACATTGCAGCCGGGGAAAACCTTTCCGTTGGCGGTGCGAACGGCGGAGCCTACTTTGTGATTGCTGTAAGGAGTATAAGCGTTTTCGCGGGCTTCCATGGCCGTTTTTACAAGTGCCTGATCCTCTTTGCTGAGCTTATCAAATGTTGTTATTTCCATTTTTATATCCTTTCGATTTAACAAGTACATTTGCACAGAGCCTAAGCTGAACGGTGATCTAAGAAACTGCTGCCTGTTTAAGCCCGCTTTTTGCTGCAGCCCCAACCGATGGCAAACGGAATTGCTGACAGAAGGAGTCCGCCGAGAGATGCGGGGAAGGGCTCGCCGATAAGGATGAGCACCACAGACGAAATAACACCGACGATCATTGTGGAAAGAATGTATTTTTCGCCAATCTTCATATTACAGGTGCGTGCAATGACAGGCAGCAGGAGACCGGGCACATACACGGAGTAGCCGTACATAAGAATTTTGGTAACACTGCCGACCTTGAGAGCCAAAACGAGAGAGAGCAGACCTATAACGCCAACGAATATTCTGTTGACGAGAATGGCCGTTTTGTTATTATACTCACCCTTATAAAGCACGGCGAACACATCCTGCTCCAAGGTGGTTGAACAGGCAAGGAGCGTAGAGCTTGCCGTGGATACGGCAACACCGGCAAAAGCTACAACGAGAAGGCCGCGGATCCCGCTGGGGAGAATAACCTTAACCGTATCAAGCATAACCGTGGCGGGGTCGCTGCCGTTGGGGAGGATAACATGAGCCATTACTCCGATAAAGGTAAGGACGAGTCCGAAGATGACCATAAGGATAAATGCGCCCTCGATGTTCTTCTTGGCGGATTTTTCATCCTTTGCGGCAAAGATTCTCTGGAATGCCATCGTGTCAATAAATCCGGCAGGGGCAAGGAGCCACCAGGTGATCATCGTTCCGGAGGGAACACTGCTGAAGAGACTATAGTATCCGTCGATCTGCCGTGTAGAGTCGATTGCCTCTGCAACGTTATATCTGGAAAGAATGACCACAGGAATGACAAGACCTATAACTAAAAGGAACAGCACCGATTGGAAGGAGTCTGTATAGAGCACGGCTCGAAGGCCGCCAAGGACAGTGAATATAACAATAATAATATAAGCAATGATGACAGCGGTGGTGCCGTTGAGATTGGTGAATGTGGTGATTACCAAAATAATTCCGGCCACCTGTCCTGCAGTCCACGCAAGATAGTTCCACACGGTGACAAGAGAAGAGACAATACGAATTGCCGGGGAGGAATGCAGAGGATCAACGGTATCGGAAAGAGTGGTATACATTCTCTTCCGGAGAAGCTTCGCCATGGTCATGCCCATTATGAAGACGCCGAGCGGGAAGGTTACCCACCACCACCAGCCGGCGATGCCATACTGGTATACATACTGAGGGGTTCCGAACAGACCGGAAAGACCTGTCCATGAAGCAAACAGGGAAAGGATTACCCAAAAATTTCCTACGCTTCTTCCTGCTAATGCATAGTCTTCGTTGGTTTTAACCTTCTTCATGGAAGTAAAACCTATTCCGAGCATGATAAGTAAGTAAATCGCGATTAAAATCCAGTCTAATCCGCCCATTTGTGTTTCTCCTTTTATTTTAGTATTTCCTGTGAGCTGACCAGCTCTTATTGATATTAAAACAAGGAGAAATGGTAAAATAGGACAAATGGCACGGTTTCTGGTGTTATTCCAGAATTTTTATAAGGCTGTTCAGTTCGGATGCCTGAATAAGAATTTTTCCATGCCTGACAGAAATAAGATTCTGAAGCACCAGCTCTTGAACTGCACGGTTTATGGTTCTTAGGCTAAGTCCCGTCAGAAGTGCCAGATCCTGGTGTGTACATTCTACAACATACAGCTCATCCGAAAAGTCGGCATGACGCAGATCCTTGAGCAAAATATTAGCGACCCTCTGCACAGGCGAGAAAAATTTGGTTTTCGCCTGATCTGTGACAATGGTAAACGCCTTGTTAGCAATGCAGTATACTACATAATCCCGGAAATCTTTATTGTCCATCCACCTGTCAAAAAGCTCAAAGCTGATTGAACCGAGCTCAACTTTGGTTCTGGCAATTACAGTGGAAGCGTAGGAATAATTCCCGGACAGATATTCAAGATCGCCCAGCAGGGTCATAGTCTGCTCCTTTGCGTACGCAAACTCTCTCCCCTCTACGGAAGAATTAAAAACCAGCACTTTCCCGCTGAACATTACAGACATGGTTTTTACATTGTCGTTTGCGGTACGGATCAATTCTCCCGGAGAATAGCTCTCGAACACTATCTCAGCTCTTATGAAATCGGGCAGGGTGATTTCATTGCCGCGCAAGACGTGCTCCAGACGCCGAATTGTCTCAGAGCGCTTTTTATTCTGTGAAAATGCCGGTACACTCATTTCAAGAAAGCTCCTTCCCGCATATTCCGATTTTATTCTAATATGGAAGCATGTTCAATGCAAGTTGAACTGTTATTTCACGGATATGGTCAGAAAAATCCAACGGAAGGGAAAGACCTTGAGTAGATGGATAGATGGATTCTTAAATCTCCGCAGTATCCGCATTCCCAATAGCGTATTTTTTGATTCTATAATAAAAAATGGGTGCAGCTCATCCCTCCGGGATTGCCCACCCAACATTTGATTTAGAATCTAAAAAAGCGTATCAACCAGAAATAAAAAATCAGCACAACAGATAAACTGTTGTGCTGATTGGTGCGGGAGAAGAGACTTGAACTCTCACGTCTATGGTTGGACACAGGCACCTCAAGCCTGCCTGTCTACCTATTCCAGCACTCCCGCATGTCAAAGGCAAGTGTTATTATATCATGCCTTTGAAAAATGTCAACACCTAATTTAAGAAATTTGGAAATTATCGGTAAGGCGTTCCGTCGGCGCGATAAAGCGCCGTGCGGCAGAAGCGGCCGCCGTCCGGTGCGCAGTCCGGAAGGTGTGTCCGCACCGCCGCAGTGAGAAGCTCGGGATTCACCACGGGCTCGGCGCAGGAGACGATCCCCTCGACTGTCACAATGCCGTCGCCGGCGGTGAACGTCAGATCGCGTACATGCTCGGTCACGGTGAAAAGTCCCTCGCCGCGCTTCGTTTTGCGCATGACCTCGACGGGACCGGAGAAAAGCTCCCGGCACTTTGCGGCGACGGTTTCCGTGCCGGCAGTATCGTATTCCCATGTGCCGTTCACGCGCATCCATTTGAGTTCGGCGGGCTTCATCGCGTTCTCGTAGCAGTCCGTTACGCGGATGCCTTCCGGCATCACGGCGGTCAGCTGCGCGGGCAAGGCGGCAATGTCCACATCCTCGCGCACGCGGATATCGGCGATTTGGCAGAGGCTCGCTGTACCGACGGAAAGCGGCAGCAAAATCGAGATGAGCTCGTGGGGGTTGAAGCCCTCGCTGTACCGGATGGGGATCCCTGCGCGCTTGATGGCGCGCTGAAGGGTGCGCATCGTGTCGAGATGCGACATCCATATCGCGCGGCGATTCTGCTCGTATACGAGCCGGAGCTTATCCATCGCAGCGGCCTCCTTTCAGAAATGCGGCGGCGCCGCAGCCGGAGCACTGCGCCCGGCAGTCGGGGGAGAGAAGCCCCTGGTGCGCCTGCTCGTATTCGTGGATATAGTGGCGCCTGTTCACGCCCATATAGAGATGATCCCACGGCAGCACTTCATCGAGCGAGCGTTCGCGGTTGGCATAGAACGGCAAGGAGATGCCTTCCTCCTCCGCGGCCCTTTCCCAGCGCTTGAGATCAAAGCCTTCCGACCACGATTCAAGAAAGCCGCCCTGCCGCCAGATGTTTTCGATCATTGCGCCGAGCCGCCGGTCGCCGCGCGAGAGCACCGCCTCGGTGAGCGAGGTGTCGGCGTCATGCCAGTTGTAGGTAACGGCGCGCGCTTTCATGTTGTCGCGCAGCAGCGTAACGCGGCGCATATACTCTTCGCGCGTGACCTGCGGCTCCCACTGAAACGGCGTGTGCGGCTTTGGTACGAAGCAGGATGTGCTCACCGTCACGCGCAGCCCGTGGCTGCGGTTGGGCGAGTTTTCCCGCCAGCAATGCACAACGCGGTCGGCAAGTTCGGCGATGCCGAGCACATCCTCGTCCGTCTCCGTCGGCAGACCGAGCATGAAATAGAGCTTCACGCTGTTCCAGCCGCCTTGAAACGCCACGGCGCACGAGCGGAGAAGGTCTTCCTCGGTGACATTCTTGTTGATAACGTCGCGCAGGCGCTGTGTACCGGCCTCGGGCGCAAAGGTGAGACCGGATTTGCGCACCTTCTGCACGCGCTGCATGATGTCCATGGAGAAGTTGTCCGCGCGCAGCGAGGGGAGCGAGAGACCGATGCCGCGGCTTTCGCAGTAGTCCATCAGTCCGTCGCAAAGCTCGTTCAGCCCGCGGTAGTCGCTCGTGCTGAGCGAGAGGAGCGTGATCTCGTGATAGCCGGAGAAGGCGAGAGATTCCTTGCCGTACTCCATGCATTTTTCCACGCTGCGGCTGCGCACCGGGCGGTAAATGTGTCCGGCCTGGCAGAACCGGCAGCCGCGGATGCAGCCGCGGAAGAGCTCAAGACCGACGCGGTCGTGCACGATCTCCGTGGAGGGGACGATCGCGTCCACGGGGAAGCAGCTGTTTTCAAAGTCCGTAACAATGCGCTTCGTAATGCGCTCGGGCGCACCCGGCGCGGCGTGCATGGCCTTGAGCGTGCCGTCGCCGTTATACTCCGGCGTATAGAGGGAAGGGACGTACACGCCGCCGATGAGCGCGGCGCGGCGGAGAAATTCCGCCTTGCTCCAACCGGCGGCTTTCGCCTCGCGCAGAAGCTGCAAAACTTTGCCGTCCACGCTCTCACCCTCGCCGATGATCATAAGATCGAAAAAGTCCGCCATCGGCTCACTGTTGCAGCATACGCTGCCGCCCGCGAATACGAGCGGCGTGAGACTTGTGCGCTCGGCGCTGCGCAGCGGAATGCCGGCCAGATCGAGCATTTCGAGAACGGTCGTATACGCCATCTCGTAGCCGAGAGAAAAGCCGATCGCGTCAAACTCGCTGAGCGGGTCGCCGCTTTCGAGCGCGTAGAGGGGGAGACCCTTTTCACGCATCTGCCGGTCCATATCAAACCAGGGAGCGAACACGCGCTCGCACCATACGCCGGGAAGGTCGTTGAGCACCTGATAGAGAATGCGCATGCCGGTGTTCGACATGCCGATCTCATACGTGTCCGGGAAGCAGAGCGCCATGCGGAGATCGACTTCACTTTTATCTTTCTGAATTTCGCCGTACTCACCGCCGGTGTACCGGGCGGGCTTCTGTACGAGCGGGAGAATCCGTTCAAGTTTCTTGTCCATACATCAAAGCTCCTGCACAGAGTGTGCGTAAAATGTACGTACATTCTATAACAGCCTGAAGTTTTTTACAAGAATAGAAAAAGAGTTTCCGAAAAATACTTGACAATTCCGCCGAAAGACAATATAATTCTATCTTGCTGATATCGGTATCGGGGTGTAGCGCAGTTGGTAGCGTGCTTGGTTCGGGACCAAGAGGCCGCGAGTTCAAGTCTCGCCACTCCGACCATCAAAAAGCCTGAAATCTCAATGGTTTCAGGCTTTTTCCTTTTCTTGGAAGCTGCGCTCAACACGCCAGACACCCCCAAAACACCCCCAACGCTCTCAATTCTATTGAAAAACGCCGGGCAAGTCCTACATCAGAAGGCTGCGAGGATCGCAGCCTTCCGGGCTTGCGCGGCGTTTCTTTTGCTTGGTGTGTCCGAATTGGACACGCCGTTTTCAGTTGTCGCGGAGCTGCTTGAACACCTGGTTCACGCCGGTCGCGGCGAGGCCGGAGACGATGCCGACGGCGACCGCCGTCAGATAGTCCGTGGCCGGGAAGTCCGGCACGATATGCAGCGCCAGCACGCCGAGAGGCGCGCCGACGATGCCGCAGATCGCTGGGATCCACTTGTCGTCGATCGCGTCGGTGTTCTTGATGACGATGCCGACGAGGTAGGCGATCACGACGATCGCCACGCAGGTGGTCAGTCCGAAGATGTTCTCCATTTTTTTGTTCCTCCTTAAATAATTCCTGCCTGAGCCAGCGCCGCGGCGATGACTCCGCCGACGACCAGCCAGATCAGTTTTTCAACGATCGATTCCCAGCGCTTGCCGGGCTTTGCCTCCAGAATCTTTACGGAAGCCTTGATCTCATCGACGTGGCTTTCGACCTCGCCGAGCCGCTGCGCCATGACCGCCGTGGAGGTTGCGAGAGAACGGATCTCGTCCTGCACCTCCTCGAGCTTTTCAATGCGCCGGGTGTTGCTGCGCGCCCGCTGGTCCACTTCCGCGAGCTTGACCGCGTTGTCCATGGTCACTTCCTCCATTGTCAGCCTCCGAGAATTCTGTTCACCTCGTCCTGCACGGCCTTTGTGAACCATGCGGCGAGCGCGTCCTTGCGTGCTTGCCCGTTGCCCCACTTTCCGGCGATGACCTCGCGGGCTTTTGCCGTGATGAACGGGTCAACCGTCGTCTTCTTGGGTTCCGGCTTCGGCGTCGGTTCAGGCGCGGGCGTCGGCTCCGGTGCCGGTGCCGGATCTGCGCCGTCCGCCCTGCTCGCGTAGTCCGGGCAGCCGTAACCGCGGATGAAGCGGGCGTTCACGGCAAGACTGCGCGTTTTGACGGCGTTGTCGCAGTTGCCCTCAATGATGGTCATCGTCTGCCCGTCACAGGCAGCCACGATGCCGACGTGGTCGGGCTGTCCGGCATTGTCGCCATACCCCGTATCCTGCCAATCATAAAAGACCACGTCGCCCGGAGACGGGATATAGGCGTCATCCTCCACCCAGCGGCCAATCTCCTGATAGAGCCGAACCATGCTGGGGCAGCCGCACTCGGTAGGCATGATGCCGCGCAGTCCACACTGGAGGGAGACCGTGGACACGAACGCCGCGCACCACGGCCACGTCGCCTGCATCCGCGTGCCGCGCGGCAGCGGGCTCTGCGCGTTGTAAATGTCGAGCATTTCGTAATGCCTGTCGCTGTACTCGCGCGTCCCTAGCCAGGCTTCGGCCGTAGAGACGACCTTCTGTCTCCATTCTTTTTCTGTCATTTCCATATCCCTCCAACCTTGATTTTTGCCACGGCGTCCTTCCAGACGCCGCCGATCTTGACCTTGACCTGCGCTCTCTTCCACACGCCGCCGACCCTCAAAAAAACCGTCGCGCCGAGCAGCGCCGGAGCAGTCAGCTTGACCGTGCCGTTGCTTTGGCTGGAAGAGTTGTTTGTTGTCCCGTAAACAACGGTGATTTCCGTCCCTGCATCAGCTTCTCCAACGAAATACCAATACGTTGGCGTTTTGGGGAGATTGCCGGGCGTTTCAGCTGTCCCCTGAACACTTCCGATGTCGCAGCGGAGATATAAGTTGCCGTACTCCGGATGATTGCCGTAAGAACCGCCGCTTGGGGACACCAAAACACGGACGGCAAACTGTTTCCCTTCCAGCCTTGCAATAGAGTATTCGCCGCTCAGTACAAACCAGTTCTGCACAAAAAAGTTTGTCTTTGTGATCGTCTGCTCCCACGCGCTGCCGCTTGGAAGCTCTGGCGCTGTTTTGCTCCATGCCATTCCGCTCACCTCACTCTGAGTACATGAGATAGGTATCCCCGTACACGCCGAGATCGGCGCCCGGCTCGGCGGTGCCTATATGGGAGGCCCGGTGAGCGCTGGGTGCCGTATACGAAACGGCGGTGATCGCTGCATCGGCAATGGTGACCCGCGCAAGGACGAGCTCGTAAACGTTCCCCGTGCCGGCGTCGAGATCGGAACGGACCGGCGTGTAATCGCCCGCCTCGGCGCGGAGCTCTATCTGCTCGAAGCTTCCGGCGGTGCTCGGCTTGCTCAGGTCAAGCCGCACAACGACCGAGGCCGTGCTCTCCGTTGTTGGAACGTCCACGACGGCCGCGGCGGACAGGCGGAAAACGTAGCCGCCGATAATGATGCGTCCGGGAGCGATGCTGACCGTTGTGCCGTCAAAGCCGATTGCGCAGCCGTGCAGCGGCCCGTCCGCAAGAAGCGCCCGAAATGCGGCCGCGAGCCCGGCGGCGGTGATCGCCTGATTTTCAAAATTGTACGGTAAAATAGCCATAATGACCCTCCTATTTTCTGCCCTGCGTCGCCTGCCGCAGCGCATCCGAGAGCGTTGCCGCCAGCGTGCCGCATTTGATCTTCCTGCGGGAATCCGCGCTTGATGCGATGCAGGCGGAAAGCTTTATGCTGCGCGTCAGTCCGCCGGTACGCAGCATTGCCGTATCGCCGAGATGCAGATCGGTGCGCGTTGTATAAAGCTCGATCTTGTATCCGGCGGTGTTGTTGTCCATCGCCTCCTGCGCCGCCTCCTGCGGCGGCTTGTCGCCGCTGATCTCAACCGTCGTCCACTGCCCATGGAGCCGCTCCTGCGGCGGGGTCTGCGCCACGCTGCCGTCCTCCTGCAGATACCAGTCCTCCGGCGTACCGCCCTCCGGCCGCACGGTGACCTTCGCGACGACGGAGCTGGACCATTGCTGCGAGGACACGATCACACCGGCATTGCCGGAAAACAGATTGACTGTTTTCGGCTCGCCCGTCTCGACCGTAAGCGTCAGAGCATCCGGCGCCGTCGAGAACGCGAACCGTACGCCTGCCTTTTCTGCTGCCGTCCAGATATCCGGAAGCGCGTACAGCTTCCCGCTCTCGACGGGGAACGTGAACGCCGTTTTATCCGTGTTGGAAACGGAAAGGTAGGGAGTCGCGTATTCCGTGTCCGCCTGCCCGATGTACTCCGCTGTGATGATTCCGGCGATAAACTCGCCGTATGTCTCCGAGCCAGTCCCGCTGTAGGGAAGCTCCCGGGAAAAGGCGTACCGCGGAAGCCGGAGCGTCAGCTTCGTGCTGCCCGAATCGGGCGCGGAGCCTGAGATGAAGAACAGCCCGCCGTTGATGCAGGCCCATTGTCCGCTGTAGTCGGGCTGCTCGCCGAAAATGGTAACCCGCCCCTGCTCGTCGTCTTCCGCCCAGAGGGGCAGCTCCCAGTCCAAAGCCGTAAGCGACGCGAGATGCTCCCACGTCGACAGCCTGCGAATGTTGCATATCATAGCTCTATATGCTCCTGTAGTAATACCGGACAGACGCCTCTGCGCTGCCGTCAGGCTCCGCGTCTCCGCTGAACGTCAGACGGACAGGCTCGGTGATGGGGATCAGCGCAAACGGATCAGCGGAGGGGTCGACCCGATCCATGAGATCCGTTACAGCACCGCCGGAGCTCACCTTCCGGATGAACGCATCGACGGGGCTCGCGGAGTATTCCAGCCGGTCTCCGGCGTTCAGCTTGACGGAAACGGCGCACAGGCAGTACAGCGTTCCCGTGCCTACGCCGCGCAGCTCGATGCGCGGATTGGTCACCGCGCCGGTAAACGTGAGCTGCAGGACGGCCGGCAGCTGCCCGTCCGGCGGGATTTCGACGGTAAAGCCCGAATCAAACGCCGCGGTAAACGCTGCGGAGCCGAAGAATTCGGTGCCGAACCGCGCGGCGGACGCCGGAGCGCGATCCAGCCGGATGTTCAGCTTTGTATTTCTGAACCACGGGGTAAGCGAAAGGAAGCTGACGGGCACCTGAAGATGGTTGCGCTCCCGCTCGCCCTTCGTGATGAAATTCACCCGAACCTCCCGCATGTAAGCACCGGCGCCGCTCACGAGCTCCGCAACGACATACAGTCTGCCGGCCTTCATAAGGAAGTCGGCGAAGGTCTCATACATGGCGAACGTGTCGGCTCCCTTGAAGAACAGCGTTCCGGCAATGCTCTGCTGCGGGTGGCTGTTTGTGCTGACAGGAGAGAAGAACCCGAAGCCGATATCCGCAAACTCTTCGGCGGTGTCCACACCGAAGCCGGTGGAGTCGACGATCGTGATCCCCGTCTCGCCGTTCAGCGCGATTCGGCCTCCGGATTCGTTCTGAATGTAGATTTTTCTTCTCATGCGAACCCTCCGAGCCTGCGGTTGACGGTTTCCACAAGATAATCCGTATCGCTCTTCGTGAGCTCCTTCGCGGAAACATTGAGATTGACAATATTCTGCTTCACGGGAGAAACCGCGCCCATCGGCGTGCCGATGCCGGACCGGAGCTCCCCGACGGCGGCGAAGCCGTCGGTGGTCTTCCCGGCGAGCTCGCCTACGGCCCGCTGCACGATGCTTGTGCTGCCGGTGATGCCGAGCGCAAGTCCCTCGTCGAGGTATTTGCCGAACTCCCGGAAAACCTTCGACGGCGACGCGATGCCGAAAACGCCCTTGACCTTGGCGATGATCTGCCCGCACCACTCGCCGACGGAGCTGAGCAGCGACTGGATGCCCTGCCAGATGCCGGCCGCCAGACCGTTGATCAGATCGATACCGGCCGACAGCATGTCCGGGATCCCCTCAAGAATTGCCCCGGCCATATCGGGAATGGCCGACGTGATGGCCGAAACGACAGCGGGGATCACCTGCGGCAGCGCCTGAGCCCCAGAAACAGCTGAATGCCTGCCCCAATCAGCAGCGGGAGATTCGTCACGAGCGCCGTCGTGACCTGTGTGATCATCCCCGGCAGCGCAGCGATCAGCGCCGGGACGATCATCGGCAGCGCCTGCACAAGCCCCGTGAACAGCTGTATCCCGGCCGTCAGCAGCGTCGGAGCCAGCGTGATCAGCGTGGTAGCAAGCTGCGGCACAAAGCCGACCGCCGCCGTCACCAGCTGCGGCAGCGCCGAAACGATCCCGGTCAGCACCGTATTGACGACCGGCAGGAGATTTCCCGCGAAGGCCGCGGCCGAGGTGATCAGGTTCGTTACTGCGCCGTCGAGCTCTCCGCCGCTGCCGAGCGCGGTAAGCACGTTCTCCCATGCCGCCTTTGTCATGTTCAGCGAGCCCTGGATCGTGCTCATGGCCTCTTTGGCGGTCGTCCCGGTAATGCCGAGCTCGCCCTGGATCACATGAATGGCAGAGTAAACATCCGCCAGATTGCTGATGTCGTACTTCTCACCGGTCAGCTTCTGCGCATCGGCGAGAAGCCGTTCCATCTCGGTCTTCGTGCCGCCGTAGCCGAGCTTGAGGTTGTCGAGCATGGTGTAGTTCTGCTTCGCAAACCCCTGATAAGCATCCGTTATTCTCTCCATCGGCGTGCCCATCTTGTTGGCGTTGTCGGCAATGTCTGTAACTGCCATATCCGCCGCGATGGCCGCAGCCTGCGCACCGGCTGCCGTTCCGTCAAAGCTCTGCTTCAGTGAAGCGGCAAAGCCGGTGACGGTCTCCATGTAGGCATTGGCGCTGAGTCCGGCTGTGGCGTAAGCGTTGGAGGCGTTCTGCAGCACGGTATTCTGGGCTGCCTTGTACGCTTTCCATTCGCCGGCAGCATCCGCCACGGATTTTCCTATGCTGGCGGCGTACTCCCGAAGGCCCTGCCCGCCGGTGCCGAACAGCGTCTCGACGCCGCCGACGAGCTGCTCATAGTTTGCGTAGGCGTCGACGCCCTGCCGGACGATGCTGCCGAAGGCCTTCAGTGATTTGGCGACAGCCGCGCCGGTAAGGACCTTTTTCAGCAATCCGCCGAAGCCCTTCCCGAAGCTCTTTCCGCTGGTTTCTCCCTCGCCCTCGAACTGCCTTCCCAGCTGCTCCTTGATCCCCTGCGCGGACGGCATAATTTTTACAAATGCAGTTGCGATATCAGCCATTGGCTTTTGCCTCCCCGAGGATCCTTTGCAGGATCTGTTTTCTTGCTTTTTCAAACTCCTCGCCGCCGGCGTAAACAACGGGCGTCTCACTTTCGTCCGGCTCGTGCATCAGGCGGTCCAGAATGCTCGCAGGGCGGTTTCGGTTCCTCTGCCCGTCGCGGGTCTGCGCCCATGCCAAAAAGCTCACACGGTCGAGAATGGCAGCGAGGAGCGCGTCTCTCAGCTCGATCCGGTTTCCGACGAGCCGCATTTTGCTCCGGCTGTTTTCCCGCAATCCGCATGCGAGCCTTGCGGCGAGAAACAGCGGCAAGGCTCGGTAATCGAAGATGTGGTAGGTCTCAGCCATGTCGCACACCAGAGCGTCTTCGTCTCTGGCCGCCATGGCGGCGAGGATCAGGAGTTTTTTGATTCGTTGAAGGCGTTGAAGATGGCAAGGATCTCATCGTTGACCGCCTCGATGGGGATCCGCCCGTTCTCATCTCTGCACGCCTCGTAAACGGCGGCCTTCTGCTCAGGCGTCAGGATCAGATTCATAATCCGCGGCATTTGCAGGGGATCGCCGTCCTGCAGAGCGACCAGCGCGTCAAAAAGCCGCATATCGTCCAGCTTCGTCAGCTCGATCTCCAGCACCGTGCCTCTGGGCGTCGTGAGCTTCTTCGTCATCAGCCGCCTCCGGTGCCCGCGGCCCGTTTGATGAATTCCTTATGCGTAGCGCCGTCGGAGCCGGGCATAGCCATGATCGTAAGCTCGTAGCCGACCTCCTCGTCGTCCTTGTAGACGATCTCGCCGATCTCGCTGATGGAGCCGGAGGGAATGTAGATGCGCTTCACGGCGTTATCGCGCATCACCATGTCGATCACCCACTGCTTTTCGGGCAGCTCCTCGCCGGTAGCGGTAACGGTGATCCCGTCCGCCAGCGTTCCGGTCACATTGCCGTCGCCGTATACGGCCTTCAGCACGTCCAGATCCAGCGAGGAGATCAGCTTAAAGGTAAAGGTGTCCGGCTTCTCGGTCTGAAGCTTCAGCACGATGTCGCCGCCCCAGGCCTTCTTTGAATCGGTTTCCGGGCTGTTTTCATTCGTCACGCCGTCCTCGCCGACGTAGCCGAGAGGCGTCCACCCGGTGCCGAGCTCGTTGGTGGCGTCGGTGGGCGCTGCGGCAGCCGCCGAGCCGATATAGACCGATCCGGCAACCTTGGGCTTCCCGGTGGAAACGGCGTTTTTTGCAGGTGCAGCCATAGTTAATCCTCCATATAGTAGATTTCATATACCGCCTGATAGCGGTAGCGCTTTTTGCTCGTGTCCGTAAACTCGTAGTCGCTGTTCAGCCGGCAGGCGGAAATGTTTGTTTCCGCGGCAAAGCGGCTCATGACCTTCTTCACGGTCTCGTTCAGCTCCGCGGCGTCCGCCAGTGTGGCGGCATAGCTCTGTATGGCGAAGGTTGCCCGCCGTACAAATTCGCCGCCGCCGCCGGTGCGCGCCGCAAGAATGAACGAAGCCTCCGGCCTCTCCGGGTATTCCAGAACGACCGTTTTTCCGGTATTGGCGGCCAGATAGTCCCGGACCCTTTGTTCGATGATCATATTCTTCTCCTGTGTCCGAATTGGACACATCAGCCGAGCGCCCGGAGCAGCGTGTTGTTCTCTCGGTTTTCCTTTTTGGCAGTGTCGGCCTCGGCCTTCACTCGCGCAGCCGCTCGCTGCGCTGTCGTGTACGCCTCAACCGTGTATCCGTCTCCGGCTCTGGCACAGACTCCGGCAGCCGCCTCCATGACGGCTGCCCGGATGGCCTCGCTTTGCAGAAGCTCGCGGACACCGGCGGAATTCAGCTCGATCGTCACGTTACTCATCGATAGCCTCCACAGTGTAGATCGCGTTCCAGAGAAGGGGGATGCTGCTCTCGATGCCCCTTTTCTCGCCGCCGATTACCCGCCACATCTTGCCAAAAAAAGACACGCGGCAGTTGCTCCAGCGGTGGCTGTCGCCCTTCGGCACGGCGATCTGGTACAGCTCTCTCCGCCCGTAAAGCGCTGCCGGCGCGGCGTTGACCTGCGCCTCGGTGCTCACGGGGGAAACGAGAACATTGTCAACGGCAACGGAAGCCTCGTCCCAGACGGGAGCGCCGAAGCTGTCCGTTCCGTTTTGCGTTCGCTCGTACAGCGTGACCTGGATTCCTTTTATCCGCACAGGTTGATCGCCCCAATCTTCTGCCGGCGAAGGCCGAGCCTTGCGAGCTCGGCTTTCTTGATGAACAGCCCGCCGCCCGGCGATAGATATGTGCCGGACGCGGTGTATCCCAGCGCGCTCTGGGAGAACTGACTGAAGGCCGCCTCGTCGGTGGGCGCCGTGAGCATTCTCGAGAGGATATCGACCGTGACGCTCCTGGCCACATTGGCCATAGCGCCCGTCTCGTCCTGCGCGATCATGCTGTCAAGATCCTTCCCGACCCCCTTGGCTTCAACGCGGAGCGCATCGGAGATCACGGTGAGCAGGGCGTCTGCCCGCTCCTGCTCCTCCGTGGTCATGGCCCGCCAGAGCAGGCGGACGTCGTTGACGCTGGCAAATGCCTTGCTGCTCATGGTCACGCTCCGGTCTTCGTCACGGTCACGGTGTAGGTCTTGGATACGTCGCCGTTGGTGACCTCCGCCGTCAGCGTGTTTTCGCCGCTTGCCCACGTTACGGGAGACGTGACGGTAGCCCCGCCGAGCTTGAGAGTCACGGCGGCGCTGCTGTCCTCCGGCGTAGCGGTTACGGCAGTGGTCGCGTTGCTCGTTGACGCCGTGTATTCGGTCACACCGGGATCAAACTCCGGCGTCAGAGTCAGCGAACCCAACTTGAGCACAGTCAGGTTCGCGCTCAAGGGTTTGCGTAGACCCTCGCAAAGCACGCCCCGTCAAGGATTGCCCAGCCGATGTACGCCTCGCTGCGGATCAGCACCTGGTTGGCCTTTTTCAGGTCGGTGCCGGAGCCGTCCGGATCGCCGTACTCAATGATCTCCATCGGCATTTCCTTGGCAAAGCCCCAGCGGAAAGCGGAGAAGTCGCCGACGATGGCGCGGTCCTTGCTGGCATTGAACTCCACGGTGGAGTTGCTGTCGAGCTTCATGCCGCCAAGCGTGGGCGGCGTCGCGCCCCAGGCGAAGTCGGGGTACTTGCGGGCGTTGCTGGTGGTCAGCTCGGCGACCGCCGTGCGGATGGTCTTGCCCATGATGATGCCGGTCGGGCTTTCGATCTTCCCGAGAGCCTCCTCAATGTTGGCGTCCGCGGCGGAGCTGTCGTGACCGTACACGATCTTGTTCGCTTCGGGGATCGCGTAATCGAAGTGGTTGTTGCCGACGATGCTCGACGCGCTGCCGTCGAAGGGGTTCACGCCGTGCATCGCCATGATGTCCAGACCGCGGGCCACCTTCGCGGAAAAGCCGTCCACAAAGGCGCGCAGCGTGTCGAGCTGCGCCTCCTCGGCCGCCAGCATGAACTCGTCCGAAACGCGGGACTGATACACGACCTTGACCGGGCGGATCTGCACCGGCGTCACGGTGGCGCCGCCCGCGGGCTTGGCGGCGTTCTCGCCGACGATGGCGATCTCGTGGTCGAGCGAGAACGTGAAAATGTCCTTGCCGTTAAAGGGAATGGGCTCGCTGGGCGTCATCATGGCAAGGGAGGAATGACCCTTGACCTTGTTGAAGATCTCAGCAGCGAGCTGGGGAGGGAACATGGTCCCCTTGGAAATGGAACGCGTAGAATTGTCAGCCATGGAATTAAACTCCTTTTCAGTTTTTCATGTCTCCGAGCATTTTTCGGAGCGCTGCGTCTTTGGCGTCGCCTTCGCCGCCCTCCGGCGAAAACATGGGCTGCGCTCTGGCGCCGCCGACAAGCCTCTGCAGGGCCTCGGCGTCCTTTCGGATCTCGTCCTCGGTGCTGCCGACGAGCCGCGTGGACATCTCATAGGGAAGTCCCATCTGGTAAGCGATCCGCGTTTTTGCCGAGTCGGTCTCGTTTGTGCTCACCTTTTTGCTCAGCTCGTCGATCTGCGCTTTCAGACCGCCGATGCTGCCCGTAAGCTCTTCGGCCTCTTTTGTTTTCTTGGCGAGGCTCTCCTTGAGACTGTCGTAGTCGGCGTATTCCTTCCGGACGGATGCGCGCTCCCGCTCCAGTCTGCTCTTGATCGCCTCGTCAAACGCTTCCTGCGTGGTGATCGGTGTAAACTCTGCCATAATGAATCCTCCGTTTATGCCCTCCGTCGAGGTAGTTTTGTTAATCGGACGTGTGTCCGAATTGAACACAATCTGTCAGTACGAGATCCTCTGCCGGATCTGCGTTTCCTTGAATTCGTCAACGCCCCAGCACGCCAGCACGGCGCAGTCCAGAACGGAAATATCCACGCCCTCCTTGATGGCCCGGTAGCCGAAGCCGCCGTTGGAGCCGATCGCGCGGTGCTCGCAGCTGGAGGCCGCCTGTGCAAGGCTGGGCTGCCCGCTGTGGCATAGGATGCCCTGCTCGATCCTGGGCTCAAAAACGGCGTTCGCCGTGATCACGTCCCGCGTCGTCGGCAGGTGCGGCGGCTTGAGCTTCGCGGCCTTCATCTCATCGGCGAGCAGCTGCTGACCGCTTGCGCCGTCGATAATGACCTTTTTGGTGGAGCCTGCGGTCTTTTTGAGAAAGTCCAGGATCTACGCCGTGCCGCTGCGCGTGCTGCGGCAGTCGATGACCTCCGTGTAGATCCGGCCGTCCTTCGTCCGCGCGGCCACGCCGAGAGAAACAGACGCCGCGTCGTGGGAAAACTTGATCCCGACAACGATCTTCCCCGTCAGCTCCGGCACCACATCCGTCTGGATGCTCTGCCACTCGGCCTCCGAAATGGCGCTCTTCTGGTTGTAGGTGAGCCACAGACCGAGACGCTGGATGTTGAAATCGACCGGATCGGGCCCGATCTCGTCCGTGATCTTCCGCTCGTTGAGGATGGTTCCGAGGCTCGGGTTGGTAAGATACCACGCCTCCTTGTCCCTCGGGTCCGTCTGATACTCCACCGACCACTCCGCCCAGCCGCTGTGCTTCAGCTCCCCGGCGAGACAGCTCTGCCGGAACTTTACGAACACCGTTCCGGCGCTGATGGGCGTCGGCGGCGTCCCGCAGAGGATCGTCTGCGGATTCGGGCTGTCGGAAACGGTGTACTTGAGCGAGCTCTCCTGATCGTCCTGGTACTCCTGCGCCTCGTCGATCACCAGAAGATCGAAGCCCTCGCCGAGACCGCCCTTGCTGGTGCGGGTGCGAAACTCGATCTTTCCGCCGTTCTTCAAGAAGATGTGCTCCCGGCCGTAGGCGCGGTATGTGCTGGCTACCGGGATCCCGGCCTTCTGCAGCATATCGTAGAGCCGCTCCCACGCCGCGTGCGTCGTGGTCGTCCGGTGGGCGGTGTGCAGGATGTGCTCGCCGTTTTTCAGCCCGAAGATCTCGCGCATGACGACGACCTCGTTCTTGCCGTTTCGCCGCGGGACGGCATAGCCGAATTTCGTATGCACCCACAGACCGGCCTTGTCCGTGGCGAGAATGTGCCGCAGCAGAAGCACCTGCCACCGCTGCGCGGTGCGGCCGGTCCGTTCGTAAAGCTCCACGGCCTCGCCGTACCGGCTCATCTTGTGCTTATACCGGCAGAGGATCAGCTTCGTCGGATTCTGGCTGCCGCGCCGTTTTTTCATGGGCCGTTCCTTTCAAAAAAGCTTGCATTTTCATAGGAAATATGCGTATAATAACGTAGACACTGGGTCGTGGCGTGCGAGCGCTGCGGTCTGGCGGATAGCCGCCTATACGTCCAGTTTCCTGGACGTGTTAGGCGCTTGAAATGGAGCCTATCGTGGCACATCTGGGCTGCGGTCGGCTTCCGCGGAGCTGGTCGCGGCCCCCTTGGGCTGCGGTCGGCTCACAGCCGTCTATATGTCCAGTGATCTGGACATTTTAGGCGGCTTTTATTTTTCTCGAGGCCGCAAAAAAGCTTGCATTTTCATGGGGAAGTGCATATAATAAAGATGCCGGGGGTGATCCACTTTAGGGTTGCTGCTGGTTAGAATGGAGCTTATCGTGGCCCCCTTGGGCCGGGGTCGGCTCCATTTTTTTATGTTCTCTCAAAAACCCGAATGATTTCGTTGTTCCGGATCAGAATAACCTTGTCAATCCAGTCTCTTCGTTCGATGATGTGTGACGCTTGACGAAACATTTCGTCGTCTGAAACCGCAAACTTTGTGACATCAAAGACGAAATTGCTCGCCTGTCCTTTTTTCCTTTTTACTGAACTGTCAAGTGTGTTTTTTCCAGCTCCCTCTATTGTTTTTAAGTCATATGATTTTCCGCCGATAGTGTAATCCGGCATTTTTATTCCCTTTGGATATTCAATCTTCGGCTGCAAAATGACCCGTTCATGCAATTGTTCAGCAAGGACCTCGGCGATCTCCCGCTCGTGCTGTGACGGCTCGAATTTGACATGATGATTGTCGATCTCGTACCGCTGCCCGTCCTTGTAGAACACCTTGCCCGGATCCTTAACTCCGGTGTAGAAGTCCTCCCCGGCGCGGCGGTCTGCGTCCTTCCAGAAGTCGGTCGAATCGAAAAACTGCTTTCCCTCGGAAACAGCCTTAGCCCGCTTCCGGGCTTTCCGTTCCCTCACGGCGGTGCGCGCCTCTTCGTGCTGGATATCCTCGATCCGCCCGCGGATCAGCTCCCGCTCCGAATCGTATTCGCGCTTGGACCATACGTCGGTATAATGGCCCTTTTCGTTCGATACGGTGACGATGCACCGGCAGTTCTGATGCCGGCGGAAAATATCGTCCGGATACTGCCCCGCACTGTAGTCGTACGTCCCGGCCAGACTCCGGCACCAGTCGCAGCAGCTTCCAATCTCCTTCCGGACAATGACGGCCTTGGCGCCGGATTTCCGCATGGAGCGGCAGCTCGATTCGACGAAATCGTCATACATGCCGCGAGATATATTTTCGAGCGTAGCCCGCAGGAAGCCGTCAGCCTTCATCCTCCGCGTAAACCTCCACGATCTTGTCGATCAGATCCTTCACGCGGTTTTCCGGCCATGGCCCGCGCATCGGCTTGAGTCCGATTCCGTTCCTTTTGTTTTCCGCCGCCAGCACGGCGGCGGCCGCGTCGTTGACCCGCCGATGGACCTCCGTCAGCAGCGGCCGGATCGTCCGGTCCGCGATATTCCAGTAGAGCTTCCCGTCCGGGAGGCTCTCTTTTTTCAGCGCTCTTGCCAGCGCGTTCCCGGCGTGGGTGCCGAGCCTCCCGGCATAGACGGAGGCCTCCTCGCTCGTGGCCGTCCCGTCCTTCACCCGGCGGAGAAAGCTCCGGATCCAAACGTCGGTGCTCGCGCTGCGGTTGAAATCCCGGGAGATCTGCTCCCACAGCTCCGGCACGGCGTCAGTCATTCTGGCCTCCCCGGATTCCGGTCAGATCGCGGAGCCCGTCCGCGTTGAAAAAGCCGGGGATCGCCTGATTGATCTTGACCGCGCCGTCGCCGATGAGCGACAGCATGGCCGCGTCCGGCTCGAAGATCGGCTCCCAGACGGGCTGCGTCTCGCCGAGGATCGTCCGCCTGTAGGGATAGCTGTCACGGAGGCACGCCGCCAGGTATCCGGCATTCAGGAAGCCGCTGCCGAACGTGCGCTGCGCCTTCCGCGCCGTCAGGCGCAGGCTCTCATGCGTGCTGCGTATCGCCTCGGCGCTGCTTGGGTTTGCGCTCGGGAAGCCGAGATCGTCGAGCGTCAGCCCGACCTCGCCGCCGAAGAGGGAAGCGAACATGCGCAGCTGCTCGATGTGCGGCTGCATGCTCTGCTGGCTGAACTGCCCGACCGTCGGGCGGTCGCCGCCCTCGTCCTTGGTAAACGTCAGCATGGAGGACATGGCGGCCTTCCAGGTATCCATGGTCTCGGCGTCCGGAGAAAGCCCCGTGATGTACTTCTGCGGGAAAGAGTAAAACTCCGCCGAGATCTCGCCGCGCTTGACCGTGCGTATGGCGCTGTCCACCAGCGACATGCACGCGCGGGAGATCCGGCTGTGTCCGAATGGCCGGACCGCGTCCGGCCGAAAGATGATCGGCGCGAGCAGCGGGTACGGCACGGAGTTTTTGAAGCTCTCCGGCGGCTTTCCCTTCCGGAGGATCTGCGTTTCGCCGGGGATAAAATACGCTTCCGTCACTGCACGCCCGTTCTTTGCCTCGAGAACGGCGTATCCCTCGGTGAGCAGGTTCGTGATGGGGTCGATGATGCCGGTCGCGTGGCCGCCGTCGATCACCTGCATCCGGGGATCGCCGTTCGCCCCGGCGCTGATGTAGATAAAGCTGCACGAGGAGATCAGCGCGCCGAGAATGGCCGAGTCGAACAGAATGTCCGGGTTGTTCTGCCGGTAGATTTCGTTCATGCCGAAAGTGTCGTTCCGGAATTCCCGGAACGTCATCCGGTCTGCCAGGGAGTCCACGGCCTTGCCGCACCAGCCGAGCGTGGAATTGAGGAACGCAAGCTCCGGCGGCGTGGAAATTCCGAAGTCCCGAACGGAAAATTTCATCTCGTAGTAGCGGTATCGGGTGCGGATTCTGCCTTGTTTTAGGGCAAGTTTGTTGCGGAGAAATCCGATCCCGCGCAGATTTTCACCATTCATATCGCACGTCCTTATTTAACTTTTTGTCTGCGGGCTTCCGCCCGGAAAAAATTCCGTCAACCTCGTGTTTTTTCCCACAGTACGGGCAGGGAGGTCGCCGTCCAGGGATCCGGGGGAGGTATCCCCCCGGTAATTTCCCCAATCGACATGCTGCGGCAAATTTCGGTTGGAAACGCTCGGACCGGCCTGCCAGGGGCGGGGCGGGGCGGCGGTCAGCCTGTCCGACTTCGCGTGATTGCAGCACCAGTGCGTCAGCTGGAGGTTGTCGATATCGCTCGGATGCCCGCCGCGGGAGATGGGGATAATGTGGTCGACGCTCGGCGCCATAGGGTCAGGGTACTTGAGCGACTTATCGACGGGCCGGCCGCATATGCCGCAGACCTCCCCGGCCATAATGACCCGGCGGGCATTTTTGAGATAGGCGGTCCGTGTTTCTCCGACGTGGTCGGCTCTTGGTTTACTGCGCATAAATCCTCCGCGGGCGAAAAAAGAGCCAGAGCCAGCGTGACCGCATCAAAGCGGATCATGCTGGCCCTGGCTCTTAAAGCACTGGCCCTGTTTAAGCACAAGCGGTATATCGTTTTTGCATCGGCGGCAATGGATGTAAACGAGCTCGGCGGTCTCATCCGGGCGGACGAGCTTGAGCCGGCCGTTGCCGCAGATCGGACAGGCAGCCCACCCGTCCTTTACTCTGATGATTCTATCAGATTTCCTGAACTCCGTCAATGCGATCATACTCTTTATCCTTAAAATAATATGTGTTTCAAGGCAGAAAAAATAAATAAAAAAAGGTTCAGCGCGGCCGGCGTCTCCGGCGCGCGGGTCTGGGTGCGGCGAGGTGAGCCTCAAGGCGGAACTTGATAACGCGGTAGCTTGCCCACTCGGTCCTTTTGCACTCGTCGATATAGATCCGGCAGCCTTCGGGCGGCGTAAGCTCGAAATCGTCGGGCACGACGGCGGTCTCGATCTCGGGTCGGACGGCGTTGCGCGTGCAGCTCCAGCCGTGCAGGCCGGGGCGGGTCTCATACTCCTGACACTCGCGCAGCTCCTTGGTCATATACCGCGCGACGGCGCGGTAATAGTTGTCCGGCTCCTCGGCGTCGTCGCGCTCCCACGCGGGCGGCGGCTCGTGCGGCTCCGGCCGGCCGAGACGGCGAATCTCTATATCAGAGCCGTAGATCCAGCACCGCCGGAGCATGTCAAAGTCTCTGCCGGTGCTGTCGAGCACGATGTGCTGATGCCACCGGCCGGACGCGCTCGTGAGGATCTCCGGCGCCCAGAAGACGACCGGCTCCGGCGGCGCGTGCGGCTCGCAGCTTCTTGAGGAAGTACTTGAAGCGCGCCTGCGCCTCCTTCCGGCTTTTCGGCATATGCGCGTCGTCGTGGGTGAGCGTAACGACCAGCGCGCTGCCCGGCGTCGGGAAGTTGGCGCTGAGCATCAGCTCAAGCTTCTGCGCGCTGTAGATCTGATTCATGCGCCGCTGGGCGGCGGAGCTCGCGCGGTGCTTGGCGGCGCGCTGCCGCTCGGAATCGCGCGCCCGACAGCGGTCATAAACGGCGGCGATCTGGATGCCGCCGGCGTCGATATACTTTAATGTTTTGGCCACAGACGTGATCTCCATCAACAGATTTCAGACCGTGGCCCTACAGGCTCTCGTCCTCCGGATGCAAAAAGGACGCGCCCGCAGCGCGTCCAACACTTTTGAATTATCGAAAAAACCCTTGAAAAATCAGGGAAATCTCTTGACATTTACCCGTTTTCGGTATATAATAATAATCACAGAGGAGGTGAAAAAGTGGGTAAACACGAGAGGCCGAAAAGGTCTGCCGGACAAATCGACTGGGCGTCCATCCTGATCCAAGTGGCGGCAGACCTCATCACCGGGGCGATCCTCCTGATCTTCGACCGGATCTCGAAGTGATCGCCGGGGAGGCGCGGGAAACCCCGCCTCCCCACTCTCAAACTAACAGAGGCAGGCAAAAAAGTCAAGTCGAAAGGAGTTTGAAAATGCGCAGACCGTTATTTTATCTCGGCATATTCTTTCTGGCCGCTGCGGCGGTCAAGGGAATCTACCTGATCGTCATGATCTGGAGGAACAACCGCAATGGGTGAACTGCTGAGCGTAGCGCAGTGGGCGGAGCGCTACGGCAAAGATGCCCGCAACGCCCGGCGGCTGATCGCCGAGGGCCGCCTCGCCGCCGTCCGTATCGGCGGACGCTGGGCGATCGACAGCGACACCCAGCCGCCGCCGGACGCGCGCGTCAAAAGCGGCAAATACAAGGACTGGCGCAAAAAGAGCGCAGGGGAGCCGGAGCAGTAATGCTTCGGCTTTTCTTATAAAAGGGAGCAGGGCGAGGCCGAGTTGCACGGCCTTCAGTCGGGCAAGAGGAGATCTGCCGTGAGCGAAACGGCAGAGGAAAGGAACCCGACGCGCGGCTCGCCGCCTCGTGTATGGGAAGGACGCGCTCACGGCGCGTCCTTCTCTTTTCTGTTTTTGATAGCGCGGAACGTCTCGCCGTCGATGAAGTCCTCAATCGCTTTCGGCATGCACTCACCTCCGATCCCGCCGCGCCCAGTCGGTGAGGATGTTTTCCTCCTCGGCGAGCGCGGAGACGATGTCGCTCTCGCGCAGCCGCCCGGCGCGCAGACTCTCCAGCACGCTGTGGATCTCATCGCGCACGGCCTTGATCTGCGGCGGCGTCGGATGCAGCACCGAGCACATCGCCCAGAGAAACACGATGAGATGCCGGTTGCCGAGCTGCGTCGCGCTCTGGCGGCGCGTGTTGTTCTTTGACTTGCTGCTCAAATCTCCGCCTCCTTAACGATCTGGCGGACAAGCCGCTCGCCCTTGCGGGTGATGCTCATGAAGTCCTCGCCCCGCACGCCGACGAACGCGACCGGCCCGACGAACTGCATCCGGAGGATCGACGCGCTCGGCGAAAGGCCGCGGATCCGCCCCTCCTCGTTGCACACGATGGCAAGGTCCTCCGTGACCGTGACGCACTCGATCGGCCCGTCGACAAGCTCCTGCATCGACCGGAGCGTGTTCTCCACGACCTCGGCCCGCAGCGGCAGCCCCGGCCGCTTGACGAGCACCCGCAGAAACGGATCATACGGTTTTCTCATTCTTCACTCACCTCCCACGGAAACGGCGGCAGCGGCAGCCAGAGCCAGAAGCTCTTGACCTCCATCGCGTCGCCGCGCCCAAGACCGTCAACGAACTGCCCGCCGAGATAAGCGCACACGTCCGGCATGGAAGCGATGTCCGGATCGACAACAAGCACAAGCTGCCCCTCCTCCGGCTCGTCCACAAGGCAGCGCCGCCACTTAAGGCTCCCTTGTGTAAAGGGAAGACTCTCCCCGGCGGGGAGAGATGCCGCCGCAGGCGGCAGAGA
>OGYN01000946.1_pt1 | contig 24949 bp, 18 predicted proteins | sample 1576551 | NCBI WGS metagenome assembly OGYN01 (sample SAMEA3541589, study PRJEB24748) | human gut metagenome | biome: human gut; feature: human-associated habitat; material: faeces | place: China | collected 2012 | reverse complement strand
GACGGCGAGACAAGTGTCACCGAGCCATATGTGTCAAGAAACCACACTGAACTCATGCTTGAGTCATTTGGCGGCAATATAAAAGCAGAGGGAACTACGGCTACCGTAAAGCCTGTGGATAATCTTGTTGGACAGAAGATACTTGTACCTGGAGATATATCATCAGCTGCTTACTTCCTTGTTGCAGGACTTATCACTCCGAACTCATGCATCACCATCAAAAATGTTGGCATCAACCCGACCAGAGATGGAATACTGGAAGTCATCAAAGCAATGGGCGGCGATATGGAATACTCCAATGTAGTGAGCGGATGCGGTGAGCCAACCGCTGACATAACAGTCAGGACATCAAGTCTCAAGGGCTGTGTCATTGAGGGTTCCATCATACCAAAGCTCATAGATGAGATCCCTGCCATAGCAGTTCTCGCATGCTTTGCAGACGGTGAGACCATCATCAGGGATGCCCAGGAGCTCAAGGTCAAGGAATCAAACAGAATAGATGTCATGGTAAACGCTCTCTCATCCATGGGCGCAGACATAACTGCAACCGATGACGGAATGATCATACGCGGCGGAAAGCCTCTTCACGGTGCAGTGATTGACAGTCACTTGGACCACAGAATCGCCATGAGCTTTGCCATCGCAGGACTTAACGCTGATGGCGATACAGAGATCACCGGAGCCGAGTGCGTGAACATCTCATATCCGGGATTTTATGATGATCTGGGTGGGCTGGAACGTTAAATTTTTCATCAATAGTAAAGGCGTCACTGCTGTTTATGATGCTTCGCATCCTACGATAACAGTGACGCCTTTATTTCACCCAGTGCTCTTGACTTTTACCAGAACCATTTGGACCAGCAAATACAAGAACCATCGGTTTTCTATTTTGCATATTTTATATCTCCATTTGCATATTCAATATATGCTTTTTTATTCTCTTTATCATATCCCGCTATTGGTTTTTTACATACTCTGGCTTTATTTATTGCAGCTTTAACCGCCTCAACAGCTCTGGCATCCATCTCCTGATCAGACAACGTTAACGTTTTACTTTCTTCTTCTCTTGATACTACATTTATTATCTTCCCACTTTTCGTGTTCACTGTTGTCATACAATCACCGCCTTTATACTTTTTATTATATATATAATTCATGATTTAAATAGTCTTATTTTATAATTCATTTTACCACAGTTCATGGACTATTCACAACAGCTTACTCCGTTGCCCTCTCAAACTCATCAGTTCCAGTATCTTCCCAGTTTGTCTTTCCACTGCTTATCACTTCTCCACTGGAAAATACATATGCATAGATATCTTCTATTTCGGCACTGCCATAATCATATGTTCCACCACCGCCTTTTTCAGTACGATACCTTACATACAGCCCACACTTCCCATTCTCTGACTTGCCATCATATACAATGTATTCCACGGAATTATCACTTTCAGACAATATACATCTTGATGATGACTCCGAGGCGCCGTAATATACTTCGAATTTTCCAGCTGTGGCATCTGAATATTTCTCAAAGATCGCCTGATACCCGACTGTAATTTCCTTATTTTCTGGCTGATCATTTACATCAGGATCAACAGAGGAATCAGTGGAGCTCTCTGCATTCCCCCTGCTGTCACCCGAAGCTTTTTCCGTTATCGCAGAGTCTTGTTCGCTGTCTTTTTCTATATCCGTATCTTCTCTTCTATATCTGGTCGTGAGACGTCTACTACTGGTCTGCCCATTAAAACGCATGGTCACAAGCTCGTCACGCTGTTCAGAGCCAGACACTACCACCTCCACACGATCAATATACCATGTCGTCTTTAGATCGCTTTCGTCAAATCTTGCACCATCATTTGCCACTTCAAATGACCTATATGCAACCGTCTTCTCTTTGCCCTTCAGCACCAGTCTTCCATGGGCAGCTCCAAATGGAAAATCCGGGTCGCCAACAGAATAGATCACAAGCTCATAATCACCATCTGGAGACGTTAACACACTTATCTGCTCAGCTTCGTAACGCGTCTTATATCTAACATAACCTAATGGCAGCAACACCACCATTACCAATATGCCTACTATAATCACAACATACTTTGATATCTTGTTCATGACTATTTCCTGCCTGTCTCCTCATACATTCCTATCTTCTTCATGTTTATATAAAATTCTAAAAAATTAATTATTATTCTGCGAACAATTGACCGCATCAATAGCTATCACCAGCATAAGTGCCATGATCTCATCACCCGGATCTGAGATATCAAGTGTGTATGTATCTCCCCAGCTGAGAAGCTGCTTTGCTATATTTGCCACCAGCCTGCTTCCAGCTGTGACACTGTAATTCCACGAAAGGAAATCTCCATCACACTGCCATCCTCCATACTCAATACTGTACGATGGCTTGAAGAATGTAAATTCCTTCCTGATACTTCCACACGGTCTGCCACCCACACTGATGTCAAATGTAGGCAGGAATGTAAATAATCTCTGACTGATAAGACCTATCTCATTTCCCGCAATGTCATATACGTGAACCTGATGCGTCAGCCGAAACGCCTCCGACTTCACAAAATACTTTTTGTTTCCCCATGCATCGTATATATCATAGGTATCTGTCCAGGCAAATACCCGCTGTTTTATCATAAGTCTCATAAAACCACTCCTTATATCATATGTCGTCGTGCATAAGCGCGATGACATGCGCACGCCTACTCACTTGCGCTCATTATATGCCATACCCCGGCACCACCAGCTTCACCACGTAAGACACGACAAATATCCCAAGCCACACATACACATACCACAATCGGAATCTCACAAGCGGTGTCCTGCCATTTGTGGCAAGCCTGATCGTATTGCCTACCAGATAAATGATACAGATGCACGCCAGATACACAGTCGCCACATGGTAATACATAGCCGTCAGAATATGTCCGTGGAGCATGGCGAGTACAGCCCTTGTTGTACCACATGCGGGACATATCACTCCTGTAAACCGGCGTATCTGGCACCCCTCAAGCCATGAGGTATCCGGCAAGACACGAAGGAGCAGTATATATACTGCCGTGCCGATAAGCAGTGTTATGAGCACTGCTATCTCTGCAATATATAACTGCCCCTCCGTATGTCCTAGAAGTTCAAATAATCTATATATTTTTCCGCTATGTCTTCCTGCGTTCTTATGTTCCATAGAATATCCTTTGTCTCTATTGAATGATTTCCGCCCTCGTATTTATACAGAGGGATGTTCTTAGCCTCACAAAGTCTTGTCAACTCATCCGTATTCACTAGTGGATCCGCCGTTCCGTGAAAAGCTATGCCATTTGAATTGGCATATTGCATGGTAATCTCAAGTGGTGTGAAATATATATTTCTTACTTTAAGTCCTTTCTCCACCGCATATTTTGCAGATATAGCCGTGCCTATACTCTTAGACAGGAAGACTATATCCTCAGCCTCAGAGAAATCCACATCCTTCAGACAATCTACCGCTTTATTCCAGCCATCATCAAATACCTTCTGTATCTCCTCCGGGAGATGTCCCGAAAGCTTGCCGTATGTCACATCAACAATATCATATCCATGTGCCACCATATATTTTTTACTGTAGTAAAGTAATGGTTTATCGGTGTGATACCCGATTCCCGGGAATACCACGCATATCTTCTTTCCCATATATCTGTCTCCTCTCCGGATATAAGTCCCATCCAGAGTATATAAAAATTATCAGCACCCCTATTACATCATGCCTTTATTCTAATCGTCCTGATTCTTCTGCTATTTTATCAGCATAGCATCGCCAAATGAGAAGAATCTGTACTTCTCCTCAACCGCCACCTTGTACGCCTCAAGTATATGCTCTCTGTCGTAGAGCGCAGAAACAAGCATAAGAAGCGTTGACTCAGGCAGATGGAAATTTGTGATGAGCGCGTCAATAACCTTGAACTTGTATCCCGGATAAATGAAAATATCCGTCCATTTGCTGCCTGCATGAACTGTTCCATCGTCGTCCGACATGGACTCAAGTGTTCTGGTACTTGTCGTTCCAACGGACACAACTCTTCCGCCTGCAGCCTTTGTCTCGTTGATCATATCAGCAGCATCCTGCTCTATGATACAGAACTCTGAATGCATGTGATGATCCAGAATATTCTCCTCCTTAACAGGTCTGAAGGTTCCGAGTCCGACATGGAGTGTCACATGCGCTATCTTGATTCCCTTCGCTTTGATCTGATCAAGCAGCTCTGTTGTAAAGTGAAGTCCTGCAGTCGGTGCTGCCGCAGAACCGTCGTGCTCTGCGTACACGGTCTGATATCTGTTCTTGTCCTCAAGCTTATGTGTGATATATGGAGGGAGCGGCATCTGTCCCAGCTCGTCAAGGATCTCCTCGAATATTCCATCGAACTCAAATCTGATGAGTCTGTTGCCCTCCTCAACTATATCGACAACCTCTCCCACAAGTTTGCCCTTTATAAGTCCTGTCTCAGGGTCAGGTTCATTTGACTCTGAACCAAATACTATACGAGCACCCACCTTACACTTTTTGCCCGGTTTTACCAGAGTTTCCCATGTACAGTCGTCCTTTCTCTTCAGAAGAAGGACCTCTATGGATGCTCCCGTATCCTCCTTGACGCCCATAAGTCTCGCCGGAAGAACCCTTGTATCGTTGATGACCAGACAGTCTCCCGGATTCAGGTAGTCTATCACATCATAAAAGTGCTTGTGCTCTATCGTATTATCTTTTCTGTCCAGGACCATGAGACGTGACTCACTTCTCTTGAGGAGTGGATCCTGTGCTATAAGCTCCTGTGGCAGATCATAGTAAAAGTCTGTTAATTTCATCATATCGTAATTCCTCACATATTTATTCACACAAAAATAACTGTCTGACGCTGGATATATACAATATCTCCGCGCCAAACAGTTACATATTATACTACTATCACAAATATTTCAAGGATAGCGCCTATTACGCTCTGATCTCTATTCCAAGCTTTCCAAGCTCCTTGAGAATCTTGGCAATGATTCCATCGACCTCTGACGTCTCAAGTGTTCTATCCTTAGCACGGAATGTCATTGTGTAAGCCACCGACTTCTTGCCCTTTGCGATCTGCTCACCCTCGTATACATCGAAAAGTTTGTAGCTCTCAAGCAGCTTGCCGCCACATTTCCTTATGACTTCCTCTATCTGTCCGACAAATATTTCCTTGTCCACAACAAGACTCAGATCTCTTGTACTTCCAGGGAACTTTGCAATTCCTTCATACTTAATGTCGAAGCTTGACAGCATAACCAGTGTAGGCATATCTATAACTGCAACATATACCTCGCCCTTAAGGTTGTAGTTGTCACATACCTCAGGATGTACCTGTCCGATAAATCCAATTGTCAGGTTGCCCTTCTTGAGCTTTGCCTGACGGCCCGGATGAAGGAATGTGTACTCTGACTCAGGCTCGTATGTCACCTGTCCCTTGAGACCAACCTTGTCTGTAAGCTCCTCGAGAACTCCCTTGAGATCAAAGAAATCTCCCTGACCATACATACCGATAGTCAGCTTCATTCTCTCCTCTGGAAGCTCTGTGAGTGGAAGTGACTTTGGAAGGTATACATTTCCGAACTCATAAAGTCTTGCGATCTTGTTCTTTCTATTATAATTTGTTGCCAGTGATGTGAGAACACCGTTCAGTGATACAGTTCTCATGATACTGAAGTCCTCACCGAGAGGATTTGCTATTGTAACGGTCTTTCTAAACTCGCTGTCAGCAGGCAGAAGCAGCTTGTCAAATACCTTAGGGCTCTCGAATGAGTAGCACATACCGCCAGAGAAACCATTTGCCTCAAGGACATCCCTTGCGATGGCATTGATCATCTGGTCGTATGGGAGCTTACCAACTGTTGCCTCACCTCTTGGAAGTGATACAGGAATGTTGTCGTATCCGTAGAATCTTGCAACCTCCTCTGCCAGATCTGCCATGCAGTTCAGGTCCTGTCTGAAGCTTGGCACATCCAGTGTGTTTGTCTCTGCATCGTATGTGAGTCCAAGTCTGCCGAAGTAGTACAGCATCTTCTCAGGCTCAACATCTGTTCCGAGAAGCGCATTCATCTTGTCTGGCTCAAACGGGAGCTTCTTGTCCTGTACAGGATTTGGATATACATCGACAGCTCCGCCGACTACCTCACCTGCGCCCATCTCCTCGATGAGCTGACACGCTCTGTCTATTGCCTCCATAGCAAGATTTGGATCAAGTCCCTTTGTGAACTTGGCTGCCGCATCAGTTGCAAGACCGATCCTTCTGGATGAAAGTCTGATATTTGTTCCATCAAAGCAGGCTGCCTCAAAGAGCAGTGTATCGATACTGTCTGTTACCATGGAATTCTCGCCGCCCATGATTCCGGCGATACCGATCTCCTTCTCACCGTCACAGATCATCAGAACGTCATGGTCGAGCTTTCTCTCCTGTCCATCAAGTGTTACAAATGTATCTCCGTCATTTGCACGGCGGACAACGATCTTGTTGCCAGCTATGGTGCTGAGATCATATGCGTGCATTGGCTGTCCATACTCTTCCATAACGTAGTTTGTTATATCAACCAGGTTGTTGATCGAACGGATTCCCTGTGAAGCAAGTCTCTGCTGCATCCACTTTGGTGAAGGTCCGATCTTCAGGTTCTTGACAACCCTTGCTGTATATCTAGGACAGATGTCAGGATCCTTTACCTCTACTGATATATAGTCATTGACGTCCTCATCATTTCCTGTCTTTGTTACCACTGGTGGGTAAAATGGCTTGTCAAATGTAGCTGCTGCCTCTCTTGCCATACCGATCATTGAGAAACAATCAACTCTGTTGGATGTGATCTCGTATTCGACAACAACATCGTCAAGTCCAAGTGCCTTCACAGCGTCATCGCCTGGCTTCACACCTGACTCCACCGGGAATACATACACGCCATCCTCCGGTGCTTCCGGATAGAAATCTCTTGATGAACCAAGCTCCTCTATACCGCACATCATACCATTTGACAAGGCTCCTCTAAGCTTGCCCTTCTTGATCTTGATTCCGTCAGGGTACTCATTGTTGTCGCCGTGTGCTGCCGCAACCTTACCACCGTCAAGTACAAGTGGGATGAGATCATTGACCTTTACATTCTTTGCTCCGGTCACGATCTGAAGAGGCTCCGCCTGTCCAACATCTACCTGACATACTACAAGCTTGTCCGCATCCGGATGCTTCTCCATAGTGAGAATCTTGCCGACAACGATCTTGTCAAGATTCTTATCCTTCTGTTCGTAACCCTCTACATGTGATCCTGAGAGAGTCATGGCATCTACAAACTCCTGAGCTGTCACGTCCAGATCAGGAACATATGCCTTTATCCATGAAATTGGTGTATTCATCTATTTGTCCTCCTATTTATCATTGAACTCCAGCCATGCAAAATTTGCCTTCGGCAAATGGCTGGAGCTGCATGTCAAGTTTTCACAGAAAACTTGACACATACTTAAAACTGGTCTAAGAATCTCATGTCGTTCTCGTAGAGAAGTCTCATGTCATCTATCTCATACTTGAGAAGTGTTACTCTCTCAAGTCCGATTCCAAATGCAAATCCTGAATATACCTCAGGGTCTATTCCACAGTCGCGGAGAACCTTTGGATGAACCATACCACAGCCAAGGATCTCTATCCAGCCACTGCCCTTACATACTCGGCATCCCTTGCCACCGCACTTGAAGCATGTGATATCACACTCTGCTGAAGGCTCTGTGAATGGGAAGTGGTGAGGTCTGAACTTGACCTTTGTGTTCTCACCGAAGAACTCCTTTGCCCACTGCGCCAGTGTTCCCTTGAGGTCTGCCATGGTGATTCCCTTGTCTATCACAAGTCCCTCTACCTGATGGAATGATGGTGAATGTGTTGCATCTACCTCATCAGCTCTGAATACTCGTCCAGGTGAGAGGATTCTTATAGGAAGATTGCCCTTCTCCATGATTCTTGCCTGAACAGGTGATGTCTGTGTACGAAGGAGGATATCCTTTGTAACATAGAATGTATCCTGCTCATCCTTTGCAGGGTGATTTGCAGGGATGTTCAGCAGTTCGAAGTTGTACTTGTCGTACTCTACCTCTGGTCCCTCAACTATCTCGTAACCCATACCGATGAATACTCTCTCCAGATCTTCAAGTGCTATCTGGTTTGGATGTCTGTGTCCTGTAAGCTTCTTCACTCCTGGAAGAGTTACATCTATTGTCTCTCTCTTCATCTTCTCTGCACGGAGTGCTCTGTTGATGGCCTTTGTCTTCTCGTCAAGGGCTGTCTCGATGGCCTGACGTGCCTCATTTACCATCTGACCTACCTTTGGTCTGTCCTCCGGTGCTACATCCTTCATGCTTTTGAGAACCTGTGTGAGTTCTCCCTTCTTACCGAGTATCGCCACCTTCACATCGTTAAGTGTCGATACAACCTCTGCGCTCTCGATCTTGGCAAGAGCCTCTGCCTTTATGGCCTCCAACTTGTCTCTCATCGTGTTTCTCCTTTTTCTATTTATAGGGATTTCAATGTGGATCCTATATTAATTACATCCATATATAAGTCACGGAATTGCTCGCCTACGGCTTCCGCAATTCCTACAGTAATTTGCGCTCCGCCCTATCGGGCTATGCGCTCATTCCTCTTTTTGGCGTTTACCGGGATTGCTCCGCGCTGCGCGCTCTCTCAATCCCTGCACGGCATTCACACTCCGCCCTCCCGGGCTCCGTGTTTCATGTCGCGCGCGGGTGACAAATGTCTGCTGATGCATGCGAGCAAGCTCGCGCATCGCAGCCGCTTGTCACCCTGTAAACGCAAAAGTCCCTAGCATGTTATACATACTAGGGACGAATTATATCCGCGTTACCACCCTGATTCCAGACATTCATTATACACTGTCATATATACCTCTATATACTGTGCCATATGTCTGACTCTCATTAGACGTTTGTCGCACGTCACACGCCACAACCTACGCAGACAAATATCTGTCAACTGATCAGCAGATATCATCAATCCTTCAGCCGTGGTGGCTCTGATGTGAAATTAAATACGCACTCTTACCTAACCTGGCTTTCAGCCGCTGACCCGGTCTCTCTGATGGTGACATACGTATCTTTTGCATCGTCACTGCCTGTAGAGATAATATACCTACATGTGGGTGTTAGTCAACATCTTTTTTGTCATACTGTCATGATCAACAACAATTCAATTTTCAGAAATATTATATAACTTGATTGTGAAAATAAACCTTACGAGTACCATACTCCTATTTAATCATCTTCCCGTTTCTTTTTCTTTATTTGTAAAGCAATTGATGCCAAAAGTAATATCCAGCCTATCAATAAGATTATATAAAACATCACCTTACCCAAATCTCCTTTTAAGATAAAATCGATTGCAAACAAACATGCACTAAGTACTAACAGAAGTATAGCTTTTTTTTCTCTCATATGTTTTCTCCTTTTTATATCAAAATCGCTTTATATCTTTCACTCTTTATTTTCTTTGTATCTGCAAGTCTTCCTTTACTATTATACGTAAGTAAATAAATATCAAATCCATCTTTACTGCTATTTGTTACATATTTAAATCTATACCCCCAGTTTTCAATAGCAGCAGACCTAATATCAGTACTTCCATAGTTACTTATTATATCTGAAAGAAGCGTAGACAATGTATACCCTGTTGCTAGACTTGCTGTGACTGCCCCCTTAGTTACCAAAATATCAATTGCCACTCCAGCACCAAAAGTCACCATTACTTTAATCGTCTTTCCCCTATTATACCTTCTTATGGCATCTTTAGTCCATGTAAATTTGGTTGAATAAAGCGCATTACTAAAAGCAAAACAACTACTTGTATTTTTATATGAACCACTATGCGTCTCAATCGCAGTATTCTTTAACTTGAATACACTCTACTTTTATTTCATTTATCTACTTCTACATCAACTTCTTCGTCCATATTTAAATGTCGATTTTTTCGCATCCGCCTCTTCTCCGCACGCTTTTTCTTCCTCTCAAGTCGTCTCTTCTTACGCCCGGCCTTGTGCGCACGCCTTCTTATTCCCCGGATTCCATTATCCATGAATTTGTTGATCTCCGCGCCTATCAGCATGACGTACATACACATGTAAAGCCACAGCGCAAGCAATATCACACTTGCAAGGCTTCCATACATATATGTGTTGATTCCCACTATATTGATATAGCTTGATACACCAAATGACAAAAACATCCAGAGTATGGTCGTAAATGCAGCTCCCGGCACAGCGGTCTTGATCCTCACCCGCTCAACCGGCAATGCCCAGTATGCCACGATCATAACCCCAAACAAAACCGTAGGGGCAAATGCTATCTTGACGATCGACAGGATATTCGCAACGGTATCCACCAGTTGGAATCTCTCCACCGAATCCAGCCGCACCAGCATTTTTGACACAACTACATCGCCGAGGATATATATGACCATAACCGCCACCAGCATCACACAGAATATCAATGTATACAGAGTGTGTATCGCTCTTCTGAGGAAATAATTGACGCTGTCCTCCTTGCCTGCCATGAAAGTGAGTCCGCGGCCTATAGCCATTGTTCCCTTGGACGCCGACCACACGGTGAGCAATATGGATGCTGTGGTGGCAAGCAGTGAGCTTTTGCTGTTGAAAATCTCTGCAAACATAAATTCAAAATTGGAGTTTATCTCCTCAGGAAACAGATCTCTGATTATCTCAAGTATCTGTGTCTCAGTGAATGGCAGATATTTGACAAATGTAAGCAGCGTCATCGCCAGTGGAAACAGTGACAGCAGCAGGAAAAAAGCAGACTGTGCCGCAAATGCCGCCACCTGATCCTTATTCATCTCTGCCATAAACAATCTGACTTTATGGTATATGAGCACTATGCGCTTCTTCAATTTCATAATTAGTGATTATCTCCGTTACTTCTCAACTGAACTGAGAACTGCTCCATTGTAATAATGGCTGATTATCTGTGCTGCAGTATATCCCAGCTTTGCCAGTTCATTTGCACCATTCTGACTCATTCCGACTCCATGTCCGTATCCGCCGCCCTTAAGTGTGTAGAGTCCTGTGTCATTATCCTTCTTTACATAGTAGAAATTACTTGGAACGCCTGTCCAGCCCGTGAGCTCTGATCCATCCTGCTCTGTTATAGCCTTGCCATCCGTGGCGAACAGAACTCGGATATTGCTCTGGCCGCTGACTACCACGCTTCCCTTGTCGCCTGTTATCGTAACTTCCTTCACAAGTCCACTGTCATCTCTTCCCGTCACCATTATTGACTTGATCTTGCCAACCGATGTCGCAGACACATCCGAGCATCTTGAAAGGCCGGTCTCAACCGCATTTCTCATCTCATCTTCTGTGTATGTAACCGTCCACCTGTACATAGGAAGATTTCTCTCAACCACATCTGTGTCCGTCTTGCCATCCATGAAATCCCTGAATGCCGCTTCATCGCTGAAATATGGGATGTCCAACGCCGTATTCTGAATACGTGTACAGGTATATGGCATGCTTCCGCCCCACACCTGGTCACTCGTGGTAGTCGTTCCGCACGATGTTGAGAAATATACAGCATTTATGATCTCTCCATTATATGTAGGTACAATTCCGGATGTGGACTGGACTGCATCTATGGAATTTCCCGTCTCAGGGAAGTTATTGTAGACCTGGCACGATGTTGTATCATCAAGGTCTGCATTGTATCCCCTGTAGTTACTTCCAAGCTTTCTATATGCAAATCCTCTGGCGCAGATTGCCATAGCCTTGAGCGCCTCCGGGCTGTAGCTCGATGAAACCTCACTTGACACTACCCCATACAGATACTGTTCTATATCTACCTGATTGATGATCATGTATCCCGACGAATCCTTTGTTATCTCAAGGGCTCCGTGATACCTCGGGGTGCCGCTTGATTTGCTGAGACTCGATACTGTTATCATTCCATCCGAACTCTCAGGCTCAACTATGATGGATGAGGCCTTGTTGTCGCTGCCAAGTGATACAAATTCATCCGCCTTGTAGGTTTTCTTCTTGCCATCGCTCGTCACGTTAAATCCTGTACTGCAGGTAAATTCCACATAGCTCTGATAATAATCTCCGCCATTTGTCAGGATGACCCTGACACTGTTCTCCATACCGGATATAACGACTGACGATCCGCCATAGCCGCTGCCCCCGCTGGTTCTGTCGGTACCGGACGATCTGCTGCCTTTATCCTCTTTCTTCTTTGAAGCCACAGTTCCTGCTCCCTGAATTGTGTAGTCATACTCCGCGATCTCTGTACTGTCCGTGTCGGCTTCAACATATTGCTTCAGATCTCCCACCGGATCATCCGGAGCTTCTATAACTATGGTCTCCACTGAATTGCCATCGTTGTTATCATCAGTCTCTTCGCCTACTCTGTTTTTACCTGTTATCATCATATATCCGACAAAACATACCAGAATTATGGTTATGAAACTCACTATCTTAAAATTCTTATTGTATTTGATCTTCTGATACCATTTCTTCCGCTGATCTATTCGCATTCCCCTGTCTCCATTTCTCCGCAAATATATCCACATACAGAGAAAAAGCAGCATATATATGCTGCTTCTTCATCTTGTGTAATAAACTGAAATGCGCCCTTGCTTTTGAGTCCTAGCAGCGCTAGGTGGGCAACCGCAATTGTATATCTGCCTTCCACTAGAACTTATATAACGAGGCTTGACTTCAATAACAATGATATAGGAATCCCGTTTATTCAAATGTAGGTTCAAAATCACAAGAGACTTAATACATCTCAGCTATGAGCACATTATACCTTACCTTTACATCTCTTGCAAGAATTTTTCACGTGAACTTTAACCACTACAATTGACATTATATGCCTTCTTGAAATACCAATCTTACCTGTGTTAGAATGTAGATACTTATGGGAATTTATAATTATTTCCAAACATGAAAGGCAGGTGTTCACCAAATGGATAAAACCAGCTTACAAATGTTATTCGGCGTATTGCTCGGAGTATTTCTGCTTGCACTCATAGTCATGACTGTGGTGTATGTCAGAAGAAAGCTTGCCGATAAGCGCGAGGAGGCACTGAGAGATCTCGATCTCATGCAGGAAGAGGCTATCAGGGAGGAACAGAGCCAGAGCAAGGGGTACTGGATAAACCGTGATGACATCGAGGACGAGAATCAGGCTCATCTGCTCCGTTACTACCACTATTTCGATAATATCGATGAATGTATCCACGATCTCATAGTTGAGATGTATGACTGTGGATTTGTCAGGACAGAAGAGATATTTGTCGCAGCATACGGTGAGGAAGCACTCACACCTGATTCATTCATTTACATGACAGATGCTGACTGCGATCTGGAAAAGGCAAAGGCTGCACTTCCGCCTGTCAGTGAGAAGAACCAGAAAATCATCTATGACCTCTGGTGCTCATATGTCGAAAAGCTTCTGGACACTGTTGAGATACACACAACCGATGCCAACAAAGATATAATCAAGGACGCACTTATGGTTTATGGCCGCAAAAAGATAACCATACTCCTGCGCAGTCCAGAATAAAATAAAACCTTTCAAAGGAGATTTACAAAATGAAAGATAACTGTATAGTAGCTCAGTCAGGAGGTCCTACCGTAGCGATAAATGCTTCGCTGGCAGGTGTCATAGACGGAGTTAAGAAAAGCAACAAATTCACCAGAGTTTACGGTGCAATTCACGGGATCCAGGGAGTGCTGGACAATAATTTCATAGATCTGTCCCTCATGGCCCTCTCAAAATTTCCTCTGGTAAATACTCTGGAGCTCTCCCCTGCAATGTACCTTGGCTCATGCAGATACAAGCTTCCTGATTTTGAGGTTGACTCAAAACCTTATGAGATAATATTTGACAGATTTGAGGAATATCAGGTTGCCGCATTCTTCTATATCGGCGGCAACGACTCTATGGATACAGTGGATAAACTCAGCAAATATGCAAAGAAGATCGGATCGGATGTGAAGATCGTCGGCATCCCTAAGACCATTGACAATGACCTGTGCCATACCGACCACACTCCGGGATTTGGCTCTGCAGCCAAGTATGTTGCATCCACCATGCTGGAGATTGCCCACGACACTTACATCTACCAGATACCAAGTGTTGTCATCGTGGAGATCATGGGCCGTGATGCAGGCTGGCTCACCGCTGCATCCTGTCTGGCAAGAAATGACTACAGTCCTGCTCCTCATCTCATATATCTTCCTGAGGTAGACTTCGATGAGGATCAGTTTATAGAGGACATCAAAAATGTATTAAAGACTTCAAGATGTGTCATCGTGGCCGTATCTGAGGGTATACATGATAAGGATGGCAACTACATCAGCGCAACTTCTGCTGTGGCAGACAAGTTCGGACATGCCCAGCTCAGCGGAACCGGCAAGGCTCTCGAGAGTCTTGTTAAGGACAGAATGGATATAAAGGTTCGTTCCATCGAGCTCAATGTCCTCCAGAGATGTGCAGCGCATATTTCCTCAAGGACAGATATCAACGAGTCATTTGCACTTGGCCAGGCTGCTGTAAAATACGCCGCCGAGGGAATGACTGCTGTTATGTCCACGATCAAGCGAGTTTCTAACGATCCATACCAGTGGATCATTGAACCTGAGAATGTATCTCTCATCGCCAACCAGGCTAAGACAATTCCGCTTGAGTGGATCACACCTGAGAAGAATGACGTCACACCTGAGATGGAAGCATATCTCAGACCTCTTATAATCGGCGAGGTTTCCCTTCAGTACAAGGATGGACTTCCTATGTACCTGCCGGTAAACCACCTGCTTTAAAGAATAAAATATCCCTAACACCTCAATATCTGTGGTGTTAGGGATATTTTTTTTATTTTATATATCCTACTGCAAATTAGTGTATCCAAGCAGCAGCTCTTCTACTGCCATGGCGGCCTCGCGGCCTTCGCGGATGGCCCATACGACCAGTGACTGGCCTCTGTGCATGTCTCCGGCTACGAATACCTTTGGAACATTTGTTGTATATGAGTTTGGACATGGAGTCTTGACATTTGTTCTCTCGTTGAGTTCCACGCCAAAGCTCTCTGCCACATATGTCTGACATCCGAGGAATCCGGCTGCGATGAGTACCACATCACAGTCAACGATATACTCGCTTCCCTCTATCTCTGTCATAGTCATTCTTCCTGTCTCAGGATTCTTCTTCCAATCGAGCTTCACACACTTGGCTGCCTTGACATTTCCGTCCTTGTCCTTGATGAATTCCTTGACTGTAGTCTCATATATTCTAGGATCATGTCCGTATACTGCTATTGCCTCCTGCTGACCGTAGTCTGTCTTGCAGATCTTCGGCCATTCTGGCCATGGATTGTCTGGTGTTCTTGTATCAGGTGCCTTTGGCATCATCTCAAGCTGTGTAACGCTGACAGCGCCCTCACGGACTGCTGTTCCCACACAGTCATTTCCTGTATCACCACCACCGATGACGAGAACATTCTTGCCTTTACAGTTCACGAACTGCTTGTCAGCAAAGCCCGAATTTACAAGGCTCATTGTCGTAGTCTTTAGGAAATCAACAGCGAAGTAGATTCCCTTTGCATCCCTTCCAGGTGCTTTTATATCTCTTGGATTGGCTGCACCACAGGCAAGCACAACTGCGTCGTATTCCTTGAGCAGATCCTCAGACTTCACATACTTGAGGTTCTTGTTCTTAAGATAACCTGTCATCTGATCATCCTTCGGACACACAGCCTTCGCAGATGCCTTTCCGGTTGCAACCTCTGTGTTCAGTACGAACTTTATTCCTCTCTTCTTCATGACATCTATTCTTCTGTCTATGATCTGCTTCTCAAGCTTCATGTTTGGGATACCATACATGAGAAGTCCGCCCGGTCTGTCACTTCTCTCATACACAGTCACGTCGTGGCCTCTGCCGATCAGCTGGTCTGCTACGGCCAATCCCGAAGGACCTGAACCTATGACTGCCACCTTCTTGCCTGAGTGAACCTTTGGCTGTTTATCATTTACAAGGTCATTTGCAAATGCATACTCTATGATAGCTCTCTCGTTCTCACGGACCGACACTGGATCACCGTTTAAGTTACAGGTACATGCCTTCTCGCAGAGAGCCGGGCACACACGGCTTGTGAACTCAGGGAAACAGTTGGTCTTGCTGAGTCTTGCAAATGCCTGCTCAAGATTGTCGTTGTAGAGCATGTCATTCCACTCAGGGATCAGGTTGTTCAGCGGACAGCCTGATGTCATACCGCATATGTTCATACCTGCCTGACAGAATGGAACGCCACAGTCCATACATCTGGCGGCCTGCTTTCTCTGCTCTTCACGGCTAAGCGGAGTGTGGAATTCATTGAAATTCTTGATTCTGTCCTTAGGAGCAAGCTCTGCGCTTGTCTTTCTCTCATATTCTAAAAATCCAGTTGGTTTTCCCATTCCTACTTACCTCCGTTCTTAACCTTGTAGAATGCTTCGATAGCTGCCTTCTCGCGGCTCAGGCCCTTCTCCTCAAATGCAACTATCATATTCATCATCTTCTTGTAATCCTTTGGTATGATCTTCTTGAACTTTGGAAGATATCCCTCAAAGTCCTCAAGAATCCTCTTGCCTATCTCTGAATTTGTATAATTTACATGATCCATGATGAGCTGCTTCAGCTCGCTCACCTCGTACTTGTCTGTCACAGCCTCTATGGATATCATCTCTTTGTTAAGTCTCTTGTACAGATCGTTGCCCATATCAAGTACATATGCGATACCACCGCTCATTCCGGCTGCAAAGTTCTTGCCTGTTGTTCCAAGAACTACTACTTTACCACCTGTCATGTACTCACATCCGTGATCGCCAACACCCTCAACGACCGCCGTGGCACCAGAGTTACGAACTGCAAATCTCTCGCCGGCAACACCGTTGATGAATGCCTTACCACTTGTGGCACCGTACAGTGCAACGTTTCCTATGATGATGTTATCCTCATGCTTGTACTTAACTGAACGAGGCGGATAAACTATCAGCTTACCACCTGACAGACCCTTGCCGAAGTAATCGTTGCTGTCGCCCACCAGTTCAAGTGTAAGTCCCTTTGGAATAAATGCTCCAAAGCTCTGTCCGCCGGCGCCGTTGCATTTGACGATGTATGTGTCCTCATCAAGTGACTCGCCGTACTTCTTTGTGATCTCTGAACCGAATATCGTTCCAACAGATCTGTCTGTGTTGACCACATCAAGCTCAACGCTCTTCTTCTGTCCCTTCTCAAGTGCAGGTCCAAGCTTCTTCATGAGAATTCTCATATCTACTGTCTTCTCAAGCTGGAAGTCATAGACATTCTTCTCGTGATACTTTACCTTGTTCTGTGGCATATCTATATAAGGATTGTTAATTATCTTATCAAGGATGACATTTCTCTCATCTGCTCTGTCGCTGCTCATGAGGAGATCTGAACGTCCAACCAGCTCATCGACTGTTCTGACGCCGAGCTTGCTCATGTACTCTCGAAGCTCCTCTGCTATGAACAGCATGAAGTTCTTCACGTACTCAGGCTTACCTCTGAATCTCTTTCTGAGTTCTGGGTTCTGAGTTGCTATTCCGACAGGACATGTGTCAAGGTTACATACCCTCATCATGACGCAACCCATTGTTACAAGCGGTGCTGTTGCAAATCCAAATTCCTCAGCTCCGAGCATTGCAGCTATCGCAACGTCACGGCCTGTCATCAGCTTACCGTCTGCCTCAAGGATGACCTTATTTCTGAGATCATTCATGATAAGTGTCTGATGTGTCTCTGCAAGTCCAAGCTCCCAAGGGAGTCCTGCGTAATGGATGGAGTTGTTAGGTGCTGCACCTGTTCCTCCGTCGTAACCTGAGATCAGGATGACCTGTGCTCCGGCCTTTGCAACACCGGCAGCTACTGTACCAACGCCAGCCTCAGACACAAGCTTTACTGATATTCTCGCATCACGGTTTGCATTCTTGCAGTCGTAGATGAGCTGTGCAAGATCCTCTATCGAATAGATATCGTGATGTGGTGGTGGAGAGATAAGGCTTACCCCCGGTGTTGAAAGTCTTGTCTTTGCGATCCATGGATATACCTTTCCGCCAGGAAGATGTCCACCCTCACCAGGCTTTGCTCCCTGTGCCATCTTGATCTGTATCTCCTTGGCACTCACAAGATATCTCGATGTGACACCAAATCTTCCAGATGCAACCTGCTTGATGGCTGAGCATCTGTTCTTGCCATCCTTGCCGATCGTAAGTCTCTCTATCGACTCACCGCCCTCTCCTGAATTGGACTTGCCGCCCAACTCATTCATGGCGATTGCCATACACTCATGTGCCTCCTGTGATATACTTCCGTAACTCATGGCACCAGTCTTGAATCTCTTCACAATCTCGCTTGCAGGCTCGACCTCATCGAGTGGAACCGGCTTGTCAGCGAACTTGAAGTCCATGAGACCTCTCAGGTGGAATGGCTTCTGCTCATCGTGGAGCGCTGCTGTGTACTGCTTGAACAGCTTGTAATCGCCGCGCCTTGTAGACTCCTGAAGAAGATGTATAGTAACAGGATTGTACAGGTGCTCCTCCTTGCCGCTTCTGAACTTGTGTGCACCGATGCTTGTAAGGGCAAGGTTTGTATTAAGTCCAAGCGGATCAAATGCTGATGAGTGAAGATCATCAACTGTCTTCTCAAGCTCCTTTATACCAGAACCGCCAACACGGCTTACTGTATTTGTAAAGTATCTGTCCACAACGTCCTTTGAAAGACCGATACACTCAAATATCTGTGATCCCATGTATGACTGGATCGTTGATACACCCATCTTGGATGCGATCTTTACTATTCCGTGGCATATTGCACTGTTGTAATCATCGACAGCCGCATTGAAATCCTTGTTCAGCAGATGCGAATCTACCATCTGCTTGATCGTCTCTATTGCCAGATATGGATTGACTGCACATGCACCATATCCGAGAAGTGTTGCAAAGTGGTGAACATTTCTTGGATCAGCACTCTCAAGGATGATCGCAACCGCTGTTCTCTTCTTGGTTCTTACCAGGTGCTTCTGCATAGCTGATACTGCAAGGAGTGATGGTATTGCAACATGGTTCTCATCCACACCTCTGTCTGAGAGGATGAGGATATTTACGCCGTCCCTGTAGAGCTTGTCGGCCTCGATAAACAGTCTGTCGAGAGCCTTCTCCATGGATGTGTTCTTATAATAAAGAATCGGAAGTGTCGCAACCTTAAGTCCCGGTACATTCATATTCTTGATCTTCAAAAGATCCGTATTTGTCAGTATTGGATGGTTGATCTTCAGCACATGACAGTTCTCCGGCTTCTCCTCGAGGATGTTTCCGTCCTTTCCGAGATATACCGATGTGGATGTGACAACTTCCTCTCTGATCGCATCGATAGGTGGGTTTGTAACCTGTGCAAATAACTGCTTGAAGAAGTTGAACAGTGGCTTGTGGCTGTTCGAGAGAACTGCAAGTGGTGTATCAGTACCCATGGCACTGATTGCCTCTGCACCTTTCTCTGCCATAGGATATATGGTATTCTTGAAATCCTCGTAGGTATATCCAAATGCCTTCTGAAGTCTTGCTCTCTCCTCGTCTGTATACTCCTGAACTCTGATATTTGGAATCTTCAGATCAGCGAGATGTACAAGATTGCTGTCTACCCACTCTCCGTAAGGCTTTGCCAGCGCGTATTTCTCCTTGATCTCCTCATCAGATATAAGACGTCCATTCACTGTGTCGACAAGAAGCATCTTGCCAGGTCTGAGTCGGTCTTTCTTTACGATCTTGGATGGATCTACGTCCAGAACTCCGACCTCTGATGAAAGTACAAGGTAATCATCATCTGTGATATAGTATCTCGATGGTCTCAGTCCGTTTCTATCAAGAACTGCTCCCATGAGCTCACCGTCTGTGAATAATATAGAAGCAGGACCATCCCAAGGCTCCATCATGGTTGCGTAATACTGGTAGAAATCCTTCTTCTCCTGACTCATGGCTCTATCGTTCTCCCATGGCTCAGGGATCGTGATCATGACTGCCATAGGAAGTGGTATTCCATTCAGTACAAGGAACTCAAGACAGTTGTCAAGTCTTGCTGAATCCGATCCATCCGGATCAAGAACAGGCATAACCTTGTACATCTCATCCTGCATGATGGTGGACTCCATGGTCTCCTCACGGGCGATCATCTTGTCCTCATTTCCTCTTATTGTATTGATCTCACCGTTGTGGCACAGGTATCTGTACGGATGAGCTCTGAGCCATGATGGCGTTGTATTCGTTGAGAATCTTGAATGAACAAGTCCTATGGCTGACTCATAGTCAGGATCCTGAAGGTCGTTGTAGAACATTCTGAGCTCACCGACGAGGAACATTCCTTTATATACTATAGTCTTGCTGGAAAGTGATGGAACATATGTGTCATCATTACTCTCCTCAAATATTCGTCTGACGAAGTAGAGCTTTCTGTCGAAGTCCATACCGGCCTTCACTGTCTCAGGTCTTCTGATGAATGCCTGCATGATGCATGGCATGACATCTATTGCCTTCTTGCCAAGGATTCCAGGTGTTGTAGGAACCTCTCTCCAGCAAATGAACTCGAGGCCTTCCTTCTCCACTATGACCTCAAACATTTTCATAGCCTGCTTGCGCGCCAGCTCCTTCTGTGGAAAGAAGAACATTCCTATTCCATAATCGCCTTCCTTTCCAAGGTCATATCCAAGCTCTGCTAAAGCCTTGGTGAAGAACTTATGTGATATCTGAAGGAGTATGCCTACACCGTCTCCGGTCTTGCCCTCTGCGTCCTTTCCTGCTCTGTGCTCAAGATTCTCAACAATCTTGAGTGCATTGTTCACTGTGTCATGTGTCTTTATACCCTTGATATTGACAACGGCACCGATACCACAGTTATCGTGCTCAAAGCTTGGGTCGTATAATCCGGTATTCTCTGCTCTCTTATTCTCAATCATGTCCTGTTCCGTCCTTTCCATATTTTTGTTATTCTCAACGATATTTTGCTTTTAACTTTTGTTTCTCAAGTAAATATTGTTATTTTTGTATTTTTCTCAAGTCGTTTATCGTTTTTGATATATTACTACCATTTACACTGTTTGTAAACAACTTTTTTCAATAAATTATCTGACAGTTTTCGATTAAAAAACAATGCTCTGTAATGTATATACAATTCTTTATGTTGTAGCCTTTCTTTAAGCATCGGATGTCTCATATCTCAATGTCCCCGATGCATAAAAAAAGGAAGCCCCATATCTGAAGCTTCCTTGCTTAATTATTATGTTTAGTTTTTTATTCCTCGACGATCATTCCCTTTGGAGGAGTTGTTATCGTCCTAAGATCTCCATCCTCGTCGCTTCCATCTGATATTCCATCACCCGGAGCCTCCGTCGTCACCTTGACCTTCTGTGCCTTAACACCTGATATGCTCTCTATATTGCTGCTTATCTGCTTTACTGTGCCTGATATGACGTATTTGTCAGCACCATACAGATATTCGTGTAATGCCTCCACATTGGATGCCATATCAGCAGCCACAAGGCAGTTACCCTTGTCCGAGAGTTCCTTTGCCTCATATGCAAATGGGAATCCTGCGGTATCTACAACCTTATATCCAGCCACATCCTTGACAAGAGCATGTATATCGTCCTTGTTAAGACTTGTTGATATACATTTAAATGAAACATCAACAAATGAATCAAGTGAACCTGTGTCTGCACTGAGCAGCTTGTCTATAACCTTCATGAGGACTATTCTCTGTCTCTCGGTTCTTGTTATATCTCCCTGGCCAGTGGATCGTATTCTTGAATATGCAACTGCCTGCTGTCCATCAAGAGTATACTCTCCTGCCTCAGTTATTCCTGATGAATATTTGCCTGACAGGCTTATCTGCTCTGCAAGGTTCTTATTGAAGTTGTTCACCTCTTCATCAACGACCTTGACATCAACGCCTCCAACAGCATCGATTATACTTGCCATTGCACTGAAATCAACTGCCACATAATCTGTGATATTCAGGTCGAGATTGGTATTCAGTGTGTTGATAGCTGTAACCGCACCGCCGAGCTGGTATGCGTAATTCACCTTCTGTGTGGTATCCATGGAACCGCTTGCTATCTCCATCAGAGTATCTCTGTATACAGATACAAGCTTGATCTCCTTGGTGCTCTCATTGATGCTCACTATCATTATACTGTCACTGTTAGTTCCTGAATTCATATTCGAATCTCTGGAATCCACTCCGTAGAGTGCAATGGCACGATATCCCTTGGTCGCATCCTTGACACCGTCATTGACAAGTATCTGATCTGCACTTATCTCATTGATATCCATCTCATTGTACTTCATTCTGGCATAATTCTTGACATATATTATACATATGAGTATAAACAGTGCAAGCAGGACAAAGAACGCTATCGCCCACACTCTTGTACTGATGTTAAGCTTCTTTCTCTCCGGATTGACAACCTTTGGATCAGCCTCATCGAGAAGATTCTCCCTGAAGAACTTTTCGCTGTCTGACTCCTCGTCCTCCTCAGACTCTTCCTCATCATCCTCAAGCTCCACTTCATCGAAGCCCAATGCTTTGCCTATGTCTCCAAGTCCCAGATCAGCCGTATCTGATTCCGAATAACTGAGCTTATCCTCATCAATATCATTCTCTATACGCTCAAGCTCATCCATGTCCAGCATGTCATCTGTTCTTCGGGATGATACTGTCGAAGCCTCTTCAACAGGCTCTGCCTCTGCAGCTTCCTCGACCTCATCGTCAAGGACAGGCTCCGTATTCTTCTCCAGAATATCTGCCGGCTCAGTCTTCTGTTCATGCTCTTCTACTGGCTGTGTGGCAGTTTCTACAACTTCCGCATCACTCTCCTGCGGCTCAGTGATCTTGTTATCTTCCTCAACAGGCTCTTCCTTTTTCTCAGCTTCTTTCATCTGCTGGCGGCGCTCAAGCTCCTGCTGAACCTTAAGCTTTCTTGCCTCTTCGCGGGCATTCTGCTCTCTCTCGAACTCCAGCCTCTCAACCTCAGCCTTTGCCTTTGCAACATTTCTCTGGGTGCGTTCCCACGCCTCACGTCTAAGCTCCTCATGTCTTGTCTGCACATCTGTCTCAATATTGTCAACTTCTCTGAGCAGATTGTCCACAGATGAGCTTCCTGTGCTCTGTATACTCCTGCGTGGTCTCTGGGCAGCTTTTGAAGGTCTCTGCACGGTACTCTGATTGCTCTGTGTCCTCGGTACAGTGCCCTGTGTCCTCTTCACCGGACCTCTGTCCACAGCTCTGTCTGCTACAGGCTGTCCGGTCTGTCTCTGCTTTGCCCGGGCCTCACTCTTCACTCTTCTTGCCCTGCTGTCCTCGTGATAATACTCGTCATAATCCTCTTCCGGCTTCACAGGTCTGGAAATATTCTTCTGAGTCTTCTTCTCCGGCTTCTTTTCCGGTCTCTTATCAGCCTTTCTCTCCGGCTCAGGATCACGCCTTTTTTCTTTCTTCTTTTTATCCCCGAACAACAATGATCCTATCAATCCACCATCATCAAGATAATCATCATCGTCATCCAGCCAATCCATGTCCTCATCGTACCTGGATCTCATTCCATTTTTCTTCTTATTATCCATTGGAACTCCTTTTTCAAATATCTAAAAATGTCGTTACCTCGATTTATAATACATTATATTTTTTCCTTTTACAACATGTATTATATCTTAATTAGTATAAACACCTTCATATTAACACTATTTTATTTGACACATGATGTATAAAAAAGTATACTCGTATTAATAATGTCTAAATATCAATGCTTATTTTTTAAGGAGCAGGAAATGGATAATAACAATATTACTTTGTCGGTGGTTATGCCCGCCTACAATGAAGAACAGCACATCAAAGATAATCTTCTTGAGACTAGCCGAATACTCAGCCGTTTTCTTCATCGTTATGAAATAATCGCTGTGAATGACGGCAGCAAGGACTCCACAGGCAAACTTATTGCCGAGGCAGCCGAAATGGATTCTCATATTGTAGATACAGGATATGATGTCAATCAGGGAAAGGGACATGCTATCACAACCGGAATTGCCAAAGCTTCCGGCAAATATATAGCATTCCTTGATTCAGACCTTGAACTGAGTCCATCTCTTCTCAAGCCATTTATGAAGCAGATGAGGGACACCGGTTCTGACATAGTCATAGGATCAAAGCTTCACCCTGAATCCAAGCTTGATTATCCTCCTATTAGAAAAGTCATGAGCTACAGCTATTATATTATACTCAAAATGCTGTTTCATCTTGGTATCCATGACACCCAGACCGGTATAAAGCTTTTCAAAGCAGAAGTCATAAAGCCGATTGCCGAGAACCTTTCCATATCGGGCTATGCCTTTGATATTGAAATCCTTGTGGCTGCACACAGACAGGGATATTCGATATCCGAAGCTCCTATCGTCCTGAATTACAGCAGGGATGATGCAGCAGATGGAAGAAGGATCAAGATCAAGGACATTTGGAAGGTATTCACAGACACTATTGAGATCAAGAAGAAATATCATTAATTTAGGAATTATACACGGATAGAGAAAATAAATACAAACTACACATTTATTAAGGAGATTTTTATGAATTACGAAAACGCTTACAAGCTTCTCGAAGAAAAAGGACAGCTACACTTATTAAAGTATTATGATACTCTCAGCGAGGCTGAACAGGCAGCACTCCTGAACCAGATCAGTGAAATTGATTTCTCACTTATCGATATGATCGGACACAATTCATCAGGAAGTGATTCTGATATTGCTCCCGTTGCAGCTCTCCAGATGGACAGCATTGCAGAAAAGTATG
>OGYN01000943.1_pt1 | contig 24977 bp, 17 predicted proteins | sample 1576551 | NCBI WGS metagenome assembly OGYN01 (sample SAMEA3541589, study PRJEB24748) | human gut metagenome | biome: human gut; feature: human-associated habitat; material: faeces | place: China | collected 2012 | reverse complement strand
CATCGGCGGGCGCACCTCTTTCACGCTGGCCAACATTATGTGCTGCCTTTCCGGCCTGCTGCTGGGGCCTGTGGGCGGTCTGGCCTCCGGCCTCGGCTCCGCCCTGTATGACCTGACCAACCCCGCCTTTGCGGCGGAATGCTGGATCACCTTTATCACCAAGGGGGTCATGGGTATGGTGGCCGGTCTTGCCATGAAGGATCGGGTGACGCCCAAATACGGCCGCTGCACCGTTGCCGCCGCGCTGGGCTGCCTGGCCTATTATATCCTCTACTTCTTCAAGTCCTTTGCCTACGACGGCCTGCTGCTGGGCGGCCTGACGGCCTCCGTTGCCGGCGCCGCGCTGGTGCTGAAGATCCCCGCGTCCCTGTTTAACGGCGCGGTGGCCATCATCATCGCCCCGCCGCTGTGCCTCGCCCTGCGGAAGGCCCTGCAAAAGACCAATATCCAGATGCCGTAACGCAGGCGTTGGCGCGATGTTACCCGAAAAAAGCAAGTCGAGGAAAGCTCCTTGACTTGCTTTTTGCTTGATCGGATATGGCGGCAGCATACGCCGCTCAGTCCTCCACCACCAGACGGCCTTCCACCCGGCGGTTGAGGTGCTGGTTGACCATCAGGTACTCCTCCACCACATCCCGCGCCGAGGTGGACAGCACGCGGATTTTGCCGTTTTCCTCCGCCTCCTCCAGCGTGATGTTCAGAAACGCCTTGAGGTTGTTGTAGTGGTACTTCTGCATGGCCACGGTGTAGAGCCGGTGGGCGTACAGCACCTCGCCGTCCAGCGTCAGTGTGCGGAACGTCTGTGTGCTTCTGGACCAGACGATGTGCATCCCGTGGGAGAACTGGTAGAACTCCGTATGCTCGCCCTGAAACGCCTCATCCCGCAGGACGTGGCGCAGCATCCGCTCCAGCTGAGCGCCGGTGACCTTGAGCATATACACCGCGTCGTCGTAGGGCAGACACTCCACAAGGTCGGCGTAGTGTACCACGGGCCCCAGAGAGTAGCTGCGGATAGCGCCGGAGCCCATGAGCATCAGGTCGATGCCGAAGCTGTCCCGCAGGATATCGGCGATCAGGTTGCCCAGCGGCGTCTCCTGATTGCGCTTGGGATGACCCAGCTCGCAGGCGAACCGCGTGATGATGCGGTCGTATTTCTGGGAGGTGGCACTTTTGTAGTGCTGGATGAACGATTCCACCTCCTCGTCGCGGGGGCAGTGGGCGTCGTCAATGGGGATCATCTGCCATGTGAAGGTGTCGATGGCGTTGTAGGCGTTGCAGATGTTGCCCACCTCTCGGGCCGCCTCGCCGATGTCCACAAAGGAGCCGATCAGCTCGTCACTCTTGGTGGCGGCCAGCACCTCCTCGGTGATGATGCCGATGAACAGGATCTTCATGCCGTCGATATGGGCGATCCAGAAGGGCTGGAACATCCGCCGTCCGTTGGATTTGATGTGCAGATTGGCGTTGATGATGGGGAAATCCGCGCACTTCTCCAGAAACAGAAGATGGGCCAGACCGTAGTCGATCTCGTGGTTGCCGATGGTGGCCACATCCGGCCCCACCAGATTCATGATGCCGATGGTAGAGGTACCCTTGTACTCCGAGTCGATGACGCTGCCGCGGAACATATCGCCCGCCACGGCATAGATCACATTTTTCTCCTTCCGCCGCACCTATTGCCTATTATACTGCTATGATATGGCGTTTCGGTGGAAAAAGCAAGAACAATTCGCGCAGATGAGCGGAATTTGGGGCGTGCATTTGTGAAAAAACAGGAAGCGGCCTCTGAGGGGAGGCTGCTTCCTGTTTATGCGCGGCAATAAGGCGTACCGCAGCGCCGATGAGAGAGAGCACCATGCGCCACAGGGAGGAGCGGCGCATGGCGGGGGGGTCACTGAAGAGACAGGGCGTTGACCGCTTTTTCTATCTGCTCCAGGGCCTTTGTCAGGGTACACCGGGGGCAGGCCACGTTCATGCGCAGGAAGGCCTCTCCCTGCTCGCCGAACTCATAGCCGGCACAGAACGCCACCTTGGCTTCGTTGATCATGAACTGCTCCAAAGCCCTGCCCCGGTAGGGCAGCTGGGAGCAATCCAGCCAGACCAGATACGTGCCCTCGGAGGGGATCATGCGGATCTGGGGGATGCGCTCCCGCAGAAACTGCTCCAGATACGCCTTGTTGTCGGAGACGTAGGCGATGGCCTGATCCAGCCACTCCTCGCCGTCGTTGTAGGCGGCTATGAGAGCGGCCATGCCGAAGATGTTGTCCAGCCGCGTCTGGGCGATGGACATCTCCTCATTGAACTTGCATCGCAGGTCGTCGTCCGCCAGCACGAGGGTGGCCATGCCCAGACCGCCCAGGTTGAAGCCCTTGTTGGAGGAGTAGCAGACCATGGAGTGGCGCAGCACGTCCTCGCCCAGCAGGCAGAAGGTGGTGTGGGGGTGCTCCGGCGGCACGAAGTCACAGTGGATCTCGTCCACCAGCATGAAGATGTTGTGCCGCAGGCAGATCTCCGCCACGCCCTCCAGCTCCTGACGGGTCCACACCCGGCCGGTAGGGTTATGAGGACTGGAGAGAATCATCACCTTCACGCCGGAGGCAGCCTTGGCCTCCATGTCGGCGAAGTCGAAGGTGTAGCGCCCGTCCTTCCAGACCAGCGGCGTCTCCACCAGCTCCCGGCCGCCGCGGGTGACCATGTCGAACAGCGGGTCGTAGTTGGGCATGGGTACCATGACCTTGTCGCCGGGCTTGGTGAGGATGCGGAGCATCACATTCATAGCGTAGATCACGCCGGGAGGCGCAAAGGCCAGATGCTCATAGTTGACCTCAAAGCCGTGGCGCTTTTTCAGCCAGTCCATCACCGCATCGTAATAGGGCTGCTGGCGTACACCGTAGCCGTAAACCGGGTGGGCGGCGCGCTTCTGTACGGCCTCCACGATGCAGGGGGCGCAGGCAAAATCCATGTCCGCCACCCACATGGGGATCACATCGTCCCGACCAAAATGATCCATATCGCAGTCCCACTTAAAGGAGAAGGTATTTCTGCGATCAATGGGTGTATCAAAATCGTATCTCATGCAGCGCCACCAACCAGTGCAACGACGATCCACAGAATGATGGACACTGCCGCCGCCAGCAGCGCATAGGGAAGCTGGGTGCGGACGTGGTCGATGTGGTCGCAGGCGGCGCCCAGAGAGGAGAGCACCGAGGTGTCGGAAACAGGGGAGCAATGGTCACCGAACAGGCCGCCGCTGACAACGGCGCCCACCGCGGCGTAGACCAGCGTACCCAGCTGACCGCCGGTGAAGGAGTAAGCCATAGGAACGGCGATGGGAATGCAGATGGCGAAGGTACCCCAGGAGGAGCCGGTGAAGAAGGAGATCACGGCGCCCGCGATGAAGGTCACAGACAGGAACAGGGCGGGGGTCATCCAGCTCTCGCAGACGCCCAGCAGGAAGTCGGCTGCGCCCATGGACTTGGTGATGGTGTTGATGCAGTAGGCCAGAGCCAGGATGAGGGTGGCGGACATGACGCTCTTCATGCCCTGCACGGCGGTGTTCACCAGATCGGTCACGCTCTTGAACACCTTGCGGATGCTCAGCTCGATGGACATATAGATCACGGTGATGATGAAGCACTCCAGGATCTTCACGCCGCCCTTGGCGATGTAGGTCCAGATGGCGGTGGCTACCAGAAGGATGATGGGAACGAGGAAGTCCAGCATGACGTTGGGCTTCACATCGCTGTCGTTGCCCTTCTGCAGCTCCTCCAGCTCGGTACCCATCATGGGAACGGCGCCGTCACGCAGCAACTTGCCGGTGGTGCGGGCGCGCTGCTCCGCCTTACGCATGGGCCCGAAGTCGGGGAAGATCTCCAGCGCGGAGAGAAGCGTGATGAGTACCATCAGAATCGCGTAGAAGTTAAAGGGGATGGCGCTGATATAGACGCTTACGCCCTGCTCGTTGGAGGTCACAGGGCCGCCCAGATCCGCTACCAAACCGGCCACATAGGCGCCCCATGCCATGAAGGGCATCAGGGTACACACGGAGGCGCAGGTGGAGTCGAGGATGAAGGCCAGCTTCTCTCTGGGTACGCGCATCTCATCCGTCAGGGGACGCATGACCACGCCGCGCAGCAGGGGGCTCATGTAGTCATCGATGGTGAACAGACCGATGAACCAGGTGGCCAGCTTTACGCTGCGGGGGGATTTCACCTTGCCGGCGATCATCTCCGCAAACGCCTTGACCACGCCCGCCTTCATGAAGAACGCGATCATGATGCCGATGAATACCTGAATGAGCAGGATCCAGATGAAGTCCTCGTTGCCCAGAGCCTCCTCCGCCAGAGCGGAGAAGCCGAAGGCGGGGTCATGCCCCAGCAGCAGAACGCCGGAGAGACAGCCCATGAACAGGGCAAAAACGGCGTCCTTTTTCCAGAACGCCAGAGCAAGTGTAAGCGCAAGGGGAACCAATGACAAGATACCGTAGTTTGCAGCTTCCATTACAAATACCTCCTTAAAAATATGATGCGCGGGGGAAGGGAGTGGCCGTGAGCCCCCTTTCTGATAACTTTATTACATTTCTGATTATAATTTATCACACCGCCCTTGTCAACCTTACATAAGTGCCAAGAAGTGTGATAAATTTTTGTCTAAAACGCTGCATAAAGGGGCGTTTCTTGCCGTGCGTGCAAAAAAATTGTCACACTTATCGACCAAAAATACATAGGGAGCTGCTTTGCCCGCAGAATTTCGATAGACGAACTGATAACGAAATCGCATGACAGCTTTTTGCCAGATAACAGGTATTACTGAGAAAATCGCGGCACAGTGAGGATTATGCCTGCATGGAGCGATCATTCTCTTGATGGGATTCATGGGCAGATCTGCGGGAAGAATCATGAGATTCTCCTCCACGACATTTCTGCGCCGGAGTGCTCGGCGATTGCCGCCTGCAGCGAGCATCTCAGCGGCCGCCGCATAGGTAACCCCGTGACGGAGTTGATCAAGGAACTGCGCAACTCAGAGCCTGCGGTCTACCACTATATGCGGCGTATACGGAATGAAACGGCATGAGCCTTATGGTGCGCAACAGGAAAACCCTCTGAAATCGCTGATTTCAGAGGGATTTTGGTCCGAGTAGTGCGGCTCGAACGCACGGTCTCCTGGTCCCAAAGGGATGCTGAACACTTTTTCTACTCATTTGTAGCAGTTTTTTGTGCTTTTTAATTTGTTTTACTTACTCTTTGACGCTCTTATCTCCGTTGTTTCCGAGTGTTCCGGAGCCGTATGTGGTAATCTATGTGGTCAAAAACGCTTCCCGCCCCAAACCGGTGATTTTTTCACCGGCCCAGGACGGGAGACGTTTCGCGTTTTAGATTGGTTGGATTGTAACTCTGAGCAAGGGGTTATGCAAGTGTTTTCTGCGTGGGTGACAGCTCAGCAGCTGCGGCGCTATAGACAAAGAATAGGCAGGTAGATAGGCAGAGGTACTTTTCTTGCTCCCTGGGTATAAATCCCTTAATACAGGCATAATAGTAAGGGATTTATGGCACAGCCTATTGACTATTCCCTTATTTTTCGATATCATTTAAGGGAAAACGAAAGGGGGCAAGAGAATGAGAACCTTCAATTACTCCGTAATCAAGGAACAGAAGTGGGACTCGGATGTTCTTGGCCTGATTGCAGCCATATACAAGGAAGCTGGAAAGCAGGAACTGTATTTGAAGCAGCGTCCGGAGGAACTTGAAAAGCTCGTGGAGATTGCCAAGATACAGAGCACTGAGGCATCGAATGCCATCGAGGGCATCGTCACCACGAGTACCCGAATCCGGCAGCTCGTCGAGGAGAAAACCACGCCGAGGAACCGAGATGAGCAGGAGATCGCTGGATACCGCGATGTGCTGAGTATCATTCATGAGAGCTTTGACGCGATACCAATTACGCAGAACTATATCCTGCAGCTTCACAAAATCCTGTACAGCCACATGAATAACCCGCTTGCGGGCCGCACAAAAAGCGTGCAGAATTATATCACTGCCACCTATCCGGACGGTCATGTGAAAACGCTGTTCACGCCGCTTGCCCCTTATGAAACGCCGGAAGCGCTGGACAGAATCTGCGAGGAATACAACCGTGTGATTGGAAATATGGAGCTGGAGCCGTTGATTGCAATCCCGGTTTTCATCCATGACTTCCTGTGCATTCATCCGTTTAATGACGGCAACGGAAGAATGAGCAGATTGCTCACAACGCTGCTTCTGTACCGAAACGGTTTTTATGTCGGCAAGTATATCTCCTTGGAAGCCAAAATCGCCAAGAACAAGGATCTGTACTACGATGCACTTGCACAGGCGCAAACCGGCTGGCACGAAGGAATCGAGGATGTAGTGCCCTTCATCAAGTACCTGCTCGGGACGATCCTTGCCGCCTACAAAGACTTCGAGGATCGCGTGGTGCTTGTGGAAACCAAGCTGCCCGCACTGGAAATGGTGCGCAGAGCAAGCAAAAATAGAATCGGGCGGTTCAATAAGCAGGACATCCGCGAGCTTTGTCCGACGCTCAGCGACAGTTCCATTGAGGGCGCCCTCCGCAAGCTGGTTGCAGCCGGTGAACTGAAAAAAGGAGGCCGTGGGAAAAATACCTGCTATTTCAGACTGAATTAGATATCCTTCAATAAAAATAACATTTTAGAAGACCGTACCTGTTCATATGAGCAGGTACGGCCTTTTTGATAAGAGTAGCGAAGTTAGCATCCCAATAGGCAGAAAAATTGTTGTCACACAATTGCTTTTCTTGGAGAAATACAAAACTTTTAGTCGCTGTTACCATATGACTGCCGCTGCACGATGCAATGTACCAAGAGATTGAGTGCCTCTTCAGCTGTTGATCGTTTCAGTTCACATTCCCAAACTACAATCACATTCCATCCGAGCTTGGCGAGGAGGGCGTGATTTATAGCATCGCGCTCAATGTTGGAGCCTATTTTCTTTTTCCAAAATTCCGCATTGCTCTTAGGCCACACAAAATAGTGACAATCCTCATGCCCATGCCAGAAACAACCGTTTACAAAGATCACCGTCTTATATTTGGGAAGAACAATATCCGGTTTTCCTGGAAGACGAGCGTCATTTTTTCTGTATCGGAATCCTTGAGAAAACAAGTATTTTCTGACATGTTCTTCTGGTTTAGTATCCTTTCCACGAATACGGGACATATTATAGCTTCTGGTTTCTGGAGAATGGACATCGGCCATAACAATCCCCCATTTCAATTAGTCTTTGTAGTAGTCTTTCAGTTTTTGACGACATATTCTCGTAATCGCAGCTTTATTGGATCTGTCAATCGTGCTCCAGATGTCTGGAGAAACAGAAAATACATGCGAGTCTTCGTTATAAAAGAAAAAGCCGCTCTCTATTAATGCCTTTACGGGGTTAGAAAGAAGATTTGCGATTATTTGTGCATCGGTCACATCGTCTCTCAGATATATACACTGTTTCTTCTCAATTGCCAGTCCTTGTGCTTTCCTATTTGAATAGTATTCACGAAAATAGACCGCAGCATTTTCAATAGAAATACAGCCATCCCGGTCACCATAGTGAAGTAGTGCCAGAATTAAAATTGGTTTGTAAGAATATGACATTCTCATAGTTTTACAATAATCAAGCAAACGGGAAAGCTTTTCAACTTGACTCACTGTCGGACTATAGCGAGAAGACCGGGTATGTTCATTTTCTTTTCCGGAAGTAGATGTTGCCCGGCCGATAGCGGACGCAATGCTTTCGATACGATGTATTGCCGAAGAATTACCCTCGACATAAAAGTCTCTGACAGCAAGCTTTAACTTATCTTTCAACACGTCTATCGAGTCTTGATGCACAGGCTCAGAAGATAGCTGAATACCAGCGGCTTTTAATATATAATCGTAGGCTTCTTGGGATAACGGGCGAATAGAACTTTGCCAAGGAGGATTGAGACTCTTTCGAACTGTTTCGAAACCAAGTTGTTCAATATATCCACCGTCAGGGAGATAAATTGGAACCTTCCGTTCAAACTGTTGGCAATCCAGAAGTTTAGCATAATAGTTTTCTCCATCTGTAGTCTGAATTTCGCCAACAGAGCCTACTCCAAAATAGTACCGCTGACTCTTGTCGTATCGATTGCCTTGGTAATAAATGAAAATATCTCCTTTGTGCAGTTGATTTTTATACCTGGCGGGATAATGGTATGAGTTGAACAGTTCATCTGCGTAGGAAGACTCACTATCCACCTTTTGAGACAGGATAACAAGCATACAATCACCTCACTGTTCCAGTAATTCAGCAAAAAATCCAATGGATTTGTTATCCAGTGTGCCAACGACTGTGCCGCGATCCAGCAGCCTGTTGCCGCATTCGCAACAGGTTTCCGGCAACAGCGCACAGTTATGGCATGCTGCCAAGTTACAGGATTCCGGACCTTGTCCGTAAGACTGAATGCAAACTGGGTCCGAAGAACACCATGCGGCATTCCGTACTGCATCACGGATCGTATCCTCTATATGATCCTTTGCACCCTGGCGAACCAAGCCGCCGAGGGAACCTTCAGAATCACCGGAAGCTGTGTAAATAAGGACACCGTACATACCATACTTATTTTCTGCTTTTTCACAGTAAATTCTTTCACGAATAGAGGAACTGCCATAGCCACATTCAAAGCTGAGCTGGTTGATGATCAGGTGGGCAAAAGTATGAATCAAAACGAATTCCGGGCGAAGATCTCCGGTGACATTTGCACCAAACTTTGAGTTCCGGTAAGAATCCTGAAGGTTACGCAGCCGTGCCAAGACAGCAGGCCGTTGCGCCCATTCTTCCACCGCTTCCTTGTTGAATTCAAAGAAAATACCTTCGCCATGAACCTGAATAGCTGGGAGCCAGTTTTCACTGCCCAGTCTAAGCATTTTCTTTCGCTCAGAGATAGGCATCTCACTGGGTTCCGCACGTGAGAATCCAACGAAAGCACGGGTCTCCTGAAGCTTATGTACAAGGGAAATGCTCTTGAAGTATTTGCTGATGACTGGATCGTAGTAGGAAATCGGATAATTCTTTGAATGGAAGCGCTGTGCATCGCCGCCACTGGATTTTATCAGAACATTGTACTCTGCAAGCCGATACTCGTCTTCAGATATTTCTTCTGTAATATCCGGTAACCCTTCCAACCCCTGATCCCGGCGAATAAATGCATTGTACAGTTCATTTTTATCTACCCGATGGCGTTCAGCGAGCATATCAATAAATCCTCTGTTCCACTCGCCATCGACCCGCATTGCACTTAATACGTCGAAGAACTCATCAAGAATTGCAATGATTTTCTTGGTTACTTGCTCATCATCGGTCGGAATGTAAATAGAGCTTCTGGTATCAGCAAACCATACATTCGTAGCACCGCGAAGAACAACGCGTACATCGGTTCGCCCACAGGGATGATCCTCATCGCTGTCCATGCCGAGCCAAGGCTTAGAGCCCTTGCATCTATACCCAATCTTGGATAATGCTCCAGGTCTTGTAGCACCTGCAATATTTTTTCTTGCTCCGCAGGTACACTCGTAGTACACGCCACTCAGGGAGGCAGAAGTACCACCGGTACTTCTTCTGATTTTACAGGTTTCCGGATTATACCTGTATCCAGGGGCCTGATGGAGCCATTCTGCAACAGGAAAATCATCAATATGACCGTCCGGGCAAATAACGATGAAACGCTCCGGAATCAGCTTCCTTCTGTGTCGAAATGCTGGATTGCACTTTCTGCCGTTAGGCCATGGATAGCACTCACATTCTGGCTGTTGCTGATAGAATGTAGTCTTTTCCATAGTGCCGCAGAACGGACAATAATGCCATGTAGGAAATCTCACCGCCGGAATCTTCAGGAAACAGTTTTGCGGGTCGGCATTATTCTCCCGAAAATCAGGGGGCCAGCGCAATTCCTGAACACCCAGTCGGCGCAGAAGACGCTCATCTTTTATTACAAAAGGTGTTGCATCATTGTACCGCCACATATCCAAGCCGGCAATCATCAAAGATTCGTCATTGGGAAATGGAACAATTGCGCCAACACCCCACGGACCAATCAGGGCACTTCTGCGCATAGGTCTGTTGTTATGTGCCATTAACTTAGCCCTCCTTCGGTACATAGCGGTTTGTAAGAACTTCGGCTTCGCAGGATGCATCTACACTGCGCATAGAAGTGGGGGTCTCAATTCCCCGTGAACCCCATGCTTCGTTGGGATGACTTCCTGCAGAATACATTAAGGGAACGGGATCAGCATAAGACCAGTCAGGATTTTTCGCAGGCTCCCATTTCCGGGGATTCCAGTCCTCCCAACACTGCAGGATGTATTCCATGCGGTCCAGTGTTGCATCCAGTTCTTCGCTATCGATATCATCCACACGGTTTTCAATAACGTTGCGGACTTTATCAATCAGGCCATCATCAGGGAAACGGGGCGGATCTTCATTGAATCTGTCATCACTTTCCAACCGCATCATGCCTACCATGATTGCGTGCAAAGCACGCTCACGTACAGGTGCTGAGAAGGGCGTAACACTTGTCGGTTCAACATTGCAATATACGCGGGAGTGATAGGACCTGAATTGTTCATAGTGGGACTTGTCCCTTGGACGGCCAGGCCGGTACAAAACAAAAACAAGACCAGGAGCATTTTCTGCATCACGTCCAACGCGGCTGGTTGCCTGAATATATTCAGATGTGGTTTTGGGCTGTCCAGCCACGGTCATCAGACCAAGTCTGGATACATCCAAGCCAACGGAAATCATGTTTGTTGCAAGGCAAATATCGATGGGATGTTCCTTGATTTTCCCTTCGGAATCCACTTCACCGGGATATCGAATTCCCAGATTTGCCAGGCTGGCAGTTACTTCGCTGCCGGAGATACGACTGGTAAGTTCCTCATCCCGCCAAATGTATCGTCTGTTCTTGCGGTACTCTTCTTTTGTCGGATACCGCTTGTCTTCGAACCGACGCTTATACATAACGTCCAGATGCTGATCGATGTCCGCCCGAATCCAAGTGGCTGCCTGTCCAAGTTCACGAATACTGTTATAGTAACCCATATTGGTCCAGTAGGGATCACGATCCTTTTCCGAGTCAACCCGCATCGCTTTGGCACCATACAGCAACGATGCAAACAGGCGGATTGCGGTAGTTGCATCGGACGAAGAGCCCGTAGCCAATATGCCTACATAGCGCCGACCATTTTGATTATGTTTTTCCTCTGCAAAGAAAGAGTTTCCTGCATCGAGGCCAGAGGGGGGAAATTGGAAAACATCATTCTGGTCACAGCCGTACAGAGCGTGGCATTGTTCTTTTGCACGGCTGATAGTTGCAGTGGACGCAATAATCTTTGGATGAATGTCGCCGGATGCTGTTCTTGTGGTACAAAGTTCGTGAATCAGTGTTTCATAGTGGCCTACCATGGAACCCAAAGGGCCAGAAATCAGATGCAACTCGTCCTGAATAATAAGATCCGGAGAAGTCTTCTTTACCCCGTTTTCATAACCGAATATTTTCTGCGCATTCGGGCGGAACGGAAGCATTGCGAACTTATCCACGGTGCCCAGCAGCAATGTGGGGGTCTCTTCATAAATAGATTCATCCACAACAAACAGCGGCAGATCCTCGGTCGAGAAGTCGCATTGATGATTACGACATCGGAAAGCAAAACCAAACCTTCTCCGGCCCAGCGGTACTTTCCTGTAACCGGGAAGTTCCCACTGATTCTTGCCCTTTTGTACAGGCCCCATTTGTGCACCACACCACGGGCATTTCAGCATAACAAAAGGATTGCTACCTTCTCCACGATACAGCTTTTCATACGCTTTTACTGCACCGCTTACTTTGTTGGGAGTAGTGGAACTACCAACCCACAAACCAATGGTAATTCTGTTCTTGCCGAACAAGTCTTCATGACTCTTTCGGATGAGGTCGCAGGCGCATATCATAGCGGATGCACGCTCATACTGCTGTGCAGTCAAAAGGCGAAGTGTATACCGCATCAGAATAGCAGTACCTTTGTCATCCTTGTTCATAAGGCGGCGGATAAAGATGGTATATGCAGAAAGACCCAGATATGCTTCGGTTTTACCGCCACCGGTGGGAAACCAGATCAGATCGACGATTCCGCGCTCATTACAGTCACGGTCGTACATGGCGCGAAGATTCATCAACACAAATGCCAGCTGGAAGGGACGCCATTTGCCATAAACCCGCTGTTCTTTGTTGTGCCAAGTACTATCATCAGTTACAACAGGCATAGAAACCGGATTTACCAGACTGATATCACCTGCACCATTATCTTCCCATTTCTGCAATGGGAGGTTGTAATGCAGTTGCTGCATCAGCATTGCTAAGTTCATATACTGGAATGCGATACGAATATTTTCATTTTGCTCCAGCAGCTCCACGCCTTTTTCCATTCTGGACAGACAGGTTTCGCAGTTTGTTATATGTCTGTCTGCAGTAATTTTATACTCCGTAGACAGATCTTGTCGGATTGTGCGTAATCCATTGATCCATTCGCGGTATTTTGCACACATCATTCGGAGCTCGCGGATTGTATCGGCAAAGCTTCCATATGGGCTCATTTTCAGCATATCAAGGGATACTCCCTTAATCGCGCTGGGTACTATGGGTTTGATGTCATATTTCGGAAAAATTGCCGTAGTAATCCACAGTACAGATTCGCTGTCATCCCAATCGGCTGCACAACCATGGCCGATGGCATAGTTCCGCACATTCCGGTAGAGAAGCTGATTGGACTGGTAGTCCTCGTCCTGTGTAATCCGTTGTGAATCAGACAGCGGAGAAAAACCTTTTTCGGAGAACAGCTTAAACTTGCATTGGAAGAAGCATTCCTCATCACTGACATTTTCTTTAACCTTGGGTTTTGCATTCTCCAAGGTAAATGTATAAATACGACTGTCACCTGTGCGGTAGCGATAGGTAATATCAAATTGCAGTCCGGTTGTTCCTATCGGAAACTTTTTAAGGCCGTCAGTAGGGGTAGGCAAAATCAGCGGAACATTATCATTTTCCCAGGCCAGTGCAGTACGGGGATACTTATACTTGTTTTCCAAGCGTTCTCCAGTGGCGGGGTCCATGGCGGGTACTTTTATATAGGTGCCTGCAGATACCGCCACACGAATAGCATCGCCATCTTTAACGGATACGGTAATGCTGATGGCAGATTGTCGGTATGCATTGGAACGGTTTATCAATTCTTCTGCATCCTCAAGAAATTCTACTGTACCATCGCCAAGCTTTTGGGGCTTGACTTCCACATCTTCTCCATCTGCTTCGTCCAGCAATTCACATTCGTCATCCTTGAGGTCTGCCTTATCGTCAGTGGTTTCTGCAGGATACAGGATACCCGCGATGTAGCGGGTGCGTGGAGGGTCAGAAGCCAGTATTTCCTGGCCATTGCTTTGCGTCATACCAGGCCAGTCAATGGGATCTGGACCAATAAATTCCCGTTCAACAAATTCGATAAGTTGATCGCGTCTGTTATCACTCATTGAACAGCCTCCTCATCAAAAGATTATCGTATTCTCTCTTTGCAGAGTCGCTTTCCAAAACATACAATCCTGTGCAAGCTCTGCTCAAGCCCACGTACATCAGTTTTTCAGCAGAGAATCCTTCAATGTCGGTCAGGATGATTACAAAGTTTTCAAGACCCTTATACGCCTGAATCGTGCAGAATGTTGTGTTCATTCCGGGAGGTACGCTGAAATCCTTAACTACATAACCGTCAAGCATAGACACCACAGAATCCTCTCTTTTTTTGGGGGAAAGAATGGTGATTTTTTCCGGTTCAATATGAGAATCAGCCAGTTGCTTCAATACAGCCTTTAGCTTCCTGCATTGACTCTCCATTGTAGACCAAGTGAGATATTGTACCGGAGGCCCATCTACCTTAGTCCAAAGATCATGTGGCGCTTTGAAACCGGTCACGGTTTCGATTTCCTTGCAAATCGGCTTCGTATTTCTGCAGTTTACTGTAAGCTTAAATCGGATAAAAGAGGTAATATCATCCAGCTTTTCAATGAGTTTAGTGCCAGAGACTCCCTCTGCGTATATGGCCTGCATAGAAAAATCCCCAAACAAGGTCCAGCGGCCTCTGGATAACCCTTTTTTGAGACAACCTCCCATGACATCAAGATAACTGTCACGGATCAGATCCTGTGCCTCATCAACGACGATCTTGTCAAACAATTCCCCGGTTTCCAGCAGTGCATATGCTGCAGCTTCAGGCAAATCTGTGTGATAATAGTGCTGAATTTGCTCTGGATCGTTGGGATATGGCGGCAGTAGATCAGCTTTTTTCGCAATCTGCGTCATATATTTATGGAGTGTTCCAACAAACTCTGGCCGAACAGATTCCGGCATATCAGAAAAATAGCTGTTAAGCCAATCAGCAAGGTTAGAATTAAAGCAAAACAGAGCAACTTTTTCGCCACGGGCAACAGATTTCTTGACTTCTTCAATTGCAAGAAGAGTTTTACCTGTCCCAGCAGGGCCCTGAATCAGGCAACGGGGATTGTCATCAAGCTGATCCAGACAGCGATACTGCTCTTTGGTCAGCGCAATTAAGGCTTCACTGGCATTATGTAGCTGTACATTCATGGAAACGGCACAGTCAAAATCACCGCGCAGAATAGATGCCATATACCGGACATCTGCAGCATCAGGCAATTTTGATTTATTAAGTGGCCCATACAAAGATTCCCATTTGGATTTTACCCCTTCGGCCAGTCGCTTAATGAATTGCTTGACATTGGAACCATCACGGGAATCAAAGACCTGCCACTGCTCTTCGTCAATTCCGGAGGATGTATATTCAATATCCGGGAACATAACTCCATAACCGAACAAAACATTGGGAATATAGCGATGCTCGATATCAACACGCTTCTTCATAGCATCTACAATGCTGAAGATTCCATCTTTTGCCTGCTCAAACGGGCCACGAACTTTGCTGTTAGTTTTACCGTATCTATTTGTGAAGTACCAGATTCCGTTTTCACGCTTTACACGTCCACCCTTTACCTCAAGCGCGAAGATACCAAGCTGCGGAGCTAAGACAAGAAAATCAGTTTCACCATATATTACTTTATTGTGAGTTGTGATTCCAAGAGAATGCAGAACAATCCATTTGTCTGTCCCCGGTGCATTTTGAAACCACTCAAATATTTTTCGCTCTGCACTGGATTTCACCTCCGGAGAAATCACGGAAGGGATCATAATTGCCATAATTAAGTTCCTCACTCTTCGTCAATAAGGCGGTTGGTGTCTGCAATGTCAACGGTTACAGGTGCACCAATATCAATGATTTTAAGAATGCGTACAGTTCCAATCCCTTCAACCTGCATTTCAATAGGCTCCCAAATATTGAATGGATCAATGTCTTCACATTCCTTTAACGATTCGACAATCCGGCTTTTTAGATGCATCGACAGCACTTTGCCAGCCTGAATGTGAGCGCTGCGAACTGTCTGTGCAGCATCATATATCTGATCCAACAGTTCCTTCAAAACACCGCTGCCCGTGGCTGAAGCAATGTGCTCCAGATCCTGTCTACTTTGCGGGGCAATAACATCATCGTCATGAATCCAACCACGAACCGCTTGGTAACCCTTGGTACAGCCTGCACCTTGCAGATGTTGATAGATTTCATCATCTGAGTAGAACAATGTTTCAATTTTCAAAGCTTCTTTCCACTTGCCGGCCATTTCTCGCAACCCGGCTTTTCCGGAGCGTGCCAAAATAACATCTGCCATTTCGCGGATCAAGTCCTTGGCGGTTTCGCGGACAACAACAAAATCACCCATTTTCAGTTGTTCTGGAAGGACAGCGTCTATTTTATCTGCATCATTCATGATGATGTTGGTTGCGGAGATAACTTTGTGTCCAGTACGATAAAATGCCAGGTAACCGCCAACATAGTTAACCGGGATTGCTTCTGCTGTTTCGTTTGCTGCTTTCTGCCCGCCATTGGCGACATACTGACGGTACTTGTTTTCCCGGAGCACTACTTCAATTTCAGCGAATTCGTCTGCTTTTGGCGTATCTGCTGGTACTGGTTCTGGCGGAACAAATCTGCTGGTAGATACATGGAGTTTGTCTGTAGCAAAGGACCTTTCTATGGTTTTCCGATTTTGTAAACTATCCAAGGCGGAGTTCCATTTTTGGGTGTCGTAGTTTTTCCACCGTTTTTCATAGTCATACAGCAAAATCGTATATGTTTGCGTATTAAAACCATAGAGGATTTTTCGCATGATAGCGCGCTTCAACCAACCGACAACAACCGTTGCAGAAAACTGCGTTGTCAAAGCAGGGTAATACTCAGCAGGATACAAGACATGCACCTGCGTGATAAGTCTTTGCCGACGGCACCACATTTGCCAATATTCCTGTACATGTTTTTTATCAGAACGTTCAGGGACAATAATGCAGATGCTTTTATATTTTTCGCTACGTAGTCTGGTAGCTAAAGCGTCATGCTTGGGCAGGGGGTATCCTCTAATAAAGACCTTTTTCAGACAGCTAATGATGGTGCTGTAATCATCGTAGGTTTTCGATGCAAGGTAATTCTTTTCACCGGCAAGAATACTGCTACACTCGTCCAAAATAAGTTTTGGCCGTATCAGTTGATCGTCATTAAAAGGTACAGTTTCGTGGAGAGCAACGAAAGCAAGGGAAAACAACTTGTCAAACAACTTAAGCATTTGTACCGACAGAGTCTGTGTCTCTCCACGATGAAAGTACAGCTTACGAATAGCAATACTGATTTCATTGCCGTCTGACACGAGGTATTTAACCTCACGTTTTGCGCAATGCTTGATTTTCCTGTCTGAGCTCAACGGGTTGACATCGTAAAGGTGGTCAGTAATGCTGGTTTCATCCCACCTCCACACATTGAACTGCCTGTCGAGAAATGGCTGCAAATCAAAAGAGTTGACGATATCGGTCACACATGTAATCGGAACACCCAAACGCATCAAATTATCCAACGCATCCATCTGACTCAGAAGAATATTGGCATTGGAACCGTCAATAATTATGGACTGAATAGGATGCCCTTGGCCTGCCAGTGCTGCTATTGCGTACAGATCCGATACAAGAACAACAGCAGGAACGCCACCAAGTTGCCCGGCGCCGACATTTTTGACATTTCCCTCATAGTCTGCCTGTCCAACCAAAAGAATGCTCTTTATGTCACGGCCACAGAGTTTACAGGTAGAAAGCAGTTCCTTAGCATTGATTACTGAGGTCATGCTCACGATAGAGCTGTCCATATGTGTCCTGTAATCAGCAAGCATCTTCAAAAACTTCTCGTCTGCCGTTAAGTGAGAAACAAGTCCTTCTATCTTTTTCTTTTCTACCACATATTTTTCATACGGGCTCAAACGGCGCTGTGTATTGGTTAACTGAAACAGTGGAAAATATTCAATCGGAGCACTGATAGTTAGATCTGCCACTTTGATCTTCATCCGCCGCTCGTTTTTCTCATCTTCTATGCCGACGAACTCGACCACAGCGTTTCCGAGTTTCAGTTTTTCACCAGACTTAAAAGTTTCAGGATCATAGGCTCGCTCAATTTTTCCTTCTGCAATGTTGTGCAGTAACTTGATCAGCGTAAAAATGAAAATTGATTGAATGCGTTCAGGGAAAACCAGAATATTGAATTTTCCTTGGTGCGTAATCATTTTATCAAGCATCAGTACGCTGGCTTTGATAATAGGAGGGACTCCCACAGAATGAGCGGTGCCATCGAAGGACAGGCTGATCCCGTCAAAGCTGCTTTCTTCAGACAGCAGTTGTTCTACAAAGTCATGCCATTCCAACATGGGTATCCCTCCTTATCGTTTAAACGGTAAATCCCTTTTCAAGAGCGGATTTATATGCTTTTACCGCATGCGGTGCTTGTTTGATACTTGGCTTTTGACCACGGCCAGCCAAAGTTCCGACAGAGAATAGAAGGCTACGCTGCCAAGGCTGGAAGTTCCGGGTTTCCTTTGCCCAGCGCGACAGTGCAAACCAAGTCTCTGCAGGAATAGCTGCAGCCTCGTCAATTAAAGCCAGCTCTTCATCTGTAAGCGAATCAATACTTCCGGTTGCAGGCTGACTGCCAATGGTAGGTCGCGCTACAGATAGCAGTTCAAGTTGAAGTTCATCGCTAAGGGTGTACTCATGGTCGCGGATGGACTGCCAGCACTTTTCTTTTTTGCACCACTCACCGACATTGGCTCCGCCCGGTGGATTTACAATCAGACTCTGAACAAACTTTGAAACTTCAATGATTTCACGTTCCAAAGCCGGAGTCAGAGCCTGTTCCTTCCATATCCGCTCCAAATCAATGCGCTGGGCAGTCTTGAAGGAAAGAAAGGCAAGAGTATATGTAACAATATTGGCCCTATATCCACCATATTGTTGATTCTGAACAAGTTTCTCGGTTTGGCGGAACAGGATTGCTTTGGCAATGAGGTTTTGATAATAAATCTCATCTGGAGAAAATCCCCTGCGTTCTTTTAAACGAAGCATAAATTTGTGGAAATTCTTTTGGGCACCCTCACTGACCTGCCATGGGAGCTGGTCCCATGTGTTTTCGTACTTGGCGAGGTCTGTTTTGGTAAACAAAGGATGGGTTTCCTTATATTCTTTTTTTCGCTTGGTGGTGGATTCACGGGTTAGCATATCTGCATACTGACCGCGTGCCCGCTCATAGAACCAGTTTCGAGGTTTCATGCCACCTTGGGCAGGCGCCCAGATGGTACGTGATAGTTCTTCAATGCGTCTGTGAAAGGGATCGTTTGCAGAAAAATCGGCAACCTGAATTTTGTTTTGAGTATTGGCAAAAGTCGAAATTCTGGGGACAATCTCATCCATATCATCTGCAGAGTGAATTACCGAGATTTTCATCTGGACAAAAACTTGGGACAAATCTGCTGCAATTTTACGGTCATTCTTAGCGTTGAAAATAGAAGCAGTAGTTTGGCCTCCGTTAACAATCTGCATATCCCGAATGCGTTTAATAGAGGGTTTGCCGTTTTCATCCCGAACAATTTCGACACTCTCGGCAGTGACAGAAATGCCATTGTTATATGCGAGGAACATATCGGGTTCATCCCGCAAAGTATCCCGGATTCCTTTGTTAACCCCTCCTTTTACTTGAAGGAATGAGCGCACATTTTTCTCAAGCAAACGATCCCTGAATTCGTCGTAGAGAGCCGCCAACAAATCGCCGTTGATGATAGCCAAATAAACGCTATACTTTTTGCTGGTATTGTTTTCGATACAGGGAATGGAGGTTTGAAACTTTTCTTCAAAATCAATTTCGATTGTTTCACGCATTTTTCCGGAAGTGACACAACGATACAAACGATCTACATCCCAAAGAGAGAAAGAAATTTCGGCATCACCAATGGTTATATTTTTTAGTGCAATCGGTTTTACAAGACCGTTTGTAAGTGCACAGATCCGAACATGTTTAATATTGTCTTTATTCTGGTGAAGGGTTATTGCGAATTCATAGGTGTCATTATCCTTCTGGAAGGCTGTATACAGATCGTTGATGGCCTTGTGGTAAAGCTGAATAGCACGCTTTATAGCAGCGTCAATATCCGCTTGGGAGACCGAACGAGGGCGATCCGACTCTGAATAAATGCTGACGAAAATATCGACGGACTCGCAGTCCTCAGATATTGCGTATGCATTCATCTGAAGGCCATATCCACGGAAAGGACAAATAACGGGATTGGTTACCTCGCCAGCCTCCTCCAAGTATTCCATCATAACATTTGTCAGGAAATCTTCTGTGGTCCATCCACTTGTTTCAGTGTCACTGGCACAGAGCACTTCTTCTCTGAAAGTGCTGTAAAATTCATCAAGTGTTTGATTCTTCGGCATTTTTGTCACCTCCTGTAAATCGAGCTAACAATGCATGGGCTATGTGGTAAGAAAGACATACAGGGACCGCGTTACCTATTTGCTTATAAGCAAGTGTTCGCGAAGGTCGTCCAGTTACGGATTCAAAAAAGTAGTTGTCTGGAAATGTTTGAATACGAGCAGCTTCTCTTGGGGTAATAGAACGATTTTGCTTAATGTCCGGATGAATAAAGTAGTGCCCATCTCTCGAAATATGTGCCACGACGGTCTGGGCATAGGGTAGATTTCCAGCCACTACTTTAAAACGATCCAAGAAACTTTTTGTGTTATTATGGGTACGTAATCGTTCAGGAAGGTCTGTATATGTGACTCTGGTTTTGCTTTTATTCCAAGTATCGACAACAATGCGGTATATCTCAAGATCTTGTGCAGTATTGGGCCGTGCTTGATGGAATGTCACTGGCTCCTCATCATACTCTTTAATTCTTGCGCTGAACAGGTACTTCCCAGTATAGTGAGTTGTTTTCACCGGAGTAATAACACCCTCTCCGGCCTTGATGGAGGGAAGATCGCAAAATAATTCTCCGACTTTGTGTGCATCTTTGATCACAGGGATTTGAGGATAAAAATCCGCTTTTTCGCCATGAAAACCAATCAAAATAATTCTCTTTCTGTTTTGAAGCACACCGTAATCTGATGCGTTCAATATACGAAAGTCCGTTGCATATCCGCATTTCTTGAATAATGCGCGCATATTGTCAAAATGCAAGGAGCCATCCTCGTCTCTGGCGGACAGCAAGCCCAAAACATTTTCAAATACGAAATATTTTGGCTGATATTTTTTCAAAAACTCTGCATATAGCCTGTATAGATAATTTCGCTTATCACCGACCATTTTGCATTCAGACCGGGATCTTCCGGCAATAGAGTAAGCTTGGCAAGGAGGGCCACCTACAATCAGATCAAGTTTTTCACCGCCAAGTAGTGAGTCAATGTCTTTAAAAATGGCAGGTAAAGACTCCTCTGATATCTCATAATTGAGAACTGAGTCCAATATTTCCTTAGGAACCAGAGCATAGAAACCTTTCCGGGGAATATCTCCGGCCAAATATTTGGTATATGGCGCAAGATTATTTCCCTTTTTGAGCCAATGATATGCCGTGCGTGTTCTTAAGGTATAGCACGCAGCAGCATCCATTTCCACGTGAGCAATCGGTTCATAGCCAGCTCTGATAAATCCTTCGGACAAGCCCCCTGCTCCCGCAAATAAATCAAGATATTTAGGCATGGTATAATCACCTCGTTTTTTATTAGCGACAGGGAGTCACTTATCCTCGGGTATAAACTCCATAATGTCCTCAATCCGACAATCCAGAGCAGTGCAAATCTTTAGGAGAATCTCTGTTGTCACATGACCGTTTTTCCCCATCTTTGTTACGGAAGCGGAACTGATACCAGCCTTAGCGCATAAATCTTTCTTCTTCATGTCCTTGTCGATCAATAATTTCCAGAGCTTTTTATAACTGACAGCCATAAAGCTTGTTCCTCCGAATCAAAGAAAAAATGCCCTGCCAACTGGCAGAGCATTTTTATCTGCATTTATCCGCCACGGCATATATCCAACACCGATGGCGTTGTATATTATTATATCAGAAACAATGTAGAAATTCAAGAAAAAATGATGAATTCGCATGATTTTTGCCAAAGATACTCATCATTGATATTAGAGGGAGCTTTTTAGTGGCTAACAAATGCTTTTGTCCATGATTGATCTTACTTTTACGACAATCACAGATTGAGAAAGAAATGGATGGCATGTGGGTATGGCTAACTCGGGAGAGCAAGTCACCGGCAAAGCAACCCGCAATCTCATCCTCGCATCTCAAAAGTAAATATCTTGGAAACCCGGTAAAATCAAGGGTTTCGGCTCCATGGGGGTATAGCTCAGCTGGGAGAGCGCTTGAATGGCATTCAAGAGGTCAGCGGTTCGATCCCGCTTATCTCCACCAACAACAGACCGTAAGGCCAACGCCTTACGGTCTTGTTCTATCTACGGTTCAGATACACCTACCCCACACAATTAAATCACTTATGCAGAAGCACCCATTTTCAACAGAAAATGGGTGCTTTTTGCGTTTCCAGAGAAAAATTCAGGGCGGCAGCCCGGAAAGGAGAACGGATGACCAATAGTATTCTGCGAAACTCAGACAGACGACGAAGCTCCGCTTTTGTGCAGGAGCCGCCGGAGCCGGTGTATTGCCGGCAGTCGGAGCGATGCGCCGGCTGCCCCTATCCACGGCACGGCATCGTCTGCTGGCACCCGGACGGGACTTGTCTGCGGACGGACATGAACAAAATCAACGGATTGGAGGAAGAAAATGTTTCAAGTGATTCTGAGCAACCCCGACTACCCTGACTATGGCGTGGTGACCATCCCGTTCCCCATCCCCCGCGACCAGTACGCACACTGCATGGAACTGCTGGCGGCGTTGGAAATCGGCGACGCGGTCAAGGCGGACTGCAAGGTGGAGAAGATCGACAGCTTCTATACTGTCCTCAAACGCACGGAAATGCTTACGGTCAATGTAGAGGAGCTGAACTACCTTGCCAAGCGGCTGGACAGCTTCGACACCGGCGAGGCCGCACAGTTTCAGGCGATGGCGCACAAGCTGGAGCTGTTCGAGCTGAAGGATCTCATCAACCTGACCTTCTGCTGCCAGCAGGCCACGGTCATCACCGACTTTTCCGACCTCGCCGCCATCGGCCGGAACCACTACATGAATCTGCACGGCGGCAGCGCAAGTGTGGATGAACTGAACGCGCTGGACGGCAAGGGAACCGCGCGGCAGCTCATTGAAAGCGGCAGCGGCACGATCACCCCCTACGGCGTGGTCTACGACAACGGCATGAAGCTGGAACAGGTCTACGATGGCCGGTTCTTCCCCTGCTATTACTATGAGCCGAATGCCATCACCGTTGCGGTGACCGCTAAGTCCGAGCCAGAGGACACAGAACACATCACATGGCTGTTTCTCCCTATGGTGCAGGAGGAGATCGACCGCGCCCTTCAGCGGGCGGGTATCACGGATCCTGCGGATGTCCGGCTTCGGATGGAGGATACGCAACTGCCGGATGAAGTGGATGTGCTGCTGGATATGGAACAGGAAAGCCTTGCGGACCTCAATGCACTGGCACAGGCTGCGGATGCTCTTTCCACGGATGATATGAAAAAGCTGGGCGCTGTTGTGACCATGGCAAAGCCACAGAATGCGGAACAGGTCAAGAATCTTGCGGAGAATCTCGACCTGTTTGACTTCGCTCCCGGTGCGCATACGCCGGAGGAATACGGCAAGTACATGATCCGGCAGTCCGGTCATTTTGACTACGATGAGAATCTGGATGAGTTCTATGACTACGAAGGCTACGCCCTGCAGCGCATGAATGAGGAGGGCGGGATGTTCACCGACCGGGGTTACACCGCCTATAAGGGCTATATCAGCATGGAGGAAGTGATGAACGGAAGCCAGAGCAGCCACATGGAGATGGGAGGGATGATGTGATTATTCAAGCAGAACTCAGGCGGAAACAGTCCGAGTATGAAGGCGAAGCATGCAGTGTAGATAAGGTAATCGAGTTACCCGCCCAGCGGTTCAAGCAGTTCAGCCGCGCACTGCTGGCTGACTATGATTTCATCGCGGAGAACAAAAATGCCATCCGGCACGATGGTGACACCAGACACTGCCTGCTCATCCTCGACGCGGAGGGAACGGACGGATTCCTTATTGACCCGCAAGGCTACAACTACGCCCGATACAGTGCTTTTATCCCCAACGCCCGCAGCTTGCTGATGCCGGATATGGGGGTCGACCACAGCTATCTTTCGCCAGCAGAGCCTTGGCGGGATGAGAGCAGGGATGAAATGCTCCGCATGACGCTGCGCGTCGATGGAAAGCCGGGCTACATCCTCGTCCTCCCCGCTGACGAGGAATACCTCAACGCGGTGAAGGCTTACCTCGATATTGATGTTTTCGCGGATGCCATGCTCTGTGATATTCGCTTCAAGGTGCCATACATCGGTGAGCTGATCCGCGATTCGGATTGCCCCGCCGTGGAGGATTACAACGATTTTGCTGAAGCCTTGGAGGACATCTGGCAGCAGGACGGTGCGCTCCTGACCTACGCCGCCGTGCTGGAGGCCGAGAAGCCGGAAACCCTGCACCGTGCCTGTGAACTCTTGCAAGATTTGGATAACTACCAGCGCATCACGGAGGATGCCTACGGTTACGGTCAGCAGCGATTGCAGGAAACGCTGGGGCTGGACGATGAAGCCATCTATGAATTGGACGGCTACATGGATTTTGAGAAATACGGTCAGGACTGCATGGAAAATGACTGCGTGACAAAAACAGAGTTCGGCCTGCTGCGGCGCTTGGACCCGCCCTTCCCGGAGCAGACGCAGGGGCAGCAGATGTTTCAGTAGACTTTGCGGCAGATGTGTAGTATGTTTGCCGTTGCCCAAAAGAAGGGAGGGATACCTATGAACACCAAGATCTCATATCTGTACAGAGATGCCGATAACTATAAGATGCACAATAAATGCGTCATTGCCGGTACGCTGACTACGGAACAGGCTCGTACCATCAAAGATAGCTGCGAAATGGGCGAATACTTCATTCCAAGGCAAGTAGGACTGCCGGAACGCCGCTTCGACCGATATGATCCTGCGGTGGATCACTGCTGGTTTGAGCTGGATGAGGACTGCTTCTCAGAAACGATAGAACCGCCTACTGTAGCCCTTACTGCCACAGAACTGGTCAACCGTTTCGAAGGATGTAAAAACAACTGGCGGGATGAAGCGTACACGCCGCAGATGGGAGGCATGAAATTTTGAAAGTCAACGCAAGAACAGATAAATTCCAGCACCTTGAAGTATTTGATAAGCCCGCGCTGTTCACCAACGGGCGCATCGCCCGTGATACCGTGCCGCAGGGCTGGTACTGCTATGACATTCGCGGCTCTGACGATGATCCCGGCGAGCTGTG
>OGYN01000928.1_pt1 | contig 25098 bp, 28 predicted proteins | sample 1576551 | NCBI WGS metagenome assembly OGYN01 (sample SAMEA3541589, study PRJEB24748) | human gut metagenome | biome: human gut; feature: human-associated habitat; material: faeces | place: China | collected 2012 | reverse complement strand
TGAGGTTCACAGCACCCCACACGCCCAGACCGGCACCCAGTGCCACGACCAGAGTCTTCAGAACATCCACTGCACTGTTAAAGAATTCCATAGTTTTGATCTCCTTTGTTTTGAAAAAAGCGACCCTGCACACACCTGAAATTTGTTTCTTTATGTGCCGCAAGCTGCGGCGAGAGTTGATTTGCTGGTGTACCTTTGGGTCAAAACGTGTTTATTAAATCAGATGAGGGTTTGTATCAGCCGAACAGACCGGACAGCAGGGGCACCAGAGTGATACCGATCAGGGCAACGCCGCCGCCAGCCATGAGCTGCTTCATGCCCTGACTTTTGGCAGAGGGGTTATCGCCGCCGTAGCCTTCCATGAGGTTCACGGCACCCCACACGCCCAGACCGGCACCCAGTGCCACGACCAGAGTCTTCAGAACATCCACTGCACTGTTAAAGAATTCCATAGTTTTGATCTCCTTTGTTTTGAAAAAGTGACCCTGCACACTCCTGAAATCTGTTTGTAAAAAGCCGAAAGCCACGGCGAAGGTTGATTTTCTGGCGTACTTTTGGGTCAATGGGTAAAAAATAACCGCTCGTCTTGTCAGGCGGGCGGGAGTGAATCGACATCCACCATGATGAAGGTATCATCCGGGTGGATTTTTTCTTTTCGGTTCAAGAACTTCTCGATATCGAGTGCGTTCTTAGGGTCATAATCGGATGTGTATTTGTAGTTTGGATGCTGCGTCAGGTCATATTTGTCTGAAAGAAAAGGTCTGACACCGCGCAGTTGGAGGATGCACTTGCCGCCATCCAGCACAGCCAGTTCATCGCGGCTCATGAGTTCGTGACCAAGTTTTTGATAGTTGGTGCCATAGCTGGGGCTGTTTCCGCGCGTATCGGAAGTATTAAACCCATCAATTGTTTCCTTGCCGAGTGTTTCGGACAATTCTTTCAAGGTGGTAGGTTCGCTGCCGCCAAGGAAAATCTGAGAATCCATGTTGCCGACAATCGTATCGGCATTATCTTTGTAGATGGCTTTCAACTGGCTGCGGGTCTGCAAAACCAAGCAAGCCGAAATCTCGCGGCTGCGGATGGTGGCTACCAGCTTTTCCAGCTGTGGAATCTGCCCGATGTTGGCACATTCGTCAATCAGGCACCGCACATGGACAGGCAGCTTGCCGCCGTACACATCATCAGCTTTGTCGCATAAGAGGTTGAAAAGCTGGGTGTAGATCATGGAAATCAGGAAGTTGAAGGTGCTGTCCGTATCGCTCATGATAAGGAACAAGGCTGTTTTCCGGTCGCCCAGTTTGTCCAACTCCAATTCATCGTACATGGTGGCGTCCCGGATCTCTTGAATATCAAAGGGCGAGAGGCGGGCACCGCAGGAAATGAGGATGCTCTTGGCGGTCTTACCTGCGGCTAACTTGTAAAGTTTATACTGGCGCACGGCAAAGGAATTGGGCTTTTTCTTGCCTAAATCCTCAAACAGCAGGTCAACCGGATTTTGATAGGTTTCATCGTCCTCGGATACCTGCATGGTGTTGAGCATTTCCAACAGTGTTGCGAAGTTTTGCTCCTCAACCGGGGCTTCATAGTGGAGATATGCGATAAGCGAAACGAGCAAAAGCCGCTCCGCCTTGTCCCAAAATGGGTCGGCTCCCTGACCCTCACCTTTTGTGTTGGTCATCAGTGCGGTCACGAGTTTCAGAACATCCTTTTCACTGTGGATATACGCCATGGGGTTATAGTGCATCGACTTGGAAAAGTTGATTGTGTTGAAGAATTTTAGCTTGTAGCTGTACTTTAACAGGGCCTTACCACATTCAACGCCGACTGTACCTTTCGGGTCGGTGACCACGAATGATACCGGAAAATCTTTGGAATTGCATTGCAGCAGATTCGGTTTCAGGACGAAGCGCGTTTTACCACTGCCAGAACCGCCGACTACCAAAACATTCTTGTTTCTGGCGTTTTTCGGATCGGATGGACGGTTGGACATCATCAGCCGTTCCGTTTTGGTGAGGATAATGTTATCCTCAAATTTTTCGGCCATAAATGGGGCAATGTCCTTGGCATTTCCCCACCGGGCAGAGCCGTACTCCATGCCGTGACGGTACTTCTTAGCGTTTTTGCCTTTCAGGTACACCGCCAGCCGCATCCCGGCACCGCAGCACAGACCAATGAACAAGTCAAACGGATGCAGGCTGGGCAGCGGATTTGCAAATGCAGCCGGGAGCGTTCCCATCAGCGACACGATTTTATCGCCCAGTTCTTCGCCTACGGCCAGCCGCCATGCTTCACCCAGATTGGTGGCCAGCAGGCCAATCATCACATAGGGCAGGTAGAGAGCCAGCAGCTTGGAAAGTTTCTTTTTGCTCATAAGCCACGCTCCTCCTGCTTGTGCCGCACCTTGTCAGGCAGGTTTGCAACGGTCTGCGCCAGATCGTGCAGCTTTGCCAGCACAGAGGGGCGTTTGGTCTTGTCCAAAACTGCCGCTGAATATTCCTTGAAGGCTGCACTCAACGCATCGGTGTCCTGAGCCTTGAAGTAGATCATATAGTGCGGTGGGGTGTAGGACAGGTCTTTCTGGATGGCATAGTCGATGTGATACCGTTTGGCATACTTGTCAAAGTCCTTGATGCCGGTTTTCTGAATCTCGACATTGGTTACACCGCGATTCTGCCGCACCAGCCGTTTCATGGACTGCTTGCCCTGCGAAGCGTGCTTATCGTACTGCCGCAGCAGGAACTGCATCCCATGCAGCAGGGTGCGGGCAGATAGCTTTGTGGTCGAGATGGCAAAGTTGACCGTTTTATGCTCGATTTCTTCCTGCATTGTCACCACCTCCTGTGCAACAAGATGATTTTAACGGTCATGCTCTGCGGGGGGGCTTGATGTGGGATTTTTCCTCTGCGGGCTGGACAGCTTCATCCGGGGTGGGCAGAATCACGAGATGACTGCCCAGTTTAACGAAGGTTTCAGGCTGGTGGAAGAACTGCTCATACTTCTGCGCCAGTTCTGGAGAGAGCGAGGCAAAATCTTCCTCACCCAGACCGACTACCAGAAAATTTCCTGCGACCACATCATAGGTCTGGCCGTGTTCATCCCGCAGGGCGCGATTCATGGGCAGACCGAGCAGTTTGCCCTCATCGTTGCACACGATGGCCACCGGGTCAGTAAAAGGATAAGTGGCTGTGATCGTGCCGCCGACGGCATCCTGCAAATCCTTCAGGTCGGTGCCGATGCTGATTTTCTGCGGATACGCACCGGGCTGAACCAGAAGAACATCCAGCTTCTCTTTGTTTTCAGAAAGTTCGTGTTCGCCCACGGTTTTGAAGTCAACGTCGATAAAGTCCTTGGAATCGAGGACATAATCATCGTTGTTCCATGATTCCGTGACCATCCGCTCTGCTTCCTCCTGCGAGGCAGCTTCTACGGATACCGTGCGCTGAAGCGTTTCGGTGATCTCCACATCAAATTTTTTCATAGGCTTCCTCACTCCATGCAGATGCAGGGCAACTTCTGATCGTCAGCCATCAGGGTAATGCTGTGACCTGCCAGATACTTCTGGAAGCGGTAGAGTTCATCCATGGACAGCGAAATAATGTCACCGTCCATGTCGATGCGCATCAGGATGACCGGACCGGTCAGATAGTGCTTGCCGCCCAGTTCCAGCACCTGCGCCGGGTTGTAGCAGAGCATCAGGGTGCTGTCAGGGATGTTGACACAGGCATCATCTTCATCGAAACAGGGCAGGATGTCGGGGGCTTCGTCCAGCGTGATAACGGTAAGTTCCATGTTAGGTGCGATGGCGGCGAGATAGATTTCGCCGTTCTTTCGCCCATCCTCCATGATGGTGAGGACGCGCATATCAATGGTGATTTCTTCAGAACGGATGGTACGGGTAGTGTTGTTCATAGGCTTTTCTCCTTTATTTGCAAAAGAAAAAGACCCAATCGGGTCTTTCAGTACGGTATGGTCAGCGTTCGTTCTCACGCTGCTGTTTGCGCTGCCAGCGTTCCAGCAGCATGATGATGGTATCTTCCATCTGCTTTGGCGTGTAGTTACGGGGAAAGTATTTCCGCAAGGTGTCATTTTTGATAATCACCTTATCCAGTTCGTCTTTTTTCGGCTCGCCCATCACAGCAAAGGCAACGTCATACGAGAAATGTCCTTCCTGTGCCAGCTTTTTAAGCCGCTGTGCCTGTGAGAGTGATGGGAAGTTCTGCGTATCGTTCATGGCTTCTAAAAAATCCCGCTGTTGGGCTTCGTCCAGATAGGACAATTCCACAGCGGGATTGAACGAAATTTTCTTTTCATCTACTATGTCAAGTAGTTCCGGGATAAGATTGGTCAGACGGATGAAACGTTGAATCTGATTGCGACTTTCACCAAGTTCTTCGGCCATGATTTGGTCGGAACGTTTTTGTGTCCCAATTTGGGACACATTTTCTTTTGACGGTCTACCGCTAGTTCTTTTCATGGCTTCCAACTTCATCTTGTACGCAAAAGCCCTTTCGCTGGGCAAAATGCTCTCGCGCTGGAGATTGCTGTCCACCATGAGCAGGATGGCGGCATCATCATCCATTTCTCGGACAATGACAGGAAGTGTGTCCAGCCCGGCAAGCTGAGCAGCGTGCTGGCGGCGGTGGCCGGAGATGATTTCATAACCACCCTCTGGTCGGGGCCGGGCAATAAGCGGCGAAAGTACTCCGTACTGTTCAACGCTTTCCACAGTGCGCTGCATGGATTCATCGTCCAGCACCTTAAAAGGATGGTTCTTGAACGGAAACAGTTCTGCAAGGGGAATTTGTTGCACCTGCTCCCACTTTTCCTCCTGCCGGGATTCTTCGGTGGAGAAGATGTCATCTGCTGCTTTCAGTGACACGTTTAAGCTGCTTTTCGGCATCGGCCAGCACCTCCTTCGTCAGAGATTGATAGGCTTCCGCTACTTTACCCTTTGGGTCATAGGTGAAAATGCTTTCGCCGGTCGTGCTGATTTCAGCAGCACGGACAGAGCGTGGAATGGTTGGCTCAAATACCTTGATTTTTCCGCCATAGGCTTGGCGGATCAGATTACTGATTTGCTTGTCGTAAGTGGTGCGGCTGTCTGTCATGGTCAGCAGGATGCCCTCGATTTTTAAGTGAGGGTTTATCTGTCGCCTGACTTTCTGGACGGTCTGGAGCAGTTGCTCCAAACCTTTAACCGGAAGATACTGCGCCTGCACCGGAATCAATGTCGTATCTGCCGCAGCTAAGGCATTGACCGTCAACATACCGAGGGAAGGAGTGCAGTCAATCAGGATATAGTCGTACTCGCGTTTTGCGCTTTCCAGCACCTGCTTCAGCATCTTCTCCCGGTTCATGGTATTGACAAGGGATACTTCCAGACCTGCCAGCTCGATGTTGGCAGGAATCAGATCAACCCCTTCATCATGGTGCAGGACACCTTCACCGGGCAGAATACTCTGGTCGTTCATGGCTTTTGCCATCAGGGTGGAAAGGGTAGTGGGCAGCTCATCGGGCTGCTGCCAACCCATGCTGATGGTCAAGCTGCCCTGCGGGTCAGCATCCACTAGCAGAACTTTTTTGCCCTCGGCAGCAAGGCCGATGCCCAAATTTTCGCAGGTCGTGGTCTTGCCGGTGCCGCCTTTCTGGTTGACAATGGCAATCGTGGTACATTTCTTTGCGATAAAATCACCCCCTTTGGGAACCGTGCGCAAAGTCATGGTTCGTTCGATTTTGATAGGTCAGCTGCATCGTGGTCGGTGCGTTGTACAGAGAAGCGAGCAGATATTGTTTCATGTTTCGGATCGGGCTGCTGTTCTCTGCAAGGCACTTCAACACAAATTGGATGTGGTCGGCGTTCAGCTTCATAAAGCGGCTGCGCACGACTTCGGCGGGCTTATCGTCCCCAGCAATGCGCAGCATCTTGCGATTGGTGGCGCAGGTGTCCACCAGCAAATCTACGATCTGATAGAGGGTGTCCTCATCGTCCGGGCAGAGCCGGAGCAGAGTGTCCACCTCCAAAGACTGTGAAAAATATTCTTCCAGTTGTTCGCGTTTGCTCATCCCATCCTCTTCTTCCGAATAGAAAGGATAAGTTTCACTCTTTTCAGTATTATTTTCATCAGTCTTATTACATCGTGATTTTGCAGGGTCTTGACTTGCGCTTTTGAAGCCTCCAGAATCGTGAAAATCACGATTCTGGAATATTGATTTTGACGATTCTGCCGAAAAGTTTTTCACATACACCAAACTTGGCTTGCCCAAACCTCTGCGTTTTCGTTCAATCAAACCAAATTCTTCAAGTTCCCGCAGCAGCTTGGTCGCTTTGTTGTCTGCGCAACACAACGCCCTCTTGACATCCTCAATCGTGAAGATGATGAACACCAGGCCCTGCTCGTCCAGCCAGCCATTTTTAGCAGACAGGCTCATGCGGTCGAGCAGAATACCGTACAGTGTTTTGGCATCGGTTGACAAGTTCTGGAATCGTGGTTCCTGAAACAGTGCTTTGGGGATGCGGTAGAATGAGAAAAGTTCTCCGGCCTGTCCATAGAAGTAATCAAGGGTCATGCTGATTTTTCAACGGTGTGTCCTTTTTAATGTTCAAAATAAGACCTCCTATCTTTTGGGAGTAAATAAAAACAGCACACTATTTTTGTTGAAAAAGTAGTGTGCTGTGCGGTACAATATTCGATATGATTAGTCATCCAAAAGATAATCGATGAGATATTCTTTAGGAATCATGAAAGATCGGCCAACTTTCAGGCAGCGAATCCTGTGCTGATGCACCCGCCGTATCACGGCAGTCTGGCTTTTGAAGCCTAATAATTTTGTTGCATCCTCCACGGTAAGAACATCGGGATAGTTTGCAAACATTTTCTCGTAAAGTTCTTTTGCTTGAATTTTATTCATCATCCTTGACTTTCCTTTCATTTTGTGCCTAAGCAGAGGGGCGTTTAGCTCTGCATCCCTCCTAAATATCCCTCCAATTTTCTTTTGGACGTTCCAAATTGAAAAACCGGGATAGAGGGAAAAACAATCGAAAAGTCGTAAGTTTTGGCGAAAACATAGCGCAGATGCGCTAAAAAACATTTTTTGCGCCGGGAACTAGATATCGCCAGATATCACTGGATGGCACCAGATGGAAGATGAGTATAAAAACTCAAAATCCCTTGTGCTAATAACACGTGTGGGTTCGACCCCCACCACCGGCACCAAGCAAGCAGTCCGGACTTTTTTCAGGTTCCGGGCTGCTTTATTTTTGTTGCAAATCATACCTTTGTGTTCTCCGGGAAATGCTGGCTCAGAAAGTTGGGGCGGATGCGCCTGCCCATTTGTCTTGGTTCTAGTGCTCAAAAATATGCCGTGTGAACTTCTTGAATTCAGTCCACACGGCATATGAAAATTATTCTTTGGTTCTGTTACTTCAGGTACTCTTCTGCACTCTTGCAGATCTCTGCTTCTACCTTCCCGGCAGCTTCCTTATTCTCCGCACTGACGGAAATATAGGTTTTCAGCTTCGGTTCGGTACCGGAGGGGCGCACCACGATGGAGCAGTTATCTTCCAGCAGGAACTTGAGCACATCGGACTTGGGCAGACCATCCAGACCCGGAGCGTAGTCCAGCAGCTTCACGACCTTCTTGCCGCCAAACTCCTTGATGTCGCCCCGGAATGCCTGCATAATGTTCTGCATCTTGGCAAAACCGGCGCTGCCGTCGAACTCATAGCTGTGCAGCGTGTTCAGGCAGTAGCCGTAGGTCTTGTACAGCTCGTCCAGCTTGTCCAGCAAGCTGATGCCCTTGGTGGCATAGTAGCTGAACATCTCGCAGATCATATAAGCACCGTCTACACCGTCCTTATCGCGGACGTAGGATCCGGTCAGGTAGCCGTAGCTTTCCTCAAAGCCGAACACATAGCTGTCTGCCTTGCCCTGCTTTTCCAGCTTGCCGATCTGCTCACCGATGAACTTGAAGCCGGTCAGCACATTGATGGTACGCAAACCATAGTGCGTGGCGATTTGTTCGCCCATGTCCATGGTGACGATGGTCTTGACCATGACCGGGTCGGCGGGCATCTTGCCGTGCTTCACACGCTGGCTACAAATGTAATCCAGAAGTAGCATACCGGTCTGGTTGCCGGTCAGCAACTCGTACTCTCCTACCTTGTTCTTGACGGCGATGCCCACACGGTCACAGTCGGGATCAGTTGCCAGCAGCAGGTCGGCGTTGCACTTCTTGGCATACTCCATACCCAGCGCCATGGCTTCCTTGATCTCCGGGTTGGGGTACGGGCAGGTCGGGAAGTTTCCGTCCGGCTGCTCCTGCTCTTTGACCACCGTGATGTTGGTGTAGCCCATTTCCTTCAGGGTGCGGGTCACGGGCTTCAGACCGGTGCCGTTCAGCGGGCTGTACACGATGGCCACGTTCTTGTTGACCTCTTCGCCAAACAGAACCGACTGGCTCTTGACCTGCTCCACGAATGCGGTGTAGACCTCGTCCGGGATGTACTGGATCCTGCCGTTTGCCACGCCTGCTTCAAAATCGCCGGTCTTGACGTCCGCAAAGATATCCAGCTTCTTGATCTCGGCCAAAATCTCCGCTGCGGCCTCGGTTGTGATCTGACAGCCATCTGCGCCGTAGACCTTGTAGCCGTTGTACTTGCTGGGATTATGGGAAGCCGTCACCATAACACCGGCAGAGGTGTGCAGATAGCGGGTCGCAAAAGATACGGTCGGAACCGGCATCAGGACAGGCCAGATGTTGACCTTGACGCCGTTGGCCGCGAACACCCCGGCGGCGACTTTTGCAAATACATCGCTCTTGATGCGGCTGTCGTAACCAATGGCCACAGACGGCTCGGCAAAATTCTTTTTCAGATAATCCGCCAGACCCTGAGATGCCTTTGCAACGGTATAGATGTTCATGCGGTTGGTGCCAGCGCCGATGACGCCGCGCAGACCGCCCGTACCAAAGGCAAGGTCACGGTAGAATGCGTCCTCGATTTTGGCATCGTCCAGCGTTTTCAGTTCTGCCACTACATCGGCACCTGCGGTAGCATTTGCCAACCAGCGCTTATATTCTTTCTTGATATCCATACTATTTACCCTCTTACATCCAGAAATTGTGCCTGCCCGTGGATGGTCAGCACCTCGGAATCCGCCGGGACGAAGATGCAGTCTCCCTTATAGAACGGGATCGTGCCGCCCTGATAGGAGATCGTGCCGCAGCCATTGACGCAGAGCAGCACCCGGAAGGCGATTTCATCTGCGCGGTAGTGCACCTTCTGCCGCCGCTCGGTGTTGACAATCATCCGATACACTTCAAAATACTTGCAGCGGGTCAGCAGCTCAGAGGCAATGCCCTGCCGGTATTTCAGCACGCGGAGCGGCTGCTTCGGTTCTGTGCTACCCTTCAGATTTGCTACATCCAATGCTTTGTCGATGTGCAGCTCCCGCTTTTTGCCGTCCTTGCCTACACGGTCATAATCATACAGGCGGTAGGTCAGATTGGAGTTTTCCTGAATTTCGGCTACCAATGCACCGGCTCCGATCGCATGGATGGTACCCGCCTCAATGAAAAACAGATCGTCCTTCTTGACCGGGACCCACTGCAGATCCTTCATCAGGGTTCCTTTGGCGATAGCGTCCCGTATCTGCTGTTCGGTACGTTCCCGTTTCAGGCCATACACGAGCTTTGCGTCCTTGCTGGCGTCCAGCACATACCACATCTCGGTCTTGCCAAGCTGCCCGTTTTCATACTCCTGCGCATAGGCATCGGTGGGGTGCACCTGCACCGACAGATCTTTCTTGGCGTCGATGAATTTGATAAGGATCGGCAGTGCGTTTTCGCCCTTGTGGCGCTCGCCCAGATACTCCGGGTGTGCTCTCAGCACCTCTGCCAGTTCCTGTCCATCAAATGCGCCTCCCACCACATAGCTGGGACCATCGGGGTGGGTGGAGCACTCCCATGTCTCTGCCAGAGGGGTCAGGTCGATGTTTTTTTCAAATTCATCATTTAAACGACTGCCGCCCCAAAGATAATCCTTGCCGGACGGTCGGAGCAAAAGAGGCTTATTCTTGTTTTGCATAGCTGCCTCCTGCAGTGGCTCAATATTCCAGTTCAAATTTCTGCTTGTCGTGGACGTCGATGGCTTCACCCAGCTGCACTTCGATCAGTTTCAGCTCAGTCTCGGCAATAACAGTATGGCGGCAGCCTGCGGACATGGTGATCACATCGCCTGCTTTCACATTCTGCTCCATACCGTCCACAATGGTCTTGCCCTTGCCTGCAATGACCGTCCAGACCTCATCGCGGTGCTGATGACTGTGATAGTTCATCTGGTGGCCTGCATTCAGGGTCACCTTGATAGTCATAGACGCCTTATCGATGTCGATGACCTTAAAGCTGCCCCACGATTTTTCAGCAAACATGACCCGGTGGTCGAGCGTGTTGACGTAGGGCTTGATATAACTGGACTGCTCCTTATCCGAAACCAGAATACCCTCCGGACTTGCAGAGACAACCACATCCTTCAGACCCATGCAGAGGATAGGCACATCCAGCTCATTGACCACATGAACGTTCTCGCACTGCTCATTAAACAGCGCCTCACCGACCGCGTGGCTGTCCATTGCCTCGGTCAGGGTGTTCCAAGTGCCAAGGTCTTTCCAAGTGCCTGCAAAGCGCATGACCTCAATTTCCGACTCATGCTCCACCACGGCATAGTCAAAGCTGATCTTGTTCAGGGTGTCGTATTTATTGAACAGATCATCATAGTCCACGAAATCGATGAGCTCATGGGCGCGGTTCAGCACATAGCCCAGTTTGAAGGCGAACACGCCGCCGTTCCAGAGCGCTCCCTTTGCAATGTAGTCCTTTGCCACTTCCTGCGTCGGCTTTTCCTTGAACATGGACACCTTGCTGACCTGCTCTTTTCCAATGGGGATGATATAACCGTATTTCTCGCTGGGGTAGGTCGGCTCAATGCCCATCAAAACCAGATTTGCGCTGCTGACGGCGGCACGGTCGCCCAGTGCTTTCAATGCCTCAAAGTAGTCGTTTTCCACATAGGGGTCTACCGGGCAGACGACAACGGATTCTTCCTCACCGACGCCCTGCACGTCCTTCAGGTAGGCTGCTGCCAGAGCGATAGCCGGAAAAGTATCCCGGCGGCAAGGCTCGACGCTGATGCCTACTTCCTCGCTCAGCTGATTGTGGATAGCCGAAACCTGCGATTTGGAAGTAGCAATGGTGACGGTCGCATCGGTATCGACCGCCTTGATCTGACGGTAAACACGCTGCACCATGGATTCCAGTTCGCCGTCTTCCCTGTGGAAGATCTTGATGAACTGCTTGGAACGGATATCATTGGAAAGCGGCCACAGACGCTGGCCGGAACCGCCGGACAATAACACCAGATTCATAATACTTCTCCTATCATTTAACAAAAAAGGCCGTGGCCCTGCACGGACACACGACCTTTTCAAATCGTTTATTTTAGTTTTGCGTTTAGCGCTCTGCACGCATCGGATTGTTCAGGAAGTCCTCGTAGGACAGGCGCAGGCCGTCTTCCAGCTCAGTCTTGTAGGTCCAGCCCAGATTGGTAGCCTTGGACACATCCAGCAGCTTGCGGGGAGTGCCGTTGGGCTTGGTGGTATCCCACTTGATCTCGCCGGTATAGCCCACGACCTTGGCGACCAGCTCGGTCAGCTCCTTGATGGTCAGTTCCTTGCCGGTACCGGCGTTGACGGTCTCATTGCCGGAGTAGTTGTTCATCAGGAAGACGCACAGGTTTGCCAGATCGTCCACATACAGGAACTCACGCAGCGGAGAGCCATCGCCCCAGCAGGTAACGCTGGGCAGGTTCTGCTCCTTGGCCTCATGGAAACGACGGATCAGCGCCGGAACCACATGGCTGTGGGTCGGGTGATAGTTGTCGTTAGGGCCATAGAGGTTGGTGGGCATGACGCTGATGTAGTCAGTGCCGTACTGACGGTTCAGGAACTCGCAGTACTTCAAACCGCTGATCTTAGCCAGTGCATAGGCCTCGTTGGTCTTTTCCAGCTCACTGGTCAACAGGCAGTTTTCCTTCATGGGCTGAGGAGCCATGCGGGGGTAGATGCAGGAGGAGCCGAGGAATTCCAGCTTCTTGCAGCCGTTCTTCCATGCAGAGTGGATGGCGTTCATCTCCAGCGTCATGTTGTCATACATGAAATCAGCCAGTGCTTCCTGATTGGCCACGATGCCGCCGACCTTGGCAGCAGCAAGGAACACATACTCCGGCTTTTCCTGTGCGAAGAACTCTTCCACAGCATCCTGACGGGTCAGGTCCAGTTCCTTGTGGGTGCGGGTGATGATATTGGTGTAACCCTGACGCTGCAGTTCACGAACGATTGCAGAGCCCACCATGCCGCGATGACCTGCGACATAAATCTTAGCATTCTTTTCCATCATAATAGAATTGCCTTCTTTCCAAATTACAGAACTGCTTTGAGTGCCTTTTCGCGCTTTGCACGCTCACGATCGTGCTTGGCCATGATCTCCACCAGCTGCTCGTAAGTAGTGGACTGCGGGTTCCAGCCCAGAACGGTCTTAGCCTTGGTGGGGTCGCCCCACAGGTTGTCCACATCGGTGGGACGGAACCACTGAGGATTCACGCAGACCAGCATCTTGCCGGTAGCTGCATCATAGCCCTTCTCGTCGATACCGGTGCCCTCCCAGCGGATGGTGATGCCGTTAGCTGCGAATGCCTTCTCGGTGAAGTCACGGACAGTGTGCTGCACGCCGGTAGCGATGACGAAGTCCTCGGGCTTATCCTGCTGCATGATCAGCCACATGCACTCGACATAATCCTTAGCGTAACCCCAGTCGCGCAGAGAATCCATGTTGCCCAGCTCCAGATGATCCTGCAGACCCTCGGCGATACGACCAGCAGCCAGCGTGATCTTACGGGTGACGAAGTTCTCGCCACGGCGCTCGGACTCATGGTTGAACAGGATGCCATTGACGGCAAACATACCGTAAGCATCGCGGTACTCCTTGACCATCCAGAAGCCGTACTGCTTGGCGACGGCGTAGGGGCTGTAGGGGTGGAACGGGGTGGTCTCGCGCTGGGGAACCTCCTCGACCTTGCCGTACAGCTCAGAGGTAGAAGCCTGATACACCTTGCAGGTCTTGGTCAGACCGCAGACGCGGACAGCCTCCAGCACGCGCAGAACACCCAGTGCGTCCACATCACCGGAGTACTCAGGAGCATCGAAAGAGACCTGAACATGGCTCTGTGCAGCCAGGTTATAGATCTCGTCGGGCTTGATCTCGCCCACCAGACGGATCAGACCGGAGGAATCGGACAGGTCGCCGTCGTGCAGGGTGATCGCGTTCTTCTCGATCAGGTGGTCGATACGAGCGGTGTTGGAGATGGAAGCACGGCGGACAATGCCGTGGACTTCATACCCCTTCTCCAGCAGGAACTCTGCCAGATAGGAACCATCCTGACCAGTGATACCGGTAATCAGTGCTTTTTTCATAATTTCGCTCCTCATTTAAAACGTGAAGTTTAAAACTTATGTTGGTTGATTTTGTCGTACAACCATATTTTAAAAAGATATTTGTCCTTTCAGAAGTGCATAAGCAGTCCGATATTAGCACTATCTTGGCTTCTTCGGTTTGGGATGAAATAAAAAGAGCCGCGCAGGCTCAAAACTTGCGCAGCTCGGAAAGTTTTATTGCATTTTTGTCTTTTTCGGATAGGATATATTCCCGCATAGGCCAAGGCTCGGTCTGCCAGATAAAATCAGAATCATAGCGCACCGCTCTTGCCGCTTCACCGCAGAAGTCATTATCCACGCACCACTGCATCAGAGTGTCATCTTCCAGTGTCAGGTAGCCATGGGCAAAGCCACGCGGAATCAGCATCTGCTTCTGATTTTCAAAGGAAAGGATCTCGCTGTAAGCATATCCAAAGGTGTCTCCCGGTCGGAGGTCAACTGCCACATTGAAAATTGAACCATGCAGGCAGGACACCAGCTTTGCCTGCGCGTGCTCTCCCTCTTGGAAGTGTAGTCCGCGCAGCGTTCCGGCTTTCCTGCTGAAGCCTTGGTTGATCTGAACCACACGGAAGTCGATTGACCTATCCACCGGCACAGAAAGCCAGCCTCGGAAGTCCTCAAATCGTTGTGTTTCAATTATTACTGGCTTTACCATTGCTTTCTGTACTCCCTTGGACTGATTCCTTCCACCTTGCGGAACATCCGGCTGAAGTAGTTTGCGTCCGCCATTCCTACTGCCGCACCGATTTCATCCACGGTCATATCTGTAAATCGAAGCAACTGCTTGGCTCTGGTGATCCGCTTTGAGATCAGATAGTTGTTGACCGTCGTTCCATATGTTTCTCTAAAGATTTTGGACAAGTAGAACTTATTGATAAAGAAGTGTTCAGACAGATCATCCAGTGCGATTTTTTCCGTGTAATGCTCGTCCAGATACTCCTTCACGGCTGCCAGTTCCAGCCGTTTTCGGCTCACAGTCATGCTCTCTGGATGCCAAGATTGCTCCATCAGCAGTGTAAGCAACATTCCCAGCTTCTCGTTAATCCGCATATCTCGTATGTAATCGGAAGATGATGCCAAATCGTAGATGTCCGTAAGGAGCGTAGTGAATGGTTTGATATCCGCCGGGTGGAATACAGGGTGACCGCCTCGCTCTTTATACTTTTCATATACGGCTGGAAGGAACGGTGCATAAAAGTGGCACCACTGGAGCGACCAAAGGTCATCCGAGGTGGAATGACTGTAGGCCTTTCGACAATCGATGAACACACAGTCTCCCTCGCTCAGCTGATAGGTCTGCCCCTCATAGGAAAGCTCTCCCTTGCCAGACAAGACAACGAAACACAGGAAAGACACCAGATCCGATCTCTGGGACGTATGCGGATGGATGGCCTGCAAGGAGCCGACCTCCTGCAAATGGAGCAGCGATGTTCTGGCAAAGGTTGATGGGGTGTAAAGGATTCGAGAGGAACTTACGGAAGAAGATTGTGGGTTGAAAAGTTCTTGTTCTGCTACACCTACTCCATTCATTAGACTTCATTCTTTCTAAATAGTTTTTCTTCTAAAATGATAAATGCCCAATAAATTAAAAATCCCCCGATAAAAGGTAACACATTCAGCCAAACATTATGATTAGCAACAAGTAATCTTGCAGTTTTCAAAAAGAAGAAACAAACAACAGCAGCTACTCCAATATTAACTACATCTCGCTTCTCAATAATTTTGATTGGCATAACTTTCTTTTTTGCAAATATCGCTAAAATCAAAAGTGATACACAAGCGGACAAAGATGTTGCATAGTAGCTGATGTAGCCACTACCCTTAATAGTTTTATATTTTCTTTTCGCTTTTGTTTCATTTCACATTCTCACTGTTCCACATACGGACTATCGCTTCTTCTAATTTTTGTGCAATGATATCATAACCTTTATCATTGGGGTGAAAATGGTCATTGTAATATATTGACTTCCATCCATCCACTCCAACAATTTCTCTTTGTTTGCTAAACAAATCCACATAAAATTCATTTGATTTTTCCAAGAATTTATTGGCATCTTCATAATTTTGCAAACTTTTTTTTGTGTAAATCTTATTGTCCAAATAAATTGTAGAACAAACTATAATTTCATATTCTTTTAAGGCATCTAACAATTGCAAATATTCAGCCTTGAATGTATCCAAATCCGAATATTGCATTGTTCCCTGTGTCATCACCACTACTCTTTTCCAAATCCACCTGTATATATTATCAATACAGTCTAAAAATCTTTTTCCTCTTCGCTTTGACATAAAAGGTCGCGGATTAAGCATCCCTTTTATATTCTTATACCTTCCTGGTGTAAGACTCAATATTCCAAACTTATTTGTTTCCATATTAGGACGTACTTGAAGATCTACAGTTCCATACATTATTATCACTATATCGGGACTTATTTCCTGTATCTTTTCTAATAGTCCCATAGCATATTTAACCGTTGTTCCGGTCAATGCAAGATTATGAATATCAATTATCTCGTCCTCATAATCTTTTTTTAACCGTTCATACAGTTTTTCAGTATAATTAATCTTTAATTTACCAATTCCTTGCGTAATTGAATCTCCCAGAAGCACTATTTTCATTTACTAATTTTCTCTTTCTATTGCAATCTTCATTTGCTCTATATCCGCAAAATAATCTGCATATTTTTTTATCCACTCTATATCTTTTTCCCACCATTTCAATTTCATCAAAAACTGAATATCGCTCTCTGAAAATCTATAGCGGATAATCTTTGCTGGAACGCCACCAACAATTGCGTATGGTGGAACGTCTTTTGTTACTAGTGCACCTGCAGCAACAACTGCACCGTCACCAACTGTAACCCCTTGCATTATCACTGCATCCGTTCCTATCCAAACATCATTTCCGATAGAGTTTAAAAATTCCTTATCTTCATCTATATATTTAAACTCTTCAAATTTTTGCGTTTTGACAAATGAAACTGCATCAGTTGTACTTGCTGAATAAAAGCCCGGATAAGTGCTTACATGTTCTTTTGTGGGGTGATTTCCACCGATATTTTTTACACCAGGCGCTATGGACGAATATCTTCCAAGCTTTACATTGCTTAACTGTGTGCCTCTTTCTATATACGTTCCATATCCTAAAATGCAGCCTATCAAATTGGCTTCCTTCTGTATGGTATTATGGCCTTCCAAAGAAGTATTAACAATATTACTTCTTCAACTAATTTTGCTATTATTCTCTTGTAATTTATACTTTAATGTATGTACCATCCACTCTATGTTCATCAATTTCTCCCTATTTAATATCAGTTTAAGCATTTATTCCTGCCGTGTCGCTTTTCCAAATAAGAGGCATAAAAATAGCGGTTGAAAAATTGTCGGTTCTGACGCAAAGCTTAAGAATGCAAGTGCAAAATATAAAATTTTATTTTTCCATTCATTGGAAAAACTCGCCAGTCCATCTAGATAGCACCCTAAAATCCCAAATCCACCTACTAGGCCAAACTGTAAAAAAACAGAAACAACTCCATTTGTTCCATCTGCCAATCCATACTGCTTTATAAGCTGATTATTCTGATAACCAACCCCAAGAAACGGTCTATTCCATATCTGGTCAAAAAGAATCTTCCACTCCAGGTTTCTTGCTACAAACGAAGCATTTCCAGATGCAAATTTATTGGTAATTATCCCATATGTATTTTCTTCCCATACTATGAAACCAATACCAATTACTGCAATCAGAATTGCTTTCATATCTACCTTAAATGTAAATACTTTTGTTCCAATTTTTCCAATTAAAATAATAAGCAACAATAAAATTCCTGTTGTTGAAAAAGTTGTTACTACCGTTGCAGCATATATGATTACATATATTTTTCGTTTCTTGCTCATTTCATCTTGTTCAAATAACAATAACATAGCTAATGAGACAAAAATCGCAAACATCCCCCCCTCATGATATGGTCCAAAATTTCTCATCAGGTACTGATTTCCTGGGAAATTATAAATGAGTGCATAACGACTTTCTACACTCCAATACTTTACAAGAGGTATGGTGTTTATCACCTTCATCGGATTCGTTACGAAAAACGCAAAACACCCCAAGCTTATTATGCAAATCACCGCCATAATATCGACGTAATATTGCGCAAACAATTTCCACTCAATAAATTGTGACAATATACATCCTGAAACCACTACAAGAAACAGTGATATATGCCCATCAACATTTCCACTATAAACCATTAAATTTATCATAATAATACAAGACAAAAGAATCATTTTTATCATCTTTTTTCTTGATATTTTCCAGTTCCTTCCAAATACAAACAAGCAAACCGAAAACAGGAACAAGAAAATAATGCTCTGTGAATTCCATATAAATGTAAATTGAACAACTCCTGACGTACAAATCAACATAAACGTGATCAAAAAATTAAGAAGTTTCTTTTCTTTTTCACGATACATTATTTCCCCCTCCAGTCCACTCGTATTCAATTTTTCTATAGAAATCACCTATTTTCTTTTCAAAGTCATTCCATGAAAATTCTTTAATGGTTTTCTGTGTATTCACACTCATTCTCTCTACTTCGTCCGGATTATTTAAGAAATATAAAATAGCATCTATAATTGCCTTCGAACTTTTTGCTTCAATAATCAGTCCATCTTTCTTATCTTCAATAACACTACCAACGTTTTCAGTTACGATACAAGGCATTCCGGCTGCTATTGCCTCATATACACTTAGCGATGACCCTTCAGCCAATGACGGAAGAACAAACACATCACTCTGATCAAAGAATTTGTGTATTTCCGCATGTGGAATTTTCCCATAATAATTTATATTGCTTGCTTGTTTTATTTTATCTAATAATATTTCACCACCAGTGTCAGGTGCTCCTATCATATTTAACTGCACCGCTTTTCCTTGTAAGCCTTCCATTGCTTTAATCAAATAGTCGGTTCCTTTTCTTTTTGATATATTTGCAACGATTAATAAAGAAAGCTTTTTTCCTTCTTGATATATTCTTGTGTGGTAATTAAAATCTGCAATGCTTGCACCATATGGAATAATTTGAATTTTTCGTTCTAGCTCCTTACTGTTAATTCGATTTAGTATTGATTTCTTCACAAAGTGTGATGCCATCAAAACCTTATCTGCAGCAATTAAATTTTCTTTTTGATTTGAAAGTTTTTTGTCATGTTCTATATCACTCGGCTCAGCTATAAATTGATTTACATCATATGCTAAAATTTGTTCATAAACAATTTTAATATGATGCTTTTTTGCATATCTTATCACAATATTGCAATAATCCTGTAGAACATGAATACAATCTATCCCCTTTAGATTATGAATTGCCCACGTTTCAAAAGCCCAATTATACAATTTTTGAAACTGCTTCGGTTTAGCTTTTGCCAGTAAAAACAACGCTTTAACAAAAAAATCAGTTTTTACACACGTTGATATTCTTTCATATTTATAACCATCAATTTGTTTCTTCCATTTAGTTTTTCTTACAATTTTATCTAAAAAATCGTTCTTATCGTAATAACCAAACAAGCCTATAACTTCTGCTCCACTCTCCATGACACCTGCCATACTATAATAGACATGATGTTTTAGCGGATGTATAACTGCAACTCGCATCTTTCTATTCCTTTCCTACCGATTATCTATCTAATTACACTTTTAAGTACCTTTTCCACATTTTTATCGCCAATTCAACAGCAATAGCAATTGTCCAAAACACTGCAAATATACATACAAACGCTATCATATTAAGCCAAACATTATATGTAGCAAAAACTTTTTTTAATGCACTGGCAGCTTTCCATGTGATTAATGCGGATATCAAAATAATGCCAAAATTTCTCATTGACATCAATCTGACTTCTGCAACCTTTTGCTTCATAAATAAAGCTAATATTGCTAATGAAAATATTGCCGCCAACGATGTTGCATAAGCTACACCTTTTATTCCCATTATATAGGACAGCAATAAATTCAATCCAACATTGATAAATACAGATGTACCTGTTACAAAGCTAGGGAACTTGCTATTTTTTGCAGCGTAATAAACATACATACATATATCGCGAAGGACATATACCGGCAAACCAAGAGCATATCCTTTTAAAATTTCCCCAGCTATTACAGCATTATCTTGTGTATAGTTTCCCCTTACAAACAAAATTGAAATGATCTCTGTACTAAAATTAAACAAAATGATAAAACACGGCACAATAAACATTAAAATCATTTTAGTTTGCTTTTCAACAATGTCTTTAAACTCTTTTTTATCACCTCTCATGTATGCTTTTGTCATAGTTGAATAAATAATTTGCATCAACGATGTAGAAAAAACGGTGTATGCAAGGCCATTTACTTTTGATGCCAATGACAATGCCGTGACGCTTCCAGTCCCAAAACCAGAGGCCACTTGATTATCTACAAGAGTATTAATTTGCAATAGTCCTGAACTTAAAAGCATTGGTGGCATAAGCAAAAAGAAACTTTTAATTTTAGGGTTATTCCAATAAAAATCAAGTTTCGGAACAAAACCAACGATTTTTAGCCCCCCTATTAATGCCACTGACTTAATTGCATATCCTAACACAACACACGCAATTAAAATATATGGTGATGTCACCCCACAAAACAGTGCAATCAATACAGGCACAGGAAACAACAAGTCCATTATTGTTGGGTAAATATTTCTATCGTATAACCGCATCACAATCTCATACGCCGAAATCAGTACTAAAAATATTAATGACCATGCACTAATCTTAATCAATTCACCTGCCAAAATAATGGTATCATCATCCATCCCTGCAGCCATTAACTTTACAAAGAATCGAGGAAATAAACATACAAGTCCAATAACTATCAGCATAAGTATTACACTTATCGTAACAATCTTATTGACTGTTTTATTCATTCTCTTTTTATCTTGCGTATATTGTTCTGCCGCAATCGGCATCAATGAATTACTATATGCGGAACTAAAAAGTCCAAATAATGTTATAACTAGCAAATACGCCACATTATAAGCATCCGAACTAGCTGAAGCTCCCAATGCTTCTGCTATTTTCATCTCACGAAGCAGGCCTAATATTTTTCCTAGCATTGTGCATGCAATGGCCATTAGGCTTGCAATTTTTATTTTATTTGATATTGTTGTATTCATCTGATAACTGTTAAAACCATCCTAAAAGCAGTTTTTTACTTTTCCAAAGTAACGTTTTACCTTTATAAATATTTTTGCTTTTTCTCCACCGTATTTAATAGATACTTTCTTTGACTCTTCCATGAACTTCTGTGGATCCGAACTTTGTCCTGTTATATCATATTTACAAATAGCTTTATTGACATACTCAACTGTATAATTATTTTTCAAAATTTTAGTCAGCCAGTCCCTATCCGCACATAACCGATATTGTATATCAAATGGATACCGACACAGCACTTCTCGCTTTGCAAAAATCGACTGATGGCAAATCATATATTCCCTATATACACAATTGAAAATTGTCGCCTTATTCTTTTGGACTGTGATTATTCCATTTTTTTCAATATCTCCATAATAAATATCTGCATTTGATTTCATCTTTTGAACCATATCATTTAAAACATTTTCATTACAGAAGCAATCACCAAAATTCAAGAAAAAAATATATTTTCCAGAAGCTTTTGACACTCCTTTATTCATCGCATCATAAATACCTTTATCCGGTTCAGAGAATATTGTCATATATTTAAAACATTTCCTGTGTTTTTCTATTTCCTCCACTGTTCCATCTTTGCTTTTTCCGTCTATTACAAGATACTCAAAGTTTTTATATGTCTGTGTCTTCAATGATTCAATAGTTTTTTCTACGTCTTTTTTACAATTATATGAAACCGATATAATTGTAATCAGTACATCCTTCATAGCTTTTCCTTTCTTCATTTCCAGTTCATATTAAAAATATCTCGATATCCTGTATTTTTTGCTTTATTATTGCTTACCTCTATCGCATACTGATGTACCTTTTCTGTCACCTTTTGAAATTCACTCTGCTCCATAACAGCATATTTCTCAACTGCATTCACAAAGGCGCTTTTATTTTCTAACGAAAAAACATATCCTACACATTTCGATTCGAAATCCTGCCACGGTGTTTGATTACTTATAATACATGGACAACCCGCAGAAAGTGCTTCCTGAATAACATGGCCAAAATTTTCTCCTAAAGTCGGAAAAAGAAAGACATCATACAGTTTTAGAGTCTCTACAACATTTTCTGAATCAAGATTTCCTTTCCATTCCCATTTCACATTATTGGGAAGATTCCTTAGTTCCTGTTTGCACTCCTCCCAATATTCCTGTACATGCACTGGACCATATATGGTAAATTTAATGTTTGACTTTGCTTCCTTCAAAATTTCAATTGCATACTTTAAATTCTTCTTGGGTGCAATTCGTGAAATCCATACAATTTTTAGACTTCCAGCTTTCTTTTCCTTTCTAACATTCTCCTCATTAACCTTTCGTGGCAAGTCTTCAGCAATAAGAAACTGTTTATCTGTTGCTACTACCTGCCTCTTTATCTCCGAAATTTCCATTTCAGACGTTGCAGACCAATATACGTCCTTAAACATTCCCAACAAATTAAATACCGTTGTAAATGTTTTCTTCTTGTAGTATTTTAATTGGAACTCCTTCGGTGAGAACAATCCCATCGCAGCAACTACAACAGGAACTTTTATTTTTCCAAGTCGATTCGCAATTAAAGTGTTGATAGCATAATCATTAAAGCAACCGCAAACATACACCAAGTCTACCTGCCTAGCAAGTTCCACTATTAGCTTCCGACTAAATCCTTTCGGCGGAACATAATATACATCCGCATTACCTACACGATTCCAACTATTAACTTTAATATCCGGATAGGCTTCTGTATCTCCATGATCTCTATCACAAGTTAGAATTTTAAAGTTGTATTCTTTTCCTAAAAAATCTGTCAGATTCTTAATGGAACGTACCGGTCCTCCGTCTTTATAGCCCGGAAGATAACGTCCCATAATAATCAAAATGTCTCTACGCCCATCCGTCATCGTTCTTCTCCTCTTATGCTTTCAAATCTCCCTGTGGCTTCATCTTAGTGCCCCTTTTCTCACATTCATAAATTTTGGCATCTACCAAAAAACGATACCAATACGCCTGCAAGAATGTATATATCTTTCCTTCCGTTCCGTCCAGAAATCCCAACCTGAAATAGTATCTATAAATAAAATACAGATGTGCCCGGAAGAACTTCGGCAAACTGTAGTAGCCATGATTCTTCACAAATCGCTTTACTTTTGCCTGCAAGGATGTAGAAGTTTCTTCTACAGATTCTTCTCCATTCACTGCATCCGGCTTCATCTGTTGATCCAATACTTCCTTATTGGAATACCAGTTGTGTTTATTGACCCACCACTCCAAGGATTTATTATTGTTATCCGAGAAGTCATTTTTGAATGTAACTACATTCCCATCTGTAACGATAAGATGTTCATCCATAAGTTTCATTTCAGACATTCCATGACCTACTCGGAATATTCTTAGCAGCAGTTCTGGATATTTGCCGCCATGTTTGAGCCATCTTCCCATGAAGTAAACCCTGCGCCGCAGAATTACGCCATTCACGTTCGCAGGAAGCGTATCGAGCTTCTGCTCGATTTCATCTGCCAGTTCCGGCGTAAACTCCTCGTCTGCATCGACCTTCATCACCCACTCTGTCTGCAGGTTGATATTATCCAGTGCCCAGTTAAACTGTGCCGCATGGTTTTCAAACTGATGCTCATAGACTTCCGCACCGAGTGACTTTGCCAGCTCCACTGTTTTGTCAGTCGAATAGGAATCAATAATTACAATACGCTGTGCCGCGCCCTTAAAAGATGCAATGCACTTTTCTAAGTTTTGTTCCTCATTCTTTGTGAGGATAATAATTGTTAAATTTGCCATTTTTCATTTTTCCTATTGTGAAATACGTTACATATGCTAAAGTAACTGTGACAACCACAAAAGCAATAACCGATACCACCGATGGCTTTATCATCCCTAATGTAAAAGCATGAACCAGATAAATCTCATACGAAATCATTCCGGCCACAGCTAACATCTTGTTTTCAAATAACTCGCTGAATGATTTTCCAAATGCCATAATTCCAATCGCCATCGGCAGACAAGTCAATAGTGCCATCGCATTCGACACAAGGTACGGTAAGTTTTTAACCACATTCAGCTGCGTTATTGCCATGAAGAGAATGCACACTGTACCCCCCCCCATTAAAATCAGGATATTTTTAGTTTTTGTCAGTGTTTGTTCGATCTGATTCTTATTTGCTGCCAGCAATACACCAACTGGAAAAGACAGCATCTGCCTTGCACGAAGGAACGGCATATCTGGATTTGCAAAGAATGCAGACTCCAACACAAACCAAATTGCAAATACTCCGAACAATGCCAACATCTGCATTCTGCTGTCTTTCACCAATTTCTTTACTGCGTAAAAAAGCAGATAACAGGTGACGATATAGCCCATGAACCAGCCATATGCTGTTGCTGGCTTCGAAAAGCAGAGATCCAACAGATAGGTCTTAATGGAAAACGCACCTGTGGCAAGCAGTCCTACTAACTCCACTACCCAAAATGGAAAGCATACACCCAATAGACGTTTCTTCCAGAAGCCAATCAAGCCATTCTTCTCATATGAAATCTCTAGTCCATATCCAGAACACATCAGAAACAGTGCCACTCCAATTCCAGCAATGAACTGAATTCCTCCAACAGAAAGCATTGCTCCGCTATGTGCCCAGACAACAGTCAAGATGGAAAAACCTTTAATCGCTGTTGTATAATTTCTGTCCATCCACTGGTATTTTTCCGGTTTCTTGATAAATCCCAGCAGATAACTTACAAGGATAAGAAATGTAAAAAGCACAAAACACCTCATTACAACTTACCCTCCAACCTCTTAATAACCCTTGCCGGGTTTCCCGCAATCACACAGTTATCCTCAAACTTTCCAGCAACCACAGCACCGGCACCAACAACACATCCGTCCCCCAGCACTGTGCCCTTCAGGATGATACTATTGCACCCGATGAAGCAGTTCTTACCGATCTTAATCTCTCGGCTTGGCACCAGATCACTGTCGCCACCATTTTCATCTCGCAGCAATTTATTTCTTGTCTCTGCCTCGATGGGATGAAAGTCATTGTCCAGAATCTTGCAGTTTCCACCGATGCAAGTGTTCTCACCAATCGCGATTTTCTTCCGAGCATAAATCGTAGCACCCGAAATTCCCACATTATCGCCAATCTCGATCTCTGCTCCCGGAGCGCGGGTGACAATAATCGTGCGGCTGTAAAGGCCAACCAGGTTACTGAGGAAACTGCTCTTAATCGTAACGTTCTCGCCAATCTTCAGCTTGGCACCGCCCTTGTTGAAGATGATTGGTACACCCTTCAGCAAGAGGTTCTTTCCATATTCAACTTTTGTCATCTTCATAACCA
>OGYN01000924.1_pt1 | contig 25181 bp, 15 predicted proteins | sample 1576551 | NCBI WGS metagenome assembly OGYN01 (sample SAMEA3541589, study PRJEB24748) | human gut metagenome | biome: human gut; feature: human-associated habitat; material: faeces | place: China | collected 2012 | reverse complement strand
CCGGCATTCGCCGGACGGCCTTGCTGCGCTTATTGGAAAGGATCGATCGGGAGATGGCAATTGTTATTTCGCCAGACCCAGCTTTTTCAGCCGGTTCCATGCGCGGATGACCTGTACCTTGGTCACACGCTTGCCGGGCGTAAAGACGCCCTCGCCCATGTCGGGCAGCAGCCCGGCCTCCACAGCCCAGCGGGCTGCCTTGTCGGTGTCCGGCTCCGCTACATCGCTGTAAACAGCGGGTGCAGCGGGTTCGGGCTTGCCTGCGGTGCTCCACAGCAGCACGGCCAGCTGTTCCCGGGTGCGCGGGATGGGCGTTCCCTTGGGCAGCAGGTCCGTAAGAATGCTGTAAGTAACAGCCTCATAGCCCATTACTGCGCTGCCTGCAAACCATGCCGTTGTACCGGCCACGATGGCCACCGTTTGCAGCGGGCTGAACTCGGTACTTTCCTCCTGCGGCGGCTGCTCCACCGGGGTGGTCATAGCGGTGATATTCAGGTTCTGTGCGGGCATCCTGAAGGTCAGGGTGCGCTGCTTAAAGGCATCCTCTGTCAGCGGTTCGTCTGCGGCATCCATCAGGTCTGCCGGGCTCAGTGCGCCGTCAGCGCCGCTCACTACCCACTGGGCAAAGCGCTCGGTGGCGGTGTCCGGGTAAGCGGTCAGGCTGACCAGCTGCCGGGCTTTCAGAGCACTGGTGTTTGCATCCTCGGGCAGGGTGATGTCCGCACCGGTAACGGTAAGCTTGTAGGTCTTTTCCGGTTCAGGGTCCGGCTTCGGGTCGGGTTTCGGATCGGGCTCCGGTTCGGGTTTCGGGTCGGGCTCCGGCTTCGGGTCAGGCTTGACGTCATTTGTGATGGTGAATGTACCATCTGCCACAGAGCCGCTCTTGTACCGTGCGCTGCCTTCGGTGACGACGGAATAGTAATATTTACCCGGCTCAACAGGCGCACCATGGACCACTTTGCCGCCGCTCATCTCATAGAACACGGTGATCTTACCGTAGTCCTTGGTGCTGTTGTTTGTCACAGTCACTTCCTTGGGTTTGCCGTCATAGGTCAGGTCAGTGGGCTCTGTCACGGTAAAGTCCGCGGGGTTCAGTGCAGCCTTCTGGATGGTAAACGTGTTATACTTCGGGGTCACATCACCGCCCGCGCAGGTGGCGGTAGCTGCTACAGTAACGGTAAAGGTGTAAGTGCCCGGCTCAACGGGAGCACCGTCCAGCACCTTGCCGTTCTGCTTGTAGGTCACGGTAACAGCGCCGTATTTCTTGGTGGCGTTTTCCCGAACGATCACCTCCACCATCTTGGGGTTGCCGTCATAGGTCGGGTTGGTGGGCAAGGCAAAGGTAAAGTCTGCGGGGTCTGCATCCGGCAGCGCTGCCGCGCCCTCATCGGTAGCGCTCAGGTTAAGGATATGGGTCTGCGGGATGTTATACATACGCAGGTCGATGGGACTGGAGTAGCGCTTTCCCTCGGGCACAGAGCCGCTATAAGTCACGCCGTTCACGCTCGTGATGCGGTCGCAGGTCAAGGCCGAAATGCTGTCATCGATCGTTGCAACGTAAAGGGTGGTAAGGTTATCGCGCCAAATGCCCGTAAGCGTCCCATTGAGGCCGCTGATGTACTTTGCATCGTAGCGGGCATTCTCCGGCGGGGTGTATTTCATGGTGTAGCAGGTGGCACCGGGCAGGACATTTGCGTCCTCCTCTTTCTTTGCCGCCATCACATGGATGATGGGATCATTCAAGTAGATGCCGTTCTTGTTATAGACAAAGGTATACTCGCCGCCGTCAATGGTGGGCTGGCGGTATTTTGCGTTACCGTCATAGCCATCCGTATTATCCACTGCCAGCTTCAGGGTACTTCTGCCGTCTTTGATCGTGCCGCCGTTGTCGATAGAGCCGTTGCCGGTATAATCATCGCTGTTATAGCAATCTTCCAGCACGGCTTGGTAGGTAGAGCTGTTGGCCACACTCCCGCTGACGTCCAGCGCAGAACTGAGGATGATAACGGACTGTGCCGGGTCGCGCCAGCCGTTGCCGATGTAATAAAAGCGCAGCACAGCGTTCTCCACGCGGCCGTCATTGTAAAAGCGATTCTCCAGACTGTTCAGCGTGGCGTCCTTGATCGTGCCGGTTTTCTTGTTGTACACATACTGGGTGGAGTTCAGGGTGCCGGTAAGGGTGCCGTTGTTTTCAATCGCAAACTTTACGGTAGCAGAGTGGTTTTCCACCTCGTCAAGGTTCAGTTCCGTCCCCTCCTCAATGGTCAGGACGGGGGTATCGCTCGTATGCCACTCTGCGTGCTTGTGGTTCGGGTCAAAGGACCAGCCGTTGCCCTTTGCGCCGTAGACGCCGCCGTCTGTGCCCTTGGGGAAGCCGCTCGCTTCAATGACCAGTTCCTCTACGGTAACGCTGTTGAGCTGGACAGTTTCCGTGCCCACAGTAAAGCTGACTGCGCCGTCCTTGGCTTTATAGCTCAGCTTGTCGTCACCGCTGATGACACTTTCCAGCTTGCAGGTGGGCTTCAGGGTGACACCGGTATTGGGAGCGACATAGAGAGTACTATAAGCATCTGCCGACCACGCGGTCACCGTGCCGTCCGCTGCCACCGCGACAGGGAGGTACACCGAAACATCGGTTGCATCAATGGCTACAAGCCCTGTGCTTTTTGCCGTGAAATAGCCGCCGTTGACGGCTGCACCCTCGGGCAGCGGGTCATCTTCAGTGGTGAACAGACCGCCGTTGACGGTACATTTATCTCCTGCAACATACAGCTTATCGTTGAACAGACCGCCATTGATGATGATTTCCGTTGTCCTTTTAAGATCCGTGAGCGCGCTTTCAAAGCTGCCGCCGTTGATGACGATCTTTTCACAATTGTCGATATCCACGGAGCAGGTGCGCTTGCCCTTAAAGGTGCCGCCGTTGATGGTAAGGGTACCCGCTGCTTTAACGGTCATGCCGCTGGTATAACTACCCTCTTCAAAGGTGCCATCTTCAATGGTGACCTCGCCGCCCGCAGCATTAACAATGGCATTTCCTTTAAAGGTGCCGCCGCTGATGACAGCCCCGGCTTCACAGATCACCTTGCCGTAGAAGGTGCCGCCGGAGATGGTGCCCGCGTTGGTCACGGTATAGCCGTTATGGTATTCCGAGCCGATCCGCGCCTCCTGCAGGGTGGCATCGGGCTCGATCTTCACGTTCCATTGGATGCAATTATTGTAGCTGTCATAGCCGTAATTACGGAGGCAGAAGGTACCTTTTTCCAGGATGAGCGTATTAGTGTCCTTGTCGTAGGACCAGCTGCCTTTGCCGCCGCCGAAGGGGTCGCCGGCGGGCTTGCCAGACCAGTCATCTGGAAAGATATCGGTGACATCGTCGTTTTCCTCTGCCAGTGCGGCGGTGCCGGCGGTGTCGGGCGGGGCGCTCTGGGCAAGGGCAGGCAGCGGCATTGCGGACAGTGCCATGCTTAACGCCAGAACCATGCTGATGAGCCGTTTTTGCATAAGATCCTCTCCTTTTCAAGCGCCCTTCCAAGCCGGGCGCTTTTTGTTGTACCCAGTGTACCACGTTTTGCCCGCTTTGGACGGTTTTGGGCACGAATCGCCCCGCAAATGCGCTGAAACGACCCGGCGCGCCGGACGCACCCGCAAAAAACAGAAAACCGCCCGGTTTGCGGTTACCGGACGGTTTTCTGCTCTATAGGAATTACGGGAATGGCATATTGAACAGAGTATTGCTCTGTGCCTGTAGTATACCACGAATGGCGGCAAAAGTGGAGCATTTCTGCGTGAATGACCCCTGAAATGCATCGAATCGCCCTGAAAAAACCTAAAAAAGCCCTTGCGCACCCTTTTGGGACGCAAAAAGGGACTGCTGCACAGCGCTGTGCAGCAGTCCCTGCGGAGTTATAAGGGGTTAAGGGGCAGCGGTTTTAGCCGCGCTGCTGGTAGTTCTTCCAAGTGCGGATGACCTCCAAGCGGCTTACACGGCTGCCGGGCTTGAAGTTGCCGTCCTGTGCGGTCATCAGGCCGGTCTCCACGACCCAGCGGATGGCCTGCAGCTCTGCGGCATCTGCTGCCACATCGTTGAACAGGGCTGTGCTCTGGGTAGCGGGCTTGCCTGCGGCGGTCCACAGTGCAACTGCCAGCTGCTGGCGGTTAGCGGGGATGGCCATGCCCTCGGGCAGGACGCTCTTCAGGTAGGCCGTGGTGCCTGCGATATAGGCACCCACGCCAATGGCTGCGCCACCCACAGCGGCTACTGCCACAATGGCTGCACCGCCGCCGTCACTGTCACCGCCGGGTGCGGGGGTGGGGGTCGAATCCTTCTTATACTGCGGGGTCAGGGTGACATTGTTTGCGGGCATCTTAAAGGTGATGGTCTCGCTGTTGGTGTCCGTACCCTCGGGCACGCCAACTGCATCCCAACCGGTGAAGGTCTCGCCCGCCTTTGCAGGTGCAATGATGGTCACATCTGCACCTACGGCGTACTCCGTGGTCTCACCGCCCATGGTCACAGTGTACTTCTCGGGGACGTTCTCGGTGTACTGTGCTTTCAGTGTGACGTTGTTTGCGGGCATCTTGAAGGTAATGGTTGCACCGTCGATGTTCGCATCAGCGGGCAGACCTTCCTTCTCCCAGCTGGTGAAGGTGTAACCGTCCTTCTCGGGTGCGGTGGCAACGAGCTCTGTACCCACAGGTACAGCCGTCAGGTCGGCAACATCGCCGCCGTCCTTCAGGGTGACCTGTGCATCGGTGACCTTGAGTTCATAGGTCTCGGGAGCATTTGCGATATACTTCGCGTTCAGCGTGACCTTGTTTGCGGGCATCTTGAAGGTAATGGTTGCGCCGTCGATCTTCGCATCAGCGGGCAGACCTTCCTTCTCCCAGCTGTCGAAGGTGTAGCCTTCCTTCTCGGGTGCGGTGGCAACGAGCTCTGTGCCCACAGGTACAGTCGTCAGGTCGGCAACAGCGCCGCCGTCCTTCAGGGTGACCTGTGCATCGGTGACCTTGAGCTCATAGGTCTCGGGAGCGTTCTCGGTGTACTCTGCCTTCAGCGTAACCTTGTTTGCGGGCATCTTGAAGGTAATGGTCGCCTTGCTGGTGTCCACGTCAGTGGGCAGACCGGTCACTTTCCAGCCGGTGAAGGTCTTGCCTTCCACCGGCTGTGCAACAACCGTAACGTCCTCATCAAAGACACGCGGTTCGTCCTTCCCATCCACGGTCAGGCTGTAGGTGTTCTTCTTGTACTGCGGGGTCAGCGTGACGTTGTTTGCGGGCATCGTGAAGGTGATAGTTGCCTTGCTGGTGTCCGTACCCTCGGGCACGCCATCTACCTCCCAACCGGTGAAGGTGTGACCTCCCTTCTCGGGTGCGGTAAACGTGACTTCCTTACCAAATGCACGGCGTTCTTCCTTCCCGTCCACGGTCAGGGTGTAGTAGATCGGCTCATAGCGGTTTGTCACCCGCACGTCATTGCTGGGCATGAAGAACTGGAGTTCGATATGCGTACCGGTATCGGTGATGGTATACGCATCCTCTGCCAGACCTTCGATCTTCCAGATAACGTTATAGCCTTCCCGCTTTTCAGCGCCAAGGGTGATCTTATCGCCCACGTTTTGCTCCATGCCTTCCTGACCATTCCAGTAGTACTTCGGCTTGGTCGGCTCGGGCACAACATAGGCGCCTACCTTGTCGGTGATAACATCATTACTGTGCTCACCCACATAGTTCTCATCCGCCGTCACCTTGACGTACACATCGTAGCGGCCGGGGGCGGTGGGAACAGTTTCGCTGCGGTTGGGGCCGTACAGCAGGGTCATCTGCGGGTCGGCATCGTAATAATTTGCGCCTCTGTATTCCACCGTGTTCTTGGTGGCATCGTAGGTAAAGTCCTTAGCCCCGGGCGTGTAGCAGAGAGATTCCTCACCCAGCTCAATAGAACCGGCCTTGTACTTAGTGCCGTCCTCTGCAATGATGGTTATCTGATAGCGGCCATACGCATCGGGTTCTTGGTTGGTAAAGATTTTACCCTTATTTACACCGGTAATGCACTCAAACTTAGCCGTAAGCTTGCCAACGCCGTCTGCCTTCGTGCAGATTATCGTATAGGTGCCGTCCTCGTTCTCGATGCTGTCAAAGTCATCCAGCGTAAAGCCCTTAAAGGGCAGCTTTTCAGCTACGGTGTAGCCCTCAGGCAGCTGGTTATTGCTGCCATCGTAGTATCGGCTATTCTCCACCACAAGCCAGACGTAGTAGGTACCTACCTTGGTGGGCACCGTTTCCGTAGCAGTCGAGAAGTCATTTGTAGCGCTGTACTTAAGGGTAGCCTGCGGAACCGCATCGCCGAAATACTTCGGGCCGGTATAGGTTGCCGTACCGTTCTTGAGGTCAAGGCGGAAGTCCGCGCTTGTTGGCTTGTACGGCCGTGTACCCTCATCGATCTGAAGTTCACCGCCCTTGTACAGCGTGCCCTCTTCGGCACGGATGTACACCTTATAGTTGCCGTACTCATCCTGATGCGGGAAGTGGTCAAACTCCTTGTTGTCGGAGGTGCGTACAAAGACAACGCTCAGTTTGCCCACACCTTCCTTTTTGCAGGTAATGCCCGGGACGAGCGTGCTCCAGTCGATGACAAAGTCCTCCTCGGTCAGGGAAGAGAAGGGCAGCTTTTCGGTGGTTTCGCCGGTCTGGTTTACCACAATATCCGCGCCGTCATTGCGACCGTTAAGGTACAAAGTCTTGCCGTCCGGGGAAAGCTGTGCGCCGTTATAAGCGCTGACAGGCTTGCCGTTGATGTTCGTGACCGGCTTGGTGAAGGTAAGCACCAGCGCGGCATCGCCAATGCGGTAAACAGCGGCTACATCTGCCACGGAATTGCCGTTGACATCGGTCATAACGCCGTCCATGCTACGCAGCTCACTCTGCTGCTGACCGGCGGCAAGATATGCGCTGTCGATGCGGCTAAGGCTCACCGTATCGGAAACAGCGGCCTTGCTGTTATTACCCGTCAGGCTGCCAAGGATCACGGCGTTCTCGATGACCACTGCCTCCGAGGCATAGCCGGGCAGCTCGATATCCCGGAACACACCGGCGGTGATCTTAGCGTTATCTCTCAGTTTGACCGTCGCGTCGAACACACCGCCGGCGATGGTGCTGGTCCTGTCGAGGGTGACTTCCTTCTGGAAGTATCCGCTTTCAATAACGGCGTTATTGAGCTCGACCGGAGCATCGGCATACATACTGGTAACCGTCACGTCCTGCAGCGTGATGCCATCGCTCTTCAGCGCCGCCTGAGAGGGGTTGATCTCACGCGAGGTCAGATCTACCGGGCTGCCGTCCGGGCTGGTGATGAGGATCTGCGACGCGGTTCTTTGCACACCGCTCTCGTCCTTGCCGGACATAATGCCGTACTTCCAACCCTGCCCCTCATAGAGGGTGATCGTCATGCCACCGCCGGTTATCTCCTTAGGCTCCACGTCGGTCAGGTCAGGCAGACCCTCGCTGGTAATGCGCAAGGGCTTGACCGCGCCGACATCGGTGGACTTGTTCACCAGAATATCTTTGCCGTCGTTGTTGCCGGTAATGCGCAGCACCTTGCCCGCGGCAGAGGTGTTGGCGTTGTAGTTTTCAACTGCCTCTTCGTTGATGCTCAGCACATCGGTGTCCAGCGTGATATCTGCAGTGCCTGCGCCCACCAGATAGATGGTATTGGTGGAAAGGGTCAGGCTTCTGCCGTTTATTGCCGTAACATTGCCGTTGCGCACCACCAGCTTGCTGATCTGCTGCCCGGCTGCCAGTGCACTCTCAAGGTCGTCAGGCAGCGCACCAAACACGGTATCAGAAACGGCAAACTTGCTGTTATCGAAAAAGGTACTGAACGTGCAGTCCAGAATAACTGCATTGGAAATGGTGCACTCGCCGTAGCAGGACAGGGAGTCAAAGACACCGCCGGTAATTTCGACCTTGCCGGTGCCGTCTGTCGTGCTGATGCCAACACGAGCTTCGGGGTAGGTGCCGCCGGTGATCTTGCCGCTGGTAAGCACCAGAGCGCCCTTTTCGCCAAACGCTGCATCCGTAACGGTGGCATTGGTCAGTTGAACCGCGCAGTTGATGGGGGCAGGGCTCAGCTCTTTGAAATTGATCTTTCTGCCGCCCTGATCTTCCATCATCAGAATGTCCCTCGAATAAGAGGCGTTTGGATAGCAGACATAGGTCCAACCGTGACCCAGATAAGTCTGACTCTTATCTTCGCCCTCGTCCAGACTTTCCACGCAGGTCATACCGGTCAGGTCGGGCAGACCCTCACTGGTAAAGCTCAGTTCCTTGCTCATGGAAGGGATCGTGACCAGCTTCATGGGTGCTGCGCCCGACATCGGGATCATGCTGAAGCTGGCAGAGAGTGTTTTGCCATCTCCGCTGATAGAGATCGTGGCAATAACGTTGCCATTGTATGTGAAGAAGTTATAGTCGGTAATGCCTGCGGGCAGAGCCATAACGCCACCGTTGCTACTGGTAGTAGCTACCGCCCAGCCCTCACAGCCGGTGGCGCTTTCCACCACCAGCTTCAGGTCGTTCCCAGTACCGGAATAATCGTACTTCTTGACGATATAAATATCCCCTGTTTCCTTCCTGCCGTTCAGGGTGCAGTTCTCCGGCAGGAGCAGCTGGTGTGCCTGCTGCTGCGTATCAGTGCTCAGGCCGGAGATATTGCGGAAGTAGCCGCCCTGAACATAGCCGCCGTTCTCGGTCAGCTTATCATAGGTGCCGCCGTCAACCGTGCCCTCATTCAGCTCCACATCGGCGTAGCTGCCGCCCAGAACGTAGACGCCGTACCTATTGTCGGCGTTGATACGGAGTCCGCGCGTGACAGTGCCGTCCAACAGATACACAACGGCGTCAGTGACATTCTTGACGGTCACATTGCAGCTGACCGTGCCGTCCAGAACGTACTCTGTCTTTCTATTTTTAACGCCGGTGATGGTCAGCCCGGCGGTTTCATCGTAGCTCCAGCCGGTGCCGGATGCTGCCTTGGGCAGACCGTTCGCGCCGGTCTTGATCTTGACCACCTGATTATTTGTTTCAGAGTTTCTCCCAACATCCTCATGCTCGCCTACCGAGCCGTAAGTGATGCTATTGGTCTCTTCCGCTGCGGAAGAAACCCTTGCCCCTGCATCTGCAAATGCGGATACAGGGAGGATGGAGAGCATCATACTGAGTGCCAGTATCATGCTCACGATGCGTTTTTTCATGATATCCTCTCCTTTGTCGGTTGATTTGTCCGGCTATACCCCCAAACGGAACAGCCGGAACGGACAAAAACGCCAAGTTGAGTATAGCACCAAAATTCAAGGAAAGAAAGCGCTTTTGCGGGCAGCACCTGCCAAAAAATGGCGCAAAATTATGGGCAAAATCACGATACGGGGGGGGTATGCTTTTCTCCCATAAAAAAGCAGTTCCGAAACGCCCGCAGGCGTTTCGGAACTGCAAATAAAAACATTCTTTCCGCTCTTTATGCCCAAAGTGCAACGACGACGACCGCCGCCAGCGGCGGAAACAGGGAGGAGTTGTTGGGGCAGCGGCCAGCAAGACGCGAGTGCCGCCCAAGGCACGATGCGGATGCTGGGTGCCGCAACCCGATAGCGGCGGGCATTCAAAATCGTTTTACTTGCCCGCCAGCAGCACCGCCAGCACGGCTTTCTGGACGTGGAGGCGGTTCTCTGCCTCGTCAAAGATCTCGTCCGCGTGCTGCTCGAACAGGGCGGTGGAGATCTCCTCGCCCCGGTGGGCGGGCAGACAGTGCAGCACCAGCGCGTCCGGCTTGGCGTTTTCCAGCAGACGGCCGGTGAGCTGGAAGCCCACAAAATCCCGCAGACGCTGCTCGCTCTCGGCGGTGCCGGGGGCGGTGGTGTTCCATGCGGCGGTGGCTACGATGTCCGCCTCCCGCAGGCCCTCGGCGGGGTCGGTGGTCAGGTGGAAGGCATTGCCGTATTTGTGGGCAAACACCAGCACATCCGCTGCCGGGCGGTAGCCCGGAGGACAGACGCAGGATACCTGCATCCCCGCCAAAAGGCCGCCCACGATCAGGCTGTTGGCCATGTTGCTGCCGTCGCCCACAAAGCAGAGCTTCAGCCCTGCCAGCGTGCCCCGGCGCTCTCGGATGGTCATCAGGTCAGCCAGCACCTGACAGGGGTGGGCGTAGTCGGTCAGGCCGTTGATCACCGGAATGCCGGAAAGCTCGGCCAGTTCCTCCAAGTCCCGCTGGCGGTAGGTGCGCCAGACGGCGCAGTCGTAGTAGCGCCCCAGCACCCGGGCGGTGTCCCGCAGGGGCTCGCCCCGCCCAGCCTGTAATTCGGCGGTGTTCATGTAGTTGCCAAGGCCACCCATCTGGTACACGCCCACCTCAAAGCTGGTGCGGGTGCGGGTGGACGCCTTAGAGAACAGCAGCGCCACGCTTTTGCCCGCCAGCAGCGGCTCGGTGCGGCCCGCCTTGCAGTCCGCTTTCAGCTGGTCTGCCACATCCAGAATGTGGGTCAGCTCGGCGGGGGAAAGGTCGCTCATTTTCAGCAGATTTTTCATGCCTGCTCCTTCGGAGCCGTCGGCTCCATCGTGCCCAGCACCTCGGCCAGCACCTCCAGCGCCATGTCTACTTCGTGCTCGGAGACGGTCAGCGGCGGCAGCAGACGCAGCCGGGTCTTAGCGGTAAGCACCAGCAGGCCCTTTTCGCGGCAGGCAGCCAGCACATCCGCAGCCTGCACATCAAAGAATTCGATGCCCACCATCAGGCCGATGCCGGAAATGTTCTTGACGTGGGGCAGCTTTGCCAGACCGGTGCGCAGCTGTACGGCGCGCTCGCTGACCTGTGCAAGGAAGCTCTGGTCCAGACGGTCTACCACCACGTTGGCACCGGCGCAGACCACCGGGTTGCCGCCAAAGGTAGAGCCGTGGGTGCCGGGGCCCATGCCCTCGGCTACCTTTTCATTCATCAGCACCGCGCCGATGGGCAAGCCGCCGCCCAGCCCCTTGGCAAGGGTGACGATGTCCGGCTTGAGGTTATAGTGCTCGCAGCACAGGAAGGTGCCGGTGCGGCCTACGCCGGTCTGCACCTCATCCACGATGAGCACAAGGTCTTTTTCATCGCACAAAGCGCGCACGGCCTGTACATAGTCCGGGTCCAGCGCCATCACGCCGCCCTCGCCCTGAATGAGTTCCATCATCACGGCGCAGGTGTGGCGGTCTACCAGCTCCCGCAGCGCTTCGATATCCCCCGCCGGAACGTACTGGAAGCCCTCGTTGAAGGGGCCGAAGTAGTTGTGGAACACCTCCTGCCCGGTGGCGGTCAGGGTGGCAAGGGTGCGGCCATGGAAGCTGTTGACCAGCGTGATGACGTTGTAGCGGTCCTTGCCGTAATGGTCTACGCTGTACTTGCGGGCGGCCTTGATGGCGCCCTCGTTGGCCTCGGCGCCGGAGTTGCCGAAGAAAACCTTACTCATGCCGGTGCGCTTGCACAGCTTCTTGGCCAGCTTGCCGCAGGGTGCAGTGTAGTACAGGTTGGAGGTGTGCTGCAATTTGTGTGCCTGCTGGGACACGGCTTCTGCCCATGCAAGGTCGCAGTAGCCGAGGCTGTTCACCCCGATGCCGCTGGTGAAGTCCAGATACTTCTGTCCCTCAGGGCCCTCGGCGTACAGCCCGTGCCCCTTTTCCAGCACGATGGGGCTGCGGTTATAGGTGTGCAGGACGTACTCGTTGTCCCGCTTGATGACTTTTTCAGAATCCATAGGTGTACCTCCTGTAACATGGAGCGATTGCGCAAAGCCTTGCGGCTGCGGGAATTTGTTGCCTTTATTATAGCTTTCCGCCGGCGATTGCGCAATCTTTTTATTCGCGATGGCTGCGGCGGTAGAAGCGGGTACCGGAGCCGCGGTCGGAGAACAGTTCCAGCAGGATGGAGTGCGGCACGCGGCCATCAATGATGACCGCCTCGTGCACGCCCTGATAGATGGCGTCCGCCATGCCGCCGATCTTGGGGATCATGCCGCCCGCAATGATACCGGCGGACTTGTAGCCCTCGATCTCGGTCACCTCCACCTCGGGGATGAGGGTGGTCTCGTCCTCCTTATCCCGCAGCAGACCCGCGATATCGGTCATGGACACCAGCTTTTCGGCCTTGAGGGCAATGGCGATCTGGGCCGCGGCAGTATCCGCGTTGACGTTGTACGCCTGCCCGAGGTCGTCCATACCCACGGTGGCGATGACCGGGATAAAGCCGCCGTCCAGCAGGCTTTCGATCAGGGTGGCGTCCACATGGACGATCTCGCCCACATGACCCAGCTGGGGGTCCAGCTCGGTGCAGCGGAGCATCTGTCCGTCCATGCCGCACAGACCCACGCCGCGCCCGCGCAGCTTTGCCACAAGGTCCTTGTTCACCTTACCGGCCAGCACCTGCTGCACGATCTCCATGGTGGCATCGTCCGTCACCCGCAGACCGTTGGCAAAGTAGCTTTCCACGCCCACCTTTTTCAGCATCTCGTTGATGGCAGGCCCGCCGCCGTGCACCAGCACCACCCGCACGCCCAGCAGCGTCAGGGTGACAAGGTCGTTCATCACGGCGTTTTTCAGCGTCTCGTTGATCATGGCGTTGCCGCCGTATTTGATGACCATGGTTCTGCCATGGTACTTCTGGATATAAGGGGTGGCCTCCGAAAAAAGCCGCGCCATTTCTTCGTTTTTCATCTGTTTCGCGCTCCTGTCAGGTTCTGTAATCGCCGTTGATCTTCACATAGTCGTAGGTCAGGTCACAGCCCCACGCCTTGGCGCTTGCCTCACCGGTACCCATATCCACCTTGACCAGAATATCGTGCTCTGCCAGCACCTTGGCAGCTTCATCCTCGCTGTACGGGTGGTAGGCGGCGTTCTCGCACACATACACCTCGCCCGCCTTGCTGGAAAGCCAGACGCAGACCTTATCAATGGAGAAGTCCCCGGGCGTGTAGCCGATGGCGCACAGGATGCGTCCCCAGTTGGCATCGCGGCCAAAGACCGCCGCCTTGAACAGGTTGGAGCAGACCACGCTGCGGCTGACGGCGCGGGCGGTTTTCAGGTCGGGCGCATGGGTCACTTCGCAGGTGATCAGGTGGGTGGCACCCTCGCCGTCTCCGGCGTGCTCGGCGCACATGTGCTCTGCAATGGCGGTCAGCGCTGCCACAAAGGCGGCGTAGTCCGCGTTCTCCTCGCAGATCTCCGGGTTGCCCGCCAGACCGGACGCCATAATGATCAGGGTATCGTTGGTGGAGGTATCCAGATCCACGCTCATCTGGTTATAGGTGCCGGGCACAACAGTCTTGAGCGCCTTTTCCAGCAGCGCGGGCGAGACGGCGGCATCGGTGGTGTAGAACGCCAGCATGGTGGCCATGTTGGGGGCGATCATGCCGCTGCCCTTGCCGATGGCACCCACGGTGCACACCTTGCCGCCCAGCTCGAACTGGATGGCGTATTCTTTTTTATGGGTGTCGGTGGTCATGATGGCGGTGGCAGCGTCCGTGCTGCCCTGCGCGGTGGCAGCCAGCTTTTCCGCTGCCGCCGGGATGCCCCGGGCAAAGGGGTCGATGACCATGGGCTGACCGATGACGCCGGTGGAGGCGGGCAGAACGTCCTTTTCGTCAATGTTCAGTGCCTTGCCTACCAGTGCACAGCACTCCTCAGCCAGCGCCACGCCGTTGGCGGCGCAGGTGTTGGCGTTGCCGCTGTTTACCACAATGGCCTGTGCGTAGCCATCGGCCAGATGGGCGCGGTCCACCTTGATGGGCGCACCGCAGACCTTGTTGGTGGTGTACACGCCCGCAGCAGCGCAGCGCACCTCGGCCTTGATGAGTGCCAGATCGTATTTTTCGCTGTGATTTGCCCGGATGCCGCAATGGACACCGGCGGCGGCAAAACCCTTGGGCGCGCAGATGCCGCCCGCAACTTCCTTATACTGCATAACGATTTTCCTTTCCCACAGGACGAACCCTCTCAGTCAATGCCTTACGGCATTGCCAGCTCCCCCGAGGGGGGAGCTCTTTACAGCAAGAGGGAAACGTTATCTTTTTTGCCAAAAGCTCCCCCTTCGGGGGAGCTGGCACCGTCAGGTGACTGAGAGGGTTTTCTTATTCCAACCCTTTGGTCTCTTCCAGACCCAGCATCAGGTTCATGCACTGGACGGCGGCACCGGAGGAGCCTTTGCCCAGATTATCAAACAGCGAGACCAGCATCATCTGGTCTCCGGCGGCGTTCACGGCCAGGTACAGTTCCATGCGGTCGGTGCCCGCCATGGCGTTGGAGTACAGGCCGTTTTCCGGCAGCGGCTCGTTCAGGCCGTGCACCTTCACGGTGGCGGCGTCCTTGTAGTAATCCGCAAGGGCGGCAGCCACGGCCTCGGCAGTAGTGCCCGCAAGGGTAAGATCCAGCGGCACCAGCACCTGCATCCCGCAGTAGTAGTCGCACACCACCGGCACGAACATCGGCGTGTGCGCAAGGCCGCTGATCTTCTGCATCTCCGGCAGGTGCTTGTGGCCAAGGCTCAGGCCGTAGCTTTTGGGCGCGTCCAGCTTGCTGTGCGCCGGGCGGTCGGGGCTTTCGTAGTCCGCGATCATCTTTTTGCCGCCGCCGGAGTAGCCGGAGATGCCGGTGCAGCTGAAGTGGTAGCTTTGCGGCACCAGCCCCAGCTCCACCAGCGGGCGGGCGATGCTGATAAAGCCGCTGGCATAGCAGCCGGGCACTGCCACGCGGTAAGAGTTCTGAATTTTTGCCTTCTGTCCCTTCAGCTCCGGGAAACCGTAGTCCCATGCGGCATCGGTGCGGAAGGCGGTGGAGGTGTCCAGCACCTTCACGTCCGGGCGCAGCAGGGGCATGACTTCTTTAGAAGCTGCATCCGGCAGGCAGAGGAAGGCAAGGTCGGCAGAATTGATGACCTTTGCCCGCTCGTGCACATCCTTGCGCCCTTCGGCAGAGATGGACAGCAGCTCGATCTCCGGGCGGGCTGCCAGACGGTCGGCGATGCGCAGGCCGGTGGTGCCAGAAGAGCCATCAATAAATACCTTTACCTTCATGCGTTTTCCTCCTCCCATGCGTCCAGCCGTGCCGTTGCCAGCGCGATCTGCTTTTCTACGCTGGCGGCGCTGGGGCCGCCGTAGCTGGTGCGTCCCTCGCAGCAGTGTACAAGGTCGATGGCATCATAGATATCGGCCTCAAACAGCGGGCTGTAGGTCTGGAACTGGGTCAGGGTCAGCTCTTCCAGCGTTTTGTCGGCGGCAATGCAGTCCGACACCATGCAGCCGGTCAGCTTGTAGGCATCCCGGAAGGGCATCCCCTTCTTGGTCAGGTAGTCGGCGCAGTCGGTGGCGTTGATAAAGCCCTTTGCGGCGGCGCGGCGCATATTGGCAGGCAGGGTCTTCATGGTATCCAGCATGGGGGTGATGGTCTTGAGGCAGAGCTCCAAGGTGTCCACTGCATCAAAGATGGCTTCCTTGTCCTCCTGCATATCCTTGTTGTAGGCCAGCGGCAGACCCTTCATCATCACCAGCAGGGTGTTCAGGTCGCCGTACACCCGGCCGGTCTTGCCGCGGATGAGTTCGGTCACGTCGGGGTTTTTCTTCTGGGGCATAATGGACGAGCCGGTGGTAAAGGCATCGTCCAGTTCAATGAACTTGAACTCCCAGCTGCACCACAGGATGATCTCCTCCGAAAGGCGGGACAGGTGCATCATGCAGATGGAAATGGCGCTTGCCAGCTCGATGCAGAAATCACGGTCGGACACGCCGTCCAGACTGTTGGCGCAGGGGGCGGCGAAGCCCAGCTTTTCGGCGGTGAAATCCCGGTCCAGCGGGTAGGTGGTGCCTGCCAGTGCGCCAGAGCCCAGCGGGCACTGGCTGTCCATGCGGGCGGTGGCGTCCGCAAAGCGGTCAAGATCGCGCAGCAGCATGGACGCGTAGGCCATCAGCGCATGACCAAAGGTGATGGGCTGGGCGCGCTGCAAATGGGTGTAGCCGGGCATGACGGAGGCGGTGTTCTCCGCCGCCTTTTTGCACAGCACCCGCACCAACTCCACGATGTAGGCCTGCAAAGTTTTGCTGTAATCCCGCAAAGTCAGGCGGATATCCAGCGCCACCTGATCGTTGCGGCTGCGGCCGGTGTGCAGCCGCTTGCCCGCATCCCCGATCCGGGCGGTCAGGGTCTGCTCCACAAAGGTGTGCACGTCCTCGGCGGCGGGGTCGATGGTCAGCGCACCGCTGGACAGGTCGTCCGCGATGGAAGCCAGACCGCTGAGGATATCCGCACAGTCCTGCTCCGAGATGATGCCCTGCCGTGCCAGCATGGCGGCATGGACGCCGCTGCCGCGCATATCCTGCGCAATCATCCGCTGGTCGAAGCGGATGGAGGAGTTGAAGTCGTTGACGCGGCTGTCCACCGCCTTGGAAAACCGACCCTTCCAGAGTTGTTCTGCCATAATATAAACTCCTTATAAAAACGGCAAAGCCGCCGCAGGGGAAAACGCTCCTGCGGCGGTGCCGCCGGCTACGATGCCGGTGTGAGAACCCGCGTGTGAAAGTGTGAAAACACACGCAGTCGAAAATGTTGCGATTACTTGACCTCCGGCCAGTTCTTGGACAGCTTTGCGCGCTCCTTGATGGACAGGCCGAACAGGTTGATGAAGCCTGCGGCATCGGCCTGATTGTAGTCCTCGTCCTCACCGAAGGAAGCGGTCTGCTCGTCGTACAGGGTGTACGGAGAGGTGACGCCGGCGTTGATCATGTTGCCCTTGTAGAGCTTCAGCTTCACATCACCGGTCACGGTCTTTTCCAGACTATTGGCAAAGGCATCCAGTGCCTCGCGCAGCGGGGTGAACCACTGGCCGTTGTACACGATATCGGCGTACTTCTGTGCCAGCTGTGCCTTGAAGTGAGCGCTTTCCTTGTCCAGCGTGATGGTCTCCAGCACGTCGATGGCCTTGTACAGGATGGCGCCGCCGGGAGTCTCGTACACGCCGCGGCTCTTCATGCCCACCAGACGGTTCTCCACGATGTCCAGCAGACCAATGCCGTTTGCGCCGCCCAGCTGGTTCAGGTACTCCACCAGCTCCACAGCGCCCATCTCCTTGCCGTCCACAGCAGTGGGAACGCCCTTTTCAAAGTGGATGGTCACATAGGTGGGCACATCGGGTGCCTGCTCGGGGCTGACACCCAGCTCCAGGAAGCCGGGCTTATTGTACTGGGGCTCGTTGGCGGGGTTCTCCAGATCCAGACCCTCGTGGCTCAGATGCCACAGGTTCTTGTCCTTGGAGTAGTTGGTCTCGCGGTTGATCTTCAGGGGGATGTGGTGCGCCTCGGCGTAGTCGATCTCCTCGTCACGGCTCTTGATGTCCCACTCACGCCACGGAGCGATGATGGCCATATCCGGGCACAGTGCCTTGAGGGTCAGCTCAAAACGCACCTGATCGTTGCCCTTGCCGGTGCAGCCGTGGCAGATGGCATCTGCACCCTCCTTGATGGCGATATCAGCCAGTGCCTTGGCGATGCACGGACGTGCAAAGCTGGTGCCCAGCAGGTAGTCCTCGTACTTAGCGCCGAACTTCAGGGTGGGGAAGATGTAGTTCTCCACAAAGTCCTTCTTCAGGTCCAGCACATACAGCTTGGAAGCGCCGGTAGCCTTGGCCTTTTCTTCCAGACCGTCCAGCTCGGTGCCCTGACCCACGTCACCGGAGACGGCGACGACCTCGCAGTTGTTGTAGTTTTCCTTCAGCCAGGGAATGATGATGGAGGTATCCAGACCGCCGGAGTAAGCCAGCACGACTTTTTTGATGTTTTCCTTTTTCATGATAAACGCGCTCCTTTAATAAAAATACACTTTTGTTCTCTGATGCGCATTTCCCTTCGCACCCTCTGTCTTTCGTTTGCGGTTGATGCTTTTATTATACGCAGCGCGGGTTTTCCGTCAATGCTAAAAACTGCCAAACATAGCACCCGTTTCGCTTTTCTTTTGGTTTAATCTGCATCTTTATTCAAATATTTTTAAATATATGCACATTTTATGCAATTTGAGTGTATTTTTTCATGGGGTTTCGGGGACTCCCTCAGGCAAAGCACCCCCTCAGTCGCTGCGCGACAGCTCCCCCAAGGGGGCGCCTTTCGGTGCTGCCGTAAAGTTTTCCGCCACCGCTAAAGCCGTCCCCTTGAGGGACGACTTCCCCCGCTCCGGGGGAAGATGTCGCGTAGCGACAAAAGGGGGAGTGTGGCTTGACGCGAAGCGGCAAGACGGAAGGGGGATCCCCCTGCAAACAAAACCACCGGAGCATCCGCAGACGCTCCGGTGGTTTAACTATAACTATTTAGTTCAGCTTCAAGTCGCCGTCCTTGATCCAGCCCAGCTTGCGCTCCACCTCGCAGAACACCACGCTGAGCACGGCGGGCAGCACAAAGCACAGCAGCGCCATGGCAGCCCAGTCCATGGGGGTGATGGCAGCCTTGGTACCGGCGGCAATATCGCTGACCCAGCCGGTGTAGACGCCGATCTGGCCCACCAGACCGCAGGTGCCCATGCCGGAGGAGACAGCCGCGCCGTTCATCTCAAAGTGGAACAGGCAGGTAGCCAGCGGGCCGGTGATGGCACTGGCCAGCGTGGGGGCGATCCAGATGCGGGGGTTCTTGATGATGTTGCCCATCTGCAGCATACTGGTGCCCAGACCCTGACTGACAAGGCCGCCTACCCCGTTCTCCTTGTAGCTCATTACGGCAAAGCCCACCATCTGGGCGCAGCAGCCCGCCACGGCAGCGCCGCCGGCAAGGCCGGTCAGACCCAGTGCGGCGCAGATGGCAGCGGAGGAGATGGGCAGGGTCAGTGCCACACCCACGATGACCGACACCAGAATGCCCATGACCAGCGGAGCCTGCTCGGTGGCCCACATAATAAGAGTGCCCACCTGACTTGCGGCTGCGCCGATGGGGGCGGCGATGAGCATGGAAAGCCCGACACCTGCAAAGATAGTCACCAGCGGGGTGACAAGGATGTCCACCTTGGTCTCCTTGCTCACGGCCTTGCCCAGCTCTGCTGCCACAATGGCAATGATAAGCACAGCCAGCGGGCCGCCTGCACCGCCCAGCGCATTGGCCGAGTAGCCCACGGTGATCAGGCTGAACAGCACCAGCGGCGGGCAATGCAGTGCCCAGCCGATAGCACAGGCCATGGCGGGGCCGCTCATAGCCGTAGCATAGCCGCCCAGATCCACCAGCAGTTCCAGACCGGCCTGCTGACCCACCGTCTTGATGATGGTACCGATGAGCAGACTGGCGAACAGGCCCTGTGCCATTGCGCCCAGTGCGTCAATGAGGTAACGCTGCGGAGAGATGACGATATCCTTCCGCGCCAAAAATTCTTTCAGCTTCGACATAAAACTTGCCTTTCTATCCAAAACAGATCGTTAAGGTTACGAACGTATGTTCTGTATCATACCATACACCTGTCAAGACAGCAAGAGGCTGCTGGAAAAAATGTGAAATTTCGGCTTTGTGCAATGTTCTGCCCTGCCGGAACGTATTCCATTTGGAACATTTTCCGACACACTGCCCCGGTGGAGAATTTGTGTAGAACCCCGCTGTGCCGTTGACTGCTCCCCGCGTGCGGGTGTATACTAGAGGAAGCGTAAAGTTATCATCCGCCGTCCTTTTTATCCTGAACCCATGGGCGGCGTGGAATAAAAGCAGGCCCGCCCCGGGCAAGGGGCAAAGGCCCGGGGCAGCACAGCGCTGCACCACCGGGAGATTCGGAGGCAGAGACGACAGATGAAAAAACGATTTGACCGATCCGGCACAGCCCGCCGCAAGGCGGTGACAGCCGTTGCAGCGCTGACCATGGCGCTGGTTCTGGCTGTGGGCGGCGCAGGGGCAGCGACCCTGCTGTCTGCACAGCCGGAAACTTTGACCGTGGGTGCGGTCGTGCCCCACATCACCGCCGAGGCACCGCAGCAGACTGCTCCGGCTGACCCTGCCCCGGCAGCGGAGAGCACGGCGACTGCCCCGGAGCAGGCAGTTGAAAGCGCCGCGCAGCAGGCTGAGCCTGCCCCGGCGCAAGCGGAAAAACCGGAAACCGCCGAAACCGCACCGGCTGCACCGGAAGAAGCTGTTGAAACACCGGAAGCACCGGCACAGCCCGCTGAGGATACCGCACTGGAAGAGGAAAACACCCCTGCCATGCTGCTGGAAGAGACCCCGGAGCTGGCCGCGCAGGACCCGCAGGCTCCCGCAGCGGACGGCACCACCCAGAACGATACCACCAGCCAGCACACCCCGGAGGACAGCGTACTGCTGACCCCGGAGCAGATCCAGCAGGCGCTGGATTCCGGTGCGCTGGAAGATGCCGAAGCGCAGTGCATCGACCTGACCGATGAAAACGGCTTTTTCCGGTGGCTGTTCAACTGGCTGTTCGGCATCAAGGATAAGGAAGAGGAACCGGCTCCGGTCTACTCCGGCTGGCGCACCGAGAACGGCAAGACCTACTACTACGCGCAGAACACCAACAAAAAGGTCACCGGTCTGCGCTCCATTGACGGCAAGCTGTATTATTTTGACGCCAACGGCGTTAAACAGGACAATGTGACTTTTGGCATCGACGTGTCCAAGTATCAGTCCGGGCTGGACTGGAACAAGATCAAAAAATCCGGCGTGAGCTTCGTCATCATCCGCATCGGCTACCGGGGCTACGGCGCTGCGGGAAACTTGGTCAAGGACCCCATGTTCGAAGAGCACTTTACCAACGCCCGCAATGCGGGGCTGAAGGTGGGCGTGTATTTCTTTACGCAGGCCGTGAACGAGGCCGAAGCACAGGAGGAGGCCGAGGGCTGCAACTGGGCGCTGAACGGCCGGATGCTGGACTACCCCATCTTCTATGACACCGAGGCCTCCACCGCCCCGGGCGGCACCGGCCGCGCCGACGGTCTGGGCGTCGAGGATCGTACCAAGTGCGCCATCGCCTTCTGCGAGCGGGTAAAGGAGCTGGGCTACAAGCCCGGCGTGTACGCCTCCACCACATGGTACCGCAAGCGGGTAGACTACAACACCCTGCGCAGCCGCTACACCATCTGGAACGCCCACTACGGCGTCTCCTCCAGCCCCATCGGCTGCGATCTGTGGCAGGGCACCGAGAAGGCCCGCATCAACGGTTACAGCGGCGAGCTGGACGCCAATATCAGCTACATCGGATAAAGGGAGGAAAACGATGGCTACGGACCGCATTCGTCTGGTTGCCTCTGATATGGACGCGACTTTGCTGGATGAACACAGCTGCCTGCCCCAGGGCTTTGCCGGGATGGTGCACGCACTGGCACAGAAGGATATCCGGTTTGCCGCTGCCAGCGGACGGCCCCTGTATACGCTGGAAGAAATGTTTGCCGGGCTGCTGGATACAGTCATCCTCATCGGAGACAACGGAGGTGCCATCCGCTGGCAGGGCAAAGACCTGTTTGTTTCCGAGATGCTTGCCGCAGGCTGGCGGCAGCTGGCAAAGCTGACCCGGGAAAACCGGGACATCGGGATGCTCTGCGGGCTGGACTGCGTATACGTAGAAAAGCCCTGGCAGTGCTATGACGCTGTATTCCGGAACTTTTACACCCGCGTGACCTATGTGGACGACCTGCTGGCCGTAGAGGCCCCGGCAGACAAATTTACCATCTATCTGCCGGCGGGAAATGCCCAGCAGGCCTTTGATGCCGTATACAGTACGGCCTGCGGCGGAACGTTTTCGGTGGCGGTAGCCGGGAAGAACTGGGTGGATGTGATGAACCCCGGTGTCCACAAGGGAGCTGCGCTGGAGCAGCTGGGGCGGCAGTTCAACATCCCTTCCACGGGGATGATGGCCTTTGGCGATACCTACAATGATGCCGAGATGCTGACCGCCGCAAAATACGGCTTTTTGATGGAAAACGGCAGCGCGCCCCTGCGGACAAAGGTGCCGTTCCTTGCACCGCCCCATACGCAGGCCGGTGTGATGCAGGTCCTGCACAGGGTGCTTGCGCAGGATGGCTGGGTCTGCCCGGCGGATTTTATAAGAACATGAACAGCTCCCCCGGCCTACGCCGTCAGGCACCGACCGGGGGGCTTTTTGCTGTCATCGGGAGGAAGCGGACTGCTCCGGCATATCTGCCCGGTGCCCCGCATAAGCTGGTGGCAGAGTATGCAAGCGCAAATGGCGGGGAGGCATGGGGATATGTTTGTGGTCACACTGAGCAAGACGAGCCTGAAAAAACTGGGAGCAGGGGCGGCATGCTGCGCGCTGGTGGTGTTCAGCGCCATGCTGGGGCGGTTCATCAGTACCCGGACGGTGGCGGTGGCTGCCCCGGTGAACCGTATCGAGAGTGCGCAGGACATCCAGACATGGTTCACCGGCTACGGGCTGGAAGTGGACGGCGCGTCCATCACGGCGGATAAGGTCAAGATCCCCCGCAAATGGGACGACAGCTTTTCCGCTTTCAACGGGGTGGTGCAGCAAAGCGGCATGGATCTTGCCCGCTACAAGGGCAAAACGGTGGAAAAATGGTCGGCGCTGCTCCCGGCGGCAAGCAACGGCGAGACCAGCCGTTACGGAGTGCTGCTGGTGTACAAAAAGAAGGCCGTGGGTGCCTACCTGCTGGAAAAGCCCTCCGGCACGGTGCTGGGGCTGCAGGACGCCCAGAACGAACTGGCAAAGCAGACCTCCGGCGAGGATTACAGCGGCGACTGGGGCGAGCGGCACGATGAGCAGCTGACCGACAGCACCGCACAGCAGACCTCCGGTGAACCGGAGGCAGCGCCCGAAGCTGCCCCGCAGGCAGCCCCCTACACCGAGCTGCCGCTGGACGCAGAAGGGTATCCCGTGGAATAGGGACGGCATTCGGGGGAAAAACGACCTTTTTTAAGCTCTTGTCCGGCAGTTGCACAAACTGCCTAGTTTTTACAAACGATTCGACAAAAATTAGACAAAACACGGATTTTTGTAGCATCCGTATGTTCAAATATAACAAAAAATTCTTGTAAAAATCGGCAATATGAAACGGTGCAAAAAAACCGGTACGGGTTTATAATAGTAGTATACCGATCCCCATTGGCAAAGCCATGTTCCGGGGCTGAATGTGCAGTCCGGACAGAGGGATCAAGTAGTAAGGAGAAAATGATTATGAAGGAATTTCAGTACACTGTTAAGGATGCCTGCGGCATCCATGCCCGTCCCGCCGGTCTGCTGGTCAAGACCGTGAAGGGCTTTGCAAGCACCGCCACCCTCGAGAAGGACGGCAAGAGCTGCGATATGCGCAAGCTGATGGCTCTGATGGGCATGGGCGTCAAGCAGGGCGAGACCGTGACCATCAAGGTCGAAGGCGATGATGAAGAAGCAGCCGCAGAGGCCATCCAGAAGTTCCTGAGCGAGAACGTCTGAGCCGCGGCTTGAAAGCCGAGCCCTCGCGGGAAAACTGCGGGGGCTTTTTTTAACAAAACGCCGGGCGCTGCACGCCCGGCTGTAAGTGGAAGGAGAAAGTGCTATGCAGGTAGGCACCGGCAAAAGCGTACTCAATGGCATCGCCATTGGCAAGCTGAAGATCTACAAGAAAAAAGATACCGCGATTTCCACCGCTCCTGTGGCAGATACTGCCGCAGAACTGGAGCGTTTTGAAGCTGCCCGCCAGAAGGCCATTGAGCAGCAGACCACCCTGTACGAAAAGGCACTGGCAGAAGCCGGCGAGGACATCGCCGAGGTGTTCAACATCCACGCCATGATGCTGGATGATGACGACTTTGTGGACGCCATCAAGGAGATCATCAACGGGCAGAAGATGTGCGCCGAGTACGCCGTCAAGACCGCCGGCAACAATCAGGCTGCGGTGTTCTCTGCCATGGACGACCCGTATCTGCAGGCCCGCAGCGCCGATGTGCTGGACATTGCGCAGGCCATGCTGGACATTCTGCAGGGAGTAGACAACGCTTCCCTGCAGGGCACCGAGCCCAGCATTCTGGTAGCCGAGGATCTGGCTCCCTCCGAGACCGTGCGCATGGATAAAAGCCTGCTGCTGGGCTTCATCACCCGCGAGGGCAGCTCCAACAGCCACACCGCCATTCTGGCACGCAGCATGAACATCCCCGCCCTGATCCAGTGCAAGGACATTCAGGACGACTGGGACGGCAAGATGGCTGTGGTGGACGGCTACAACGCCTGTGTGTATGTGGACCCCACCCCCGATCTGCTCAAGAGCCTGAAAAAGCGCCAGCAGGAAGATCAGAAAAAGCAGGCTCTGCTGCAGGAGCTGAAGGGCAAGCCCAACACCACGCTGGATGGCAAGACCATCAACGTGTTCGCCAACATCGGCGGCATGGGTGACGTGGGTGCTGTGCAGCAGAACGACGCCGGCGGCGTGGGTCTGTTCCGCACCGAGTTCGTCTACCTGAACTGCAAGGACTTCCCCACCGAGGACTACCAGTTCGAGGCTTACAAGCAGGTGGTGGAAAGCCTTGCACCCCGCAAGGTTGTCGTGCGCACCTGTGATATCGGCGCGGACAAGACCGTGGATTATATGAAGCTGGACCACGAGGATAACCCCGCACTGGGCTACCGCGCCATCCGCATCTGCCTGACCCGCAAGGACTTCTTCAAGACCCAGCTGCGCGCGCTGCTGCGTGCTTCTGCCTACGGCAACATGAGCATCATGTTCCCCATGATCACCAGCCTGCGGGAGCTGCAGGACGCCAAGGCTGTTCTGGAAGAGTGCCGCGCCGAGCTGACCGCCGAGGGCGTCAAGATGGGGCAGAACATTGAAGTAGGCACCATGATCGAGACCCCCGCCGCCGTGTTCATCGCGGACGAGCTGGCCGCCGAGTGCGATTTCTTCTCCATCGGCACCAACGACCTGACCCAGTACACCTGCGCACTGGACCGCCAGAACGCAAAGCTGGAGCCCTTCTTCAACCCCCATCATCCCGCCGTGCTGCGCGCCATCAAGATGACCATTGAAGCCGGTCACCGTCACGGCATCTGGGTGGGCATCTGCGGCGAGCTGGGTGCCGACACCGCCCTGACCGAGACCTTCCTGCGCATGGGCGTGGACGAGCTGTCCATGAACGCCAAGAGCATCCTGCCAGTGCGCAAGATCATCCGCAGCGTGGACCTGAGCAAGCCTTCTGAGAAGTAATTCA
>OGYN01000916.1_pt1 | contig 25308 bp, 16 predicted proteins | sample 1576551 | NCBI WGS metagenome assembly OGYN01 (sample SAMEA3541589, study PRJEB24748) | human gut metagenome | biome: human gut; feature: human-associated habitat; material: faeces | place: China | collected 2012 | reverse complement strand
GTGTACTAAATGACGTAAGTTGCCTTTTTCCCAGTTCATGACGGCAATGAGGACAAGTTGAGAATGTCAATATATCAGGGCGAGCCTTCGTGGTAAATTCCCCATAGTACAACTTTCGGATTCCTGGACTCCCATCCAATGAATCATCTGAGAAATCGACAAACCCACTGCAAACATCCAAATAGCATGGTTGTATCTTATTCTTTCCTTGCTTTTCCGGCAATTGATAGTCTGCGGATGGGACAAACAGGTGTATTTCCTGCACTTCATTCTCATTCATCATGCCAGGATAGTGCCATAGGTATGTCCGCTTTCTATCGTCAAAGTCTTGCTTTAAGACAAAGCCTCTAAAGAAAATACTTCCACAGCGACGATCGTTATATAACTCATAAACCGTACTTCCGCATTTTTTACAGGTCAAATTGCCATCAGTAAAATATACCTCTCCCAATGTCAACCCATTTTCTGTATGGGCGCAGGAACATTCTGGGTTAGTACAGGCGTATACACCTTTGATACCACGAAAAAGCATGTGCATTCTCGCAGGAAATAGGACACTCCCGCTTCCACTTCGCGCCAGTGGTGCAATTGCAAGCATAACACCTACAGCATGAAAAGCATCTTCCAACTCTGCACTGGGGAAGATAGACTGTGCCAACTCCTGCAAAGATGCGGTCGTACCCCGGCAAAGCTTAAACAATTCGCGGAACGGCACATAATCTACCAGATGGTCATATAGCCATTGGTAAGCACTATTATCTGTACTGAATGGGGCAGGACTGTCGATGATCCCCTCCCAAAACTTATTGAGCGCCAAAAGACGTTCCGCATTATCCCCTTCAAAGCTTTCGGGATGTGCTTTAGTGAATCTATCGAAAGGAATATCATATGCTCTGCCACTTCCTATTTCTTCCTGTTGACCCGCAAGGTAATGGAATTCGTGCCCATCATCGGAGGCAGTCAAATCGTTTGCAAATGTTTGGATTACACGTCGATCTTCCTCGTTCTTATTCGGCATACTCGCTGTTGTCAAAATGAACTGAACTCGGCTGCGATCAATGCCAAGGCGATGGAACAACCGCCTAATCAGAAACGAGACTTCTCCACCAGCCGAACCACGATACATATGCGCTTCGTCGATAACAAACAAAAGTTTATTGTTAGAGTCCGCATTCAGCCAATTCTGTGTATCTGCCCATATTTTGGACTCGATAGGGCGAAGGAGCATATATTCAAGCATAGAATAGTTCGTAATGAGAATGTCGGGGCAAAACCGTTGCATCTCAAACCGGGTAACCAATTCTGCATCCTCATCATCGGGGATATGCTTGCTATCATAAAGTTTCCTAAGAAACTCATGGAAATCCTCTTTGACAGGAAATTTTCCATCTTTAATCAACTTTTGCAAAAACGCCTTTTCTTCATCCGTTTCTGCATTAAGCATTTCGGAGTAAGTCGCAACAAGTGAACGATCCGCACTGCGTTTTGGTTCCTTACCAGCATAGGGCGTCCTACCCGTATACATACCAAACTGGGGGCGGCGCGAATCATCTCCGCAGGTCTCTCGAAAAACATTTACGAATCTATGCTCGGAATCGCCAATCAATCTCCGCAAACGACTAACCTGATCTGAAACAAGCGCATTCATCGGATACATGATGATCGTTCGGACACCACGCATAGACCAATTGGCAGGAGTATTCCGTGCCTCGGCCGCAAGCTTTGCCAGCAAAGGCCACATAAAGCACTCCGTTTTACCGGAACCTGTTCCCGTGGAAACAAAGAGATCTTTTCCAGCAAATGCGGCTTCCAATGCCTCTACCTGATGGCAAAACGGCGAGGAATGAACCCCGAGGTCTGCGTTGGCCAGAGCGTCAAAATAAGCCTTTACCCAATCTGGCAGTTTAGAAGACTTCTGAATGCCATTTAATTCGCTCTTATATGCTGGTGAGGACTCGATATAAGGTTTTTGATATAGAATGCCCTCTTGATCCAGTTTATTCTGTACTGCCGAAAGCAAAATGGGAGATTTCCCAAAATACTGAGACTTAATGTAGTCTTCCAGAGCTTCGCGTAGCTGTAGGTGGACTCCATTTGCACCATTTGCCATAATTACTCCTCCGCAAAACAATACCCAATCGATTCCAGCACATGCCTAAAAACCGGGTATACTTCCTTTGCCATCTGTCTTGTAAATATCTGTGGTGATCTAATTGGAAAATCATAGCGTACAGGCCAGCTGTATAGTTTGAAAAAATCCTCCTCGGATGGTGGTAGGCGGTAACCAATTTTGATATCTACAAGGTCTCCTACGCTACTTACTCGTACAGGGGGGAGCATGTCATAACTTTTCAACAATGCTGACATGATCCTTGCATGTTCGCCATAACTTCCCGGATATGAATGTGAGAAATCTTGCGTTTTCCATTCTGGGATAGCCTTTTGCTGATATTGTCCATTATAGTAACGGTAGAACGCATATACTCTACTCGGCTCCCCATATCGAGCGAGGGAAATCCTACCATCTTTATCTGGGGTTTGCTTCCAGTATCCCAGCCTAAACGAAGGCCCCAAGTACATAAATTCTGCGCTATCAGGCCAATCTATTGGAACCCACTCACCATCCCCCAGTAGGCCTCCGAGGTAGTCCTCAAGGCCTTGATTTTGCAAGCCAAGCACTTCTGCTATTGACTTGTCAGCGGAACTCTTTTGTCGGGAATAGTAGCCTAACCCACTCATAAAGAGCTGCACATCAGGTGAACTCCCGCGGCAAATAGTTAGATTGTTATATGTCGCAAATGATGGCACAGCAGGTGAAATTCGATAGGCAGAATGATAGAAGAATCCACTTCGCAGATAGATGTGATATATTTCGTCAATTAAGTCGCTCTTTTTCTCAGGAAGTATGAACTTTATACTCGGATAGAGTTCTTCATAGGCGGCAAAAATCTCCGCAATGCGTTCTTTAAAGTGCTGGATAGAAACTGTATCCTCGTCTTCATCATAGTCCCAAAGCGATGCAAGTCCCATTTGGCCCGCAATACTGTAAATCACTCGACACATCCACTCATTGTCGACCTTCCCTGGAATGTTCAATTGGCGGCCAATCGATATAATCAGTTCATTCCCCATATATCATTCATCCTTGAGATACCTCTCAGCTTCAGCTTTCACGGCACTGGAAATCCCACTCTCCGCTTCCAAGACCTCTCTCATCACATCAAGCTGTCCAGTAAGCACGCAGATCGGCATCACCCCGAAAAGCATCTCCATATCTTTTGCTCTCTCGGGACTATCAACCATCACCTTCGCATCCGAAATAACACGGCTGAGTTGGCGCAGCAGTGCCTTACTAATACCTAACTTTTTAAATGCGGCAATACGCAGCGGATGTGTATCCTTTGGAACATAACCGATAAAATCTTCCGATCGTTTTCCCGCATATGGTTCAAGTGCGGAAACTGTTCCAACGAAGCACTCACTGATAACGGGAAGCATATAGTTGTACAGACCTTGCGGCTCTATGACCAAATCTTCTACATAGGGGTGCGTCCAAACGATGTGCTCTCGGGAATTAGCAAGCATTTGCGGGATTATATCCCCCCATCCCTTGCCAAACATATTCTGCGCTGCAACGATATGTTCATTGACATTATTTACCGCATCCGCTATATCGCAATCGAATTGCTCCCCGAACATCAATTGTCCCGCATTGTCTGCGTATAGGGAGACAGATAATGCATTAGCAATATCCTGCCCACAGGGACCTGCAATTAGGATTGGAGCGTTGTGAATGTGGGCGGAGTACAGAAACGCCGCAAGCATTGTAGCAAGATCCGGTTCTACGCTCAAAGAATAAGATAAGTTTTGAGACAATTCATTAAGTTCATCTTTCCAGTCTTTGGCTGCCCCCACTTCATCTTCCGAATACACCGCTGATATATGCCTATATTTCCAACCTGATTCATTGGAAGTCGCCTGAGGAAGTAGTATAGAAAGATCAGCTATAAACCCGGCCACATCCTTTTGAGCCCCGGCAATCTTTTCACGAATTGCCGCTACAGTTTCCTTTTCGAGTATCTTATAACGCGCAATCTCTGCTTGTAAACGGCATAGATCATCTTGAGCTTCAGCTACCTCACGCAGTATATCACCATGCTTCTCCTTGGCCGAAGACACATCATTCTCGGCCTGTGCCACCTTGTGTTGAAGCACTGCCAGTTCTTCTTGCGCCGTATTTACTTCGTTGGCATGGTCAGCAATCCATTTATTATAGGCGATGTCATTGCATTTTTGCCAAAGTCCTCCATGTTTGCTAAGGATACGCGTAATGACTGCAGAATCCACATCTTCCACCGTCATATATTTTTCAACCATCTGTAAGAACTCATCCACATACGTTTGGGCTTCTTGGATTGAGATTCCATAGGTGTCTGCCACTCTTTCCAAAATGGATTCCTTGGGTATAGATGCTAAAGCCTCACGGAATTTCAAATAATCGTTTTTGAGGATGGCTTGTGCCTTGAAAATCGGCCATCTCATACTGGAAAGAAAAATATTCTTTATTGTTTCGCTTATTGGATATATCGGAATTCGCTTCTGCGGTTCCCGAAGTGAAATGTATTTATATATTTTTCGAGACTCCCATTCATATTTCCATTCAAAAATATCGCTTTTGCTTAATTTATAGTATGGCAATGTATAAATGTCATCCCGCAATGCCACTAACTCAGGATTGCGTTGGCGAAGCAAAGACTCACCAGTATCACATAGCACACCCTCAAAAACTGTGTCGTTCTTGGCGGCAAATATAATTTTGCCATGAGCATACGAAGGAATCTTCAAGCCGCTTTTCAGAGACATGATGACGCCTTCTATATTGGAAACTTCATCGAGAACAATAACCTCGACAGGGGATGCTTGCTCCATGTAGGTGGACGTTGTTTTCCATCGTCCAGGCTCACTCTCAAATTCTTCCCACTCCCAAAAGCCGATGCGACCAGGTTCCGTTGGGCCGTCATCGCAAAAAACGAACAGGCGATTATCATGTATTTGCTCTTTTTGCTTGTCGAAATAAGGAGCCACAAGGACACCGCCAACAGCGTCCGCCAGTCTTAGCATCCAAATGTCTCTGTTCTTGTCCGGGCGGTTGACCTTGCACAACGAAATCCAATGTTTATCCATTTTATCCTCTCCTGCATTAAGTGCCTGCTCCTTTGCGGCACGGCATTTATCTATTCCGAATATAGGCCCTACATGCTGCTGATAGTTTGTAGCATGCAACACTTCGCCATTTGCTGTGCAAATCCATTTTTCAGACGATATCAACATTTCTGCTAACTTAGGCAAATTGGATTGAGGCCTGGGCGCTCGTTTCTCTCCGTTACTCGCAATATCATCGTATCTAACAGAATACGATATGTCTGCACTTTTGTCAGAGGTTTGCTCGTATCCAACTTCAGTTGCCCATCTACGGGGAGCAAATTTTCCCCATCGCTTTGGCGGTTCCGTAACTTTGCATGCCCACAAATTATGTTGAGCATATTTTACATCTTCGTAATGTACCGTTTCAACGAACAACCCATCGGGATCTCCGAATTCGCTATCTGACAGGAGCGATTTACATCCAGATATGGCGCGCTTAGCAGCAACACCATATTTGCTCTCAAGCCATGTCAAAACATAATTGGATAATTCTTCCTCAATCTGCGTTTCTTCTTTCGCAGTAATAGAAAACTTGATTTGGAAAAAGCCTTTCATGATGCGCTCTCCTCATTTGTTCCTTTTGAGAAACAGTTCTCTTTTTATCAGTTTGTATGCATCGAGAGATATTTCTCCGCATTTCAGAGTCTTGCGAATCCATCGAATTGTTTTGGGGTAATCCTTACTCGTAAAAGCAACTGCGCCAATCGTGTGCGGAACTGGGATCAATGGAGCCTTACATGTTTTTAGCATTCTAACCAAGTGCTCATCTTGGATCGTAACTTTTCCATGATCCGCTTCTCTTTCAAACCGAATCTTTCTAACACAGTCGCATCCTTGGTATACGAGCAGCTCCGTATCAAAATTAAGACCGTCTATTTCCAGTTTCTGTCCTGCGGATAGCTTGTAAATGTGATTTATTCTCCCGTGCTTTTGGATTACCACTTTTCCGTCATATCTACAGAAAACAGATATGCTCTTGAATTTCGGCAGCTTTACGCAGCTGTCTCCATCAAGTACATTCCCATCATAATCCGAAACCTCAATTGATGGTAAAACCACTTTCCTATTTAAGGGTTGGCGAATTAAATATGAGAATCCTAATGCACCAGATTTGCCGATAGCAACCAGTTGCTCGCGATTCCGTGCATATAACTTATACAGTCGTCCAGTTGTGGAGTTTATTAGGTTTTCCGAAGCTGGATACGCTCTTAGTTCTGCATCATCACCATCAAGATAGAAAAAGAACTGATCCGAATTATGATATATAAAATACGGTTCTTTAATATATGCAGGCCAAATAGGATAAAACTTTGTTGGATGTTCAGTTAAGAAAATTGCATACTTGAGAAAGAATTTGGCTGTTATCTCTGAAAACCGTTTGATTTGAATTTTGTAAAGATACCATGTCGCAAGTGAGCCTGTTTTTGTTCTCAGCACCTCGGAGACTTCGAGGCCTGTAGGAGGATATCCCAATGGTTTGGATTGTAGTAAATAGTAGGAATCACCAAAGTACGCTTTTGCCCCAGACGGTAGTATCTGCCCCGTCCTTTCATCAAAAAACGAACCCGATGAACTGATCCCAGGCACTTTTGAAGGCCAAAATTTAACCAAATCAGCGGCTGCATTTATATATTCGAGGTTGTATTCACGACTTGGCGTCTCTCCGATATTTAAATATGTAGTCCCTCCTCGTTCGATGCGCTCAAAGGAATATTCATAGGCTTTGCCAGAATTCGTGGTTATTCTAATTTTATCGCACCGTGCTCCAGAATCGGGTGGGCAAAAAAAGCCCATTTGCAAAGCAAAGGATTCTTTTGCTACTGTGATCCGTAACGGCATCAGATGGCTATTGAGATTTCTAAGCCGCCGGCCATATAAGGGATCGAAATGAGCCTGGCGCTCATCACACTCTTTATTTGGAGAAGACGGATCATGACGAAAGTGTCGTACATTTACGCCCGGTGCCGTAAGCAAAACATTTTGCGCACATAGCTCGCAAACAAAGTAACCACTTTTGGCAGATGCGCCATTTGGATACATTTTACATGCACTCTCGAGACTGATTCGCTTATATCCGATGTCAGCGTCCCATACACATACATGTGATAAAGGCATACAGCTTCACCTCGTAAAAAATATACAAATGCATTATAGCAGAAAATAATTAAATCTGCAACTTTTCAACAATTTTCGAGCGTTAAGAATGGTAATACACTGTCGGATGACCTGTGAATGCATCAAATAGATTGCACTTTGATCTATTGTAAATTTCAGCAGCAAAAGAGCCGACGCAGGAATTTCCTGCGCCGGCTTCTTACATTAATTATTTATCATTTTTCTTCAAATACCGCACTTTCTTCACTGCTCCCCAATGCATCGCCTCTGCGTTGATCGGCGGTAAAGGGTCACCCCAGGAGATAGGTGCGTCAGCCATCTTTACCTCGACCGGCAGTCCGCCGAAGGGACGCACGGCGTTCGGAGTTGAGATGCTTACAGACGTATTTGGGCCGCCTTCAAAATGCAGATGTAATTTTCGCCCATACACGGCTGACTTCCAAGGAATCCTGATTGTTCCCTGCCCACGGCCTTCTTGTACTACGATACCGTCACCTACGATAATCTGAGGAAAATGAAGTTCATAGAGCTTTTTGCAAAAGGGCGCCTTGTCCAGCTTCTGCGCAATGCGCCATAGTCGATCCATGTTACGGCTGTACTCAATGCGCTTTTTCGCACCATCCTTACCGGAGATCCTGTGGCCGAAAATATATTCTTTTTCCTCCAGCGACATGTCTGTACACGCCTGGATTACCGTTGCAAAATTCCGGCGCAAGATCCGCATGGGCGGGTGAGAATCCGATGGTGTCAAATTATCGGATTCGTCGAGCAAGAAAAAGCCTAACTGCTCGCTGGAAACTCCGAATTCTTTCAACAATTTGAAGGAAAAATTTGAATAATCAGACCCGCGGCACGGGTCCTTAAACTGATTTCCAAAACAGGCGATGGGTAACTCCCCGATATCCTTGTTCGCGCCCATGTTCTGCTGCACAAATTCCCTTCGCTTCTGCAAAGCATCCTCAATTTCAATGTGAACGGGGACGCACCGTAGCGCGTTTTTCGTTTTCACCTGCTTGCTGTACATCAATTTATCATTCAAAATTTCGTCAATTTTCAGGTAATGCCGACCTGGATGATCGGGAAACGATCGGAAATCGTTCCACCGCAGTCCACGGCACTCCGCGGGGCGCATGCCAGTGTACAATGAGATCAAAATGCCGCAGAAGCGGCCATCCTCCAGCACATGTTCCGCCGCATATAGCGCCAAACGTCCCTGCTGCCCAATTGTCAAGGCTCGCGGGCAACTATCGTTCAGCTCCGCGTTTGCCGCTGCCGGAGCTAAGATTCTCTGCACCATCAAGGTCGTAAGATTCGTCGGCTTGTCTCCCGCGTAACTTTTGGGGAGGATATTGTAAGCATGTCCGCATGTGGCAGCGTAGGAAAAGACGTCCCGCAACGCTGAGATGATCGTCTTAACGGTCGCTTCTTGGTATTTGCATTCCTTAGCGACTTTAGAGACAGCGAGCAGAATATTTGCCGGAGTAATTTCGGAGATTGACATATCCAGATAGCCTGCAACCTTTTTGATATAATCATCATATTGGCGCAATGTCGTACAGGTTTCAAAACTGTATTGGTCTCCCTCCTGGATCGCCCAGTGGCGATCTTTTGCGATAGAAATGCAATGTTCCCCCCAGTATTCCTTCAGGGACATATCGCCGTCAGTTTTATATTCCACACTAATTCTCCTCCAAATCCAATTCTGTCGTAACGAAAACGCTGTCACTTGATTTAAATTCGATAATCAGATCCCTTCCAGCCTCGAGGTTGTCATGCGAAATCTTACTGAGATCTACAGTCAAATCGCCGCTGATCCTGCTACCAGGTGCAGCCGCAATAGCGTAATCTTCACCACTGCGATTGATCTTGAAATCAAGTGCGGTGTCGGAAGCACTCATCAGCGAAAAGATATAGTGCTCCACCACCGCGGCCAGTTTCGCCAGTTCCCGAGGATCGTCATAGGCACAGTAGTTCCGCGCGAATACGCTCTCAGGCGCGCTGCCATACAGATAGCGCACCTCCTCTTCATCACATCCACAAATTGCCATCGCCGCCCGAAAGGTCTCTCGCAAGACTCGGTCAGGATGTTTCAATAAGTTTTTTGCTTCCTTCTGCTGTGCAAAATCGAAGCCTCTAAAGAAAACTTTTAACCACCGATCAAACTCATCCGGGCGCATTCGCCGCGCCGCGTTTTTGGGACTGCGAACGAATGGCATATCCGCCTGTGCGCATGGTACGTTATCCTTTACCTTGTGATAAAATGTTGCCACCGTCGGCGGCAGTGGCAACGTCCGTCGACGCGACCCGCTTAACTCTTCGGTACGATAGACCTCTCCTGCAGGCTTTGTCTCCGCCATAATTTCTACAACAATGATTCCAGCGTAGGTTTTTGAGAAAGAGAATGAGCCCCACGTCAATGCGCAGAGTTCACCGATTGTGATTCCCGTGATCAACATCAAGATAAGGCCAAAATATAGGTAACCGCGGCTGCTTTCAAGGTTCTCGGCGCAGGTTGCAACGATTTCCCCCACCTGAGCGTGCGTCAGAATGTTTTTTTCGAAATGCCGACTCGCGTCCCGCGGGCCAACGACTGTGCGGCGGTTTCCCATGGTAAAAGTGTCTATGAAGTGCTCTGAGATCAAATGGCAAGCTTGCTCAAACGCAATCAATGCCCGGAAGGCGCAGATTTGCCCATTGATTTGATAACTAGAGAACCCACCTTCGCGCAAATGAAAGGCGAACATCTCTTGTGTAATCGCACAAAAAGGCGTCCAACCGAGTTTGCTCACGAGCAGATCAAGCAGTTTCTTGTGCTCCTTTTTAGTAGAATTTGCCCACTTCATATCCAGGGCGACCCGATCAAAGTCCGCCGCGATCAACGCGCCCAGCGGCAGATTCTGAGCAAACTTTTTCCGTAACGAACATCCCGCTTTTGTGTTGGGATCAAAGGCGCACCGGAGGCACTCGGGAACCAATGTGCGCACATACTCCTCCAGTCCAATTGCATCAGGTGCGCGGAAAATATGTCCCTTGTGTTCATAGCAAACGCGTCCTGCACCATCGATGTGCACCCCATCGCTGGAGCGCAAGGAAAGAAATACCGTGGGCCCCGCCTTGCGCGCCTCCACGCGGTAAGTGACAATTACGCCAAAGAAATCGATACTGCTAACCTTCATATATTAACCCTCATGCGGCACAGTGGCCGGAGGGGAGGTATTTAAATTTTAGTTATTATAATCGTGGGGTTATTTCTCCTTTCGAGCGAGCAATTCGTACTCTCGCATATATTAAAATCTCTTACAGCGGCTCCCTCCCCTCCGTCCACGCCCGCGCCTGCGGCAATGAAGCAGTAGTAACTAGCCTTTTTTTAGTAAAAAAGAGACAAAGTCACCCTAAGGTAACCTTGTCTCAAAAACATGTGGTGTCTTCAAATCGGAAAGAGGATAAACTTCTTCCCCTAATAAAAATACTTCGTAATTATACTTCTACGATACCATATTTTCTGATCATGTCAACCCCCTTTGCAGGACAAATTTTTCGTTCTTTTTAGAAATGCTATTGGATGCGTTTTATGGGGCAAAAAATAAAGTGTGCAATCATTGCACACTTTATTTTTTACTGTATCGGGGGCAAGTCTTACGTGCTTTTCACTATAACTTGAACTAACCTCCTTTACCAAGCATAATCGCGAATCTTGCTTAGATACTTACTCTTATTCAAATGATTCCACTATCAGCATCATTATCTCACAAAAGCTCTTCTGTGACGACAAATATTACGAAACCATCCGTTGTAAAACAGTCTTCACATCCCTAAGTGACATTGGTTGTCTGAACTTTCCTCGCGTAAGTTGACCTATTCTTTCAATTGCATCATTGCAGCAACGAATATTTATCTCTTGCTTCTCGAGAGCAATTTGCCTTTCAAATACGGCTATCACAGCTTCCGGTTTTTCCTTCCCACAATTGACCAATGCATTTGTTACCCCGCTGCGCAAAGTGAAAAAATCTCCATCCCTAAAGCTTGGTTCCATTGCAATCTGCAGAAGTTCTGCAAGTATACCTATTTTTTGGGGATCACTTATCTTAGATATTGCCTCCGTTGGGCCATCAAAAGAATCGACACGCTCAGGTATCCGATGGTTCTCTTTCGCATATAGCAAATACTCTTTCAGCGCAAGTTCACTGCCAAGTATAATTAGCGGTGCCATTAGTTCAAAACTCTTTGACTCCGCAAACTTATCCTGCATGACTTTACACAGCGGCTCCTTTGGGACATCTCTACATACATGATATATCTGGAGGAGCAATTGTTCACTTGCAAATGGTACTACTTCATTTCTGACACAATCACTTCCAAAGACTTCATATAAATATCTCAGAGCATAATTCTGCAACAACTCATCTTGCGACTCATCTGTACATAACATCACGGCGATATCCTTGATGCCTCGATATTTCTTTTTTTCACAATACTCGATGTGATCCCTAACCGTACTCCGGCACACAGTGCCACTTTTCAAATCCATCTCAATTTTTGCGAGAATATCGCCCACAGGAACATATTTACTCAGATATTCATACTTTTCACCATTGTTCTCGCCACAGAATACATATTCAGGGAAAGAGACAAGTTCCTTCATGGAATCGATATTTATGGGATATTCGAAATAAGAGATTAGATATATTGCCGCAGCAACATCTGGGCATACCTCAACTGAATCATTATCGTACTTCACTGCATCCAGAATATCTGATCCTTCAACAGTTTTTTGCGCTATGTCTATCAGCGTATCCCGTTGCCATGCAAACACTTTCAAATTTTTTGTATTACTAAGCATATGCTGTGCTTCCTGCAGCACAAACGATTCCCACTGAACACACTGCAAGAAGTTTATCACTAGCGAATTCTTGTTCTCTACATAATTGTATATGCTGTATTGGAGATACATCAATGGTGAACTCCAATGGATTTCTGCACTAATCTTATTTTCCCAGAGTTCCTCAACGGTGACGTTGGGGTTGCCTGCATATCGCGTAAGGTCTTCGAGCATTTGCTTAGCAGCCTTTTTGTCAAATAGCATTGCAAAATAACTAGCATCACTTGCTGCTCGTAATTCTTCGTAATTTACGCGTGGTTCTCTTGGCGGAAAACTCTTTTTCCCTTTACTATAGACGCTCTTGCTGCAGGCAATATATTGAGCATCACTTCCATAACGACATGCAATGTCATAAAGAACAATATCGCTTAGTAAACGCCCGTCTTCATATGCTATTCTTACCTTTTCAAGAGTCGCCGGGTCATCAAATAGTGTATCTAACAGGTAGCATTGGCGCTTCTCGCCAAATCGATTGCACAAATCTATAGTTGCCTCTTCAATAGTTCCTGTTTCTTTAAAAAAGGTCTTGACCGCCATCGACTTTGCTCTATCTACCTTCTCCGCATTGTTAGCAAAGCAATCCAACATGAAAACATAAAAATCGGCAACTTCATGTCTATGTAATTCCGTTGCCTTTTGGCACAGCGTAATATAAACCTTTGAATCAGCGTAAAACCGCACTTCCCCTTTAGAAATGGCGCTCATGGCAGTCTTTATGCTCTTTTCACAATTTAGTTCCTTCAATCCATCCGCCAACGAAATCGTTTCATTTGTAAAACGGCCATTTCCTCCTAAATATGAGATTCCGTCCAAAAAGAACTGCACATGCTCGTCTTGAAAATGCATAGCAGTAAGCACTTCGTACATTACCGCCCGGACACGGCTAACTTCGCAAGAATAATAGCGTGTCACGAGTTCTTTTGCTACTAAATCATTTAGCATTCCAAGCCGATATATCGCCTGCAGAGCTCTACACACAATCGTTATAGATTCCTCGCTTTCAGGCATTGAAATGCAACACCGCAATAACAATTGAGATACTGCAAGTTCATTTCCATACAGGTTAGAAAAGTACTGCACTAAGCAAATCGCAGATACTTGCGATATAAAACAAGCGGGGTTTTCAATTTTGTCAAGCAAATAACGCATACTCTCTTCACTACTTGAAAACTCAGCAAGATCTTTATAGGAGATTATTGTTTGGTCAATCCATAACCGTTTTCCCTCATAATGCTCGAATATCTCCCGAAACAGGCAACTGCGAGCCGTACTATCCATACTCTCTGGGCGATATTTTACAATGGCTTCCGGCTCGTGCTCAAGCAGCCATTGCTGTACATCCCAGTCAGTATTCATTCCAAGTAAAAAGCCGACCGCATTTAACCACGTAGGCATTATTCCGTATCCATCCGAGATCAAAGCCAGTGCATCTTCTTTTGATAGCTGTGATATGTATCTTGCAGCAAGATACTCCTTGAAATTGTTATGGGTAAAACTCCACGAATTGTTCTCTCTGCGAAAGAGACCGCTGAAATTCATTAAATTACGTTCTTCAAGTTGAAAAAGTTCCTGATACTCTTTCGTATTTTCCAATTTCTGCTTTTGTAAAAGCAACATGGCTGTCGCCGCCTTACCAAGCAGTTGCAAACTGTTTTTCCGATTTTCCTCTAAATCTTCAGAAAACTTCCCTTCATCACGCTCCATGCACTCTTCTATCAGACTATCCATAAGTTCGGTTCGAGGTGGCAGTTGTTTGTACTTGAGATAGAGATTGACTACTCGCGTCAAATAAAAGGGATTTCTTAAAAGATCAGCGAGTCCCTTTTCCTTCGCCTCCACTATCAATGCCTGTGAGTCAATACGGTGTGCAGAGATATATTGCACAATATCTCTTTCGTTAAGCTCCTCCAAACTACAAACAGTAAAATTTGCGAACACGTTCTCTTGGCTTATTTTATGTTGGCAAAAATTTCCTCTCGCCGATATGACGATACAAACGCTGGGGAAATCTTTGCAAAACGCCCTCAAATTTCGATCAAAAACATCTATATATGTACCCAGCTCATCATACCCATCAAAAATTAATACTTGACGACTCGGCAACAAATCTCGATATTCCTCCGGGCACAGATCTTCAATAGCTTGTCCACAGTATTGTTTAAGCGAGTACAAGAACGGAAACTTAGCCGTTCTTCCAAGCTCTGCGGCCAAATGTTGCATCTCCACACTTTTCCCGTGACCTGCATCACCCATTACTAAAACATTAGATCCCTGTTTTTTCACAACATCCGCAATCGCAGTAAGCGAGTTTAAATCAACGGCTTCTGCATTGTGTACAGCTACCCTGCGAGAAATGTAATCTGGCACATCATCGTATATTTGTTTCCCCACGCTGTCTGGGTCTTTAAATTGACGTTCTTTAGGAAAGAGCTGCGTATAGGCAAAGGGCTCCCCTCCATCATCTGTATCTATCCACCGTTCAATGGAAACAATGGTACCTTCCCTTATACATCCGACCGTAAATTGCTTATAGATGTTTCCCATTTCCTTAGAGTCCTTTGAGAAACTGCCGCAGCCGATCTCTTTCACCGTATACGGATGTACATCTATTGCAGCACGATGCGTATGTCCATGTATTAAAAATTTGATTTCATGCCCCGCAAGTATTTCTAAAAACCTTTCGCCACCATTTATCACATCGTGTGTATCCCCATATTCCTGCGTAAAGCTGTGGTGGCATAGGAGCACATTTGTCATTCCGCCTTTGACAAGCTCAATTATTGCAGCCACATCGATTTCTCCACACGCTCTGTGATCCCTGCTGAGATTAGAATCGGCAAAGATAAAATTTACTCCACCGTATTGACGATTATATGCTCTGTTTTCGGAGAACTTTGGCACTCCATATTTGGAAATAAATTTATCAAATGCAGCTAAATCCGTCCCGTGTAGATCATGATTGCCGGGGACAAAGTCAAATGTCGTTGAGTAGTCTTTTAATTCCTGCTCTATTTTCGTAAGTAATTTCTTCGCTGCACAAAACGCATCTGGATTTCCACCATCAACAATATCTCCCAAAAGAATAATAGGAATCTGCTCTCCTGGCGTAGTACTTTCTCGTATTTTTCTGCATAATGTTCTTGTCCTAGTATACAATTGCTGCATATCGGTTTCTTCACCCAAGTGCAAATCAGAAATAATAAAGAAGCGCACGGCAATGTCCTCCCTGAACAGTTTTATTTGTTTGATACAGCAGCCTCTACTACGATTAACAACACGGTTTATAGCCATCACACAAACTTCAGCAATGTCGGCAACTGTCACGCATTCTTTTTCATTTTTTCAGCAAGACGTAAGAAAACCTATTGTATTCGGAGTTTATTATTTGGCGATAAACAGGAACCTTTAAGTTTGTTGCGATTGTAACCAAGCGGGTCATGTTGGCATCTGTTATATCCTTGCCTGCATATAAGGCACTAATGAATGGAAATCGCTGCTTATTTGGATTCTCTGCTTTAATTGAAAATCTCCACTCGTGTTCATAGGCGTAATCTGAATTTTTGTAAAGCAACTGCATATTCAAATCGGCATCAAGCTCTGGATCCCTTTGCCAACTAGCATCCTTATAAATAAACTGCCTATACGCTCCATCCATAAACCGCACGATGTCAAAATATGGTTTTTCTTTTCTATATGTTATCGGAAGCATGTATACGAGGCTCTCATAATCATCAAATTCACGGCCATCAAGATCTCGAAAACAATATTCAATGCAAAATCCTGTATAATTCTGCGCGTAGTTTTCCCACAATGTATGATTATCGTACCGTTCTGTCATGCAATAGATTAACGACTTTTCTCTTGTTTCTCTTCTAACTTGATCGATAATCTCAAAAAGCATTTTAGTCATCTGTTCTTCAATGCCCGCAAATCGCTTCTTGGCACATACAAGTTGTTGAATAATGCTGTCCATTTGGGAAAGTTCATCTGGAGTGGCGTGCGCAGCAAGGAATGCTCGTTCCCTATCTTTTATGGGAATTCCGTTTTCGTCCAAACATGTTTTCATGTAGTCTTCAAAATCAGAAAATGTGTAAGGAATAGCAAGCCCTTTTTCTTCAAAGAGCCTCTTAACCACCTCAAAGCAAAGTGAAGATCCATTCTTCCCCAGCCACTCTTTAACCTCTCGCCTGTTTTTTACAAGATCGATATTTATTGTATGGTCAAAGGGATCCGGGAAACTGCTTGCTAAAGACATCCAAATGCAATTCTCCTCCAGCATTCGGAACTCTCGTTCGATACACACACGAAATTTATATAGCTTTTGTTGTGGCAAGAATTTCAAATGCTTTTTCAAAACGGCTTTATTCAATTCTACATCCGTCTTCAAATATTCTCTACAATTGCACATTTCAACAAGGAATTCTCGCTTTTGTGCCACAGTCATTTTTGGCAAAACCATCACCTCTTTTAAAAAATGGATATTATGGTTGAGCAAAACTCCGATTTTCTCATAAGACTATACAATAAATAGTGCTATACGGCTCGCTTGAGTCCTATATATTGTGACTCAACTTTGCAAAACTCGCGTTTTGCTCAACCCTAAAATGGATATAACTGCAGACTTATATACAATTCGCCTAACCAGCCGTCATTGCTGCCAACGCCACCGCAAGAAAATCTTGAAAGTTTTTTGCATCATCAATTCCTTTTTTCAATAGTTCCTTTTCCACTGGTGTTAACTGGCGCTGTCCATTTTCGATTGCCCGCTTACATAAAAACTTGACTCCTTGTTCTGGCATATTTCTCTCCTTATGATCCTTTGGCTTTTCAACCGTTTCAAGTCTGCTACCAGCTCATCTATCCTATTTTTAGTATACCGCATCCGCCCCCATCTTTCAACCACCACCCACCCCGCGCACACCCCCTCGATTTTGACCTCTCCCGCGCCTGAAACACCCCTTAAACGCCTCATTTACAGGTCAAATTTTTGCCTGATGCGCATCATCCTCAAACCCACAATCCCTTGCGCCGCAATGGCTTCAAGTCATTGCCGACAGGGACTCCCTCGACTGGAAGGATTATGACGCGGACACCATCTGCCAGCGGGTGACCTCCAAGGTGCAGCCGGGCAGCATCGTGCTGTTCCACAACGCCGCTCTCCACACGCCGGAGGCGCTGCCCGCTATCCTCACCTACCTCATCAACGACGGCTACACCGTCCTCCCCATCTCCCAGCTCATCCTCCACCCACCCTACACCATCGACCACACCGGTCGGCAGTTTCCGGCGGAGGAATTGTCTTAAAAAATGTCAAATTGTACTTGTTTTTCCAAAAATTCGTGTTATAATGATAATAGTTCTTATACCATACCAAGAACTATGCAGGTTGCTATGATAAGGTAGTACACCGCAGAGCACTGACGCCCCGCTTTTGCGGGGCGTTATCTCTATCCAGAAAAAAGGAGGGCGCGTTATGATCCCCTATGCGATCGGCTTTGATATCGGCATTACATCCGTAGGTTGGGCAGTAGTGGCTTTGGACAGTGAGGACAAGCCGTATGGCATTATCAACATGGGTTCCCGCGTTTTCGATGCCGCCGAGCAGCCCAAGACAGGAGCTTCCTTGGCTGCACCGCGTCGAGAGGCCAGAAGCGCACGCCGCCGGCTGCGCCGTCACCAGCATCGGCTGGAGCGTATTCGCCGCCTCCTTTTAACAGAAAATATGATCTCCCAAGCAGAGCTGGATACCCTCTTTGCAGGTAAACTGGAGGACATCTATACATTGCGCGTCAAGGCGCTGGACGCGCCGGTTTCGCATACTGAATTTGCCCGCATTCTCCTGCACATTGCACAGCGGCGCGGCTTTCGCTCCAACCGCAAAGCCGAAACCGCGAAGGAGGACGGCGAGCTGCTGGCCGCCGTCAGCAAAAACCGGGCTCTCATGGCCGAAAAAGGCTACCGCACCGTGGGCGAAATGCTGCTGCAAGACCCGCTATACGCCGCGAGCAAGCGGAATAAGGGCGGCCAATACATCGCAACGGTAGGACGGGACATGGTGGCGGAGGAAGTCCGCGCCATCTTCCGCGCCCAGCGCCAGCTGGGGCAGCCCTTTGCGGCGGAGAAGCTGGAATCTCGGTATCTCGACATTCTCCTGAGCCAGCGCTCCTTCGACGAAGGCCCCGGCGAGGGCAGTCCCTATGCCGGGAGCCAGATCGAGAGAATGATCGGCAAATGTACGCTGGAGGACGGTGAACAGCGCGCGGCAAAGGCAACCTACTCCTTCGAGTACTTTACGCTGCTGCAAAACATCAACCACCTCCGCCTGCTCCGCGGCGGCGAGGGCAGCCCGCTCACCCCCGCCCAGCGGGAGGCTCTCATTGCGCTGGCTCACAAGACCAAAGAGCTGAACTTTTCCCACATCCGCCGGGAGTTGGCCATTCCTGCGGACACCACCTTCAACGCAGTGTATTATAAGAATACGGACGATGCGGAGGAAGCGGAAAAAAAGACGAAGTTCTCCTATCTCAAGGCGTACCACCAAATGCGCACGGCCTTTAACAAGCTGTCAAAAAACCACTTCGACACCCTTACCCGCGCGCAAAAGAACGAGTTGGGCCGTGTCCTTTCCACCTACAAGACCTCCGCCAAAATACGCGCCGCGCTGCTGCCCGCCGGACTGTCGGATGCGGAGCTTGACATCGCCGAGACACTATCCTTCAGCAAATTCGGCCACATTTCTGTAAAAGCCTGCGACAAGCTGATCCCCTTTCTGGAAAAGGGGATGAAGTACGACGAGGCCTGCGCCGCCGCCGGATACGACTTCAAGGCCCACAGCGGCCGGGAGCGCACCCAGCTTCTCCATACGACGCCGGACGACCTTGCGGATATCACCAGCCCCGTCGTGCGGCGGGCAGTGGCGCAGACCGTCAAGGTGCTCAACGCCATCATCCGCGAGCGCGGGTGCAGTCCTACCTTTATCAACCTGGAGCTGGCGCGGGAAATGGCGCAGGATTTCACAGAGCGCAATCAGGCGAAAAAGAGCATGGATGATAACCGCGCCCGCAACGAGCGCCTCATGGAGCGCATCCGCACGGAGTATGGCAAGGAGCATCCCACAGGGCAAGATCTGGTGAAGCTCAAGCTCTGGGAGGAGCAGCACGGCGAATGTGCCTACTCGCAGAAGCACATTTCCATCGAGCATCTCTTTGAGCCGGACTATGCGGAGGTAGACCACATCATTCCGTACAGCATTTCCTTCGATGACGGCTATAAGAACAAAATTCTGGTGCTGGCTGAGGAAAACCGCAATAAGGGCAACCGTCTGCCCTTGCAGTATCTACAGGGTAAGCGGCGGGAGGACTTCATCGTCTGGGTGGAGAACACCATTCGCAGCACGCCTAAAAAACAGCGCCTGCTGAAAGAAAAGCTCACATCCGAGGATGAAAAGCAATTCAAGGAGCGCAACCTGCAGGATACCAAGACCATGGCGCGATTCCTCCTGAACTACATCGGCGACCATCTGGCCTTTGCCGACTTTGCCGTCGGGCGTAAGAAGCACATCACCGCCGTTAACGGTGCCGTGACCTCCTATATGCGCAAGCGCTGGGGCATCAGCAAGATCCGGGAAAACGGCGATCTGCACCACGCGGTGGACGCACTGGTCATTGCCTGTACAACAGACGGCATGATCCAACAGGTGAGCCGCTATGCCGCGCTGCGAGAGTGCGAATATGTACAGACGGAGGGCGGAAGCCTGGCCGTTTCCGTGCATACCGGCGAGGTACTCAAGAGCTTCCCCTACCCATGGCCGGAATTTCGCCGGGAGCTGGAGGCCCGCTTGGGCGACGATCCCCGCCGCGCCGTTATTTCCCAGCACTTCCCCGTCTACCTGAACAACGATATTCCCGTCCGCAAGCTCTTTGTGTCTCGTATGCCCCGGCGCAAGGTCACGGGCGCGGCGCACAAGGAAACCATCAAAAGTCCCAAAGCCCTGCAAGACGGTGTTGTGGTCACAAAACGGCCGCTGACAAGCTTGAAGCTGGACAAAAACGGCGAGATTGCCAACTACTATATGCCGCAAAGCGACCGACTGCTCTATGAGGCGCTGAAGGAACAGCTCATGAAACACGGTGGGGATGGCGCAAAGGCCTTTACGCAGTCCTTCCATAAGCCGAAAAGCGACGGAACGCCCGGCCCCATCGTCAACAAGGTCAAGCTATGTGAGCCTACGACACTGCACGTCCCTGTTCTGAAGGGTACCGGCGTGGCGGACAACGACAGCATGGTACGCATCGATGTGTTTTATGTGGAGGGTGAGGGGTATTACTTCGTACCCATCTACATTGCCGACACGCTGAAAAAGGAGCTGCCGAGCAAGGCGTGTGTAGCCTTCAAGCCCTACGAGGATTGGAAGGCCATGTCGGATGAAAACTTCATTTTCTCCCTGTATCCCAACGACCTGATGCGCGTGACCCACAAAAACAAGCTGAAGCTGACAAAGGCGCAGAAGGAGAGTACGCTCCCCGACACATACGAAACCAAGCAGGAGCTGTTGTACTATATTGGTGCAGATATTAGCACAGCCTCGGTTGCCGGACGCACCCATGATAACAGTTATATGACTAGAGGTGTAGGCATCAAGACCCTTGAAAAGCTGGAGAAATTCACCGTGGATGTGCTGGGCGAGTACCACAAGGTGGAACGGGAGCCCCGCATGGCCTTCAACAGAAAGTGAGGTTTTGTCATGGCTTTTCGGAACATTATCGTTGAAAGCCCCGCTGTCATCTCCCTGCGGAGGGAGCAGTTGATCATCCGGACCGACAGTGACCACTCCGTGGCCATTGAGGATATTTCTGCGCTTTTGCTGGAAAGCCGCCAGACCACCATCACAACAGCCGCACTGTCCCGCTTGGGACAGTGCGGCTGTGCCGTTTTTGTCTGCGACGAAAAGCATCTGCCCTGCGCAGTTCTGACGCCGTATCAGCAGCACAGCCGGGGATTGCCCGTTGTGCGGATGCAGATCGCCATGACAGAGCCGGCGAAAAAGCGCCTGTGGCAGAGCATCGTCAAAGCCAAGATCTTAAATCAGGCCATCTGCCTGTATTTGACCGGCCACGCCTCACAGGCGGAGGCCCTCCGCGCCATGGCGGAAAGGGTTCGTTCCGGCGACAGCGAAAATGTGGAGGCAGCCGCGGCGCAGTTCTATTTCCCCGTGCTGTTCGGAGAAGGCTTTACCCGCGGGGAGGATAACGGCGTCAATGCGGGGCTGAACTATGGCTACGCGGTTTTGCGGGGGTGTATCGCGCGCTATTTGGCGGTATATGGTTTTCTCCCCTCACTTGGACTGCACCACCGCAGCACGCTGAACGCCTTTAATCTGGCGGATGATCTGATCGAGCCGTTCCGCCCGGTAGTTGACCTTTTGACAGCGCGCAGCATAACCGAGGACGAGGAATTGTCTTCCCCGCAAAAAAGGCTCTTATTCAACTGCCTGAATCTGGATATTCTCTCCGGCAAGCAGCATCACAGCGTGTCCTATGCCATAGAGCGGCTGGTGCAGAGCTTAAGCCGCTCCGCGGAACGGCCCGAAGCAGGTCTTTTACTGCCAACGCTGCTGGAAACAGAGCAGCACCGCTATGAATAAGTTTATGAGGATCATGGTGTTTTTTGACCTGCCTGTCAAAACAAAGGCGCAGCGCAGGGAGGCCACCCGCTTCCGTAATTTCTTGTTGACGGACGGATACCATATGCTGCAATACTCCGTCTATGCCCGGGTCTGCAACGGCATGGATGCCGTGGAAAAGCACCGCCAGCGCGTAAAGCAGAATTTGCCGGAGAATGGCGCGATCCGCCTGATGGTCATCACGGAGAAGCAGTACGAGGCGATTGATATACTTTTAGGAAAATTAACGGAGGCGGATGACAGATTTCAATGCGAGCAGCTTTCGATTTTTTGAAAGAAAAGTCGCCCAAGGCATTGCCTTGAGCGACTTTTCCGGTAGTCTATTATACCATACCAAGAACTACCAGGGAACTACAACTGCCTTACCCTTTCCAACTTTTCTTGCTTGATTATACCATACCAAGAACTACCAGGGAACTACAACTCATTGGCATTCCTGATAATGCAGTTGTTAATTATACCATACCAAGAACTACCAGGGAACTACAACACCCTATGCCGGGCTTATACTGCCCGGACAATTATACCATACCAAGAACTACCAGGGAACTACAACCTAACTTTTCTAACCGATGCTGCTATTATAATTATACCATACCAAGAACTACCAGGGAACTACAACATTTATCGCCGGTGGCACGAAATTGATTTTATTATACCATACCAAGAACTACCAGGGAACTACAACTACTGCCGTTGTGGGTGCTATCACGAAGCTATTATACCATACCAAGAACTACCAGGGAACTACAACCCGGCACCGCCACCCCCGTGGAGGGACTTACCGCATTATACCATACCAAGAACTACCAGGGAACTACAACATGCCCTTTCCGCTCAGGAAAAGAAGCGGAATTATACCCTGCAAGGATCTCACGGTCAGAACTCCCGCGCTGCTGCTCGGCAATTTTTGTGTTGCTTTTTTCGTCCGAAGTGGGTATAATGGTATTAGAAGGTTGAGCATTGGCCTCACTGCCTCTGGCAGTTTGGTTAACGTCGGCATGTAAAGTCCGCCGGGTGCTCGACCTTTCATTTTGCCGTTCGGCGCTGAAGCTATACACATATTCGCCATCACTCCGTTCCTTGACGTTGATCGTCACGCGGTACGGGGTGCTTTCTTTTGCACAGGCGCCCTACATCACAACAAAAGCGCGTGCGAGCATCGCACGCGCTTTTCTCGTGAATGTGGAGATCTATAACCGTACTTCGACCTCCGGGAAAAGTTTTTTCACACTGCCGCAGCCGGCTATTTCTGTTGCCCGCTACACTGAACAGGGGCCGCATAACCAATAACAAAAAGAATAACCCGCCTCCTTCGCAACCTTGAACACGGTGGGAGGTCGTTGCTTTTTATAAAAAGGCGCAAACAGCGTGACGGAACGGTGTTACTCCGCCAACTCAAAGGTGTCCCGCTGATTCACGGCGTCCAGCGCCAGCTGCGCCCGGGACAACTCATCCGCAGTCTTTTCGTAGTCCGCCTCCACCGCCGCCAGATCGTAGTTGGCGTAGGTGTAGTCGATGATGTTGGACTGCCGCCCGTACTGCTCCTCCACCCGTTCCTTGGGCAGCCGCGCCTTCATATCCGCCAGCTTGTTCTTCCGCTGGGTAAGCTGGGGGATATAGACCAGCATCTCGTCGATGGTCATGTGGAAGTCAGGGATAACGTGGGTGGCGTTGAACACATTGATGGCGTGCTTTACCCTGCGGATACGCTGCTCCAGCTCCGCCAGACGGCTCTGGGTGTCGCCATAGTCGTAGGCCGGACGCACAGACTCCACGTCCTCGCCCATAGCGGCGCGGAAATCCTTGCTGCGATTCTCCCGATCCAGCAGAGCGGCGTGCTCGTCGTGCAGCTTTTTCAGCAGCTTATTGGCCTGTGCAGAGGTGTATGTCATGGTCGTTCGTCCTTTCTCTTTTATAAATTTCCACCCCCATTGTACATGATTTTGCGGCGCAAGTCCAGCAAAAGACGAGTATATGCCCATCGTTCCGCCGTCTCCACCAAAATGTCGCTCCCGCGCGTTCTCCCCCGCGTCCTCCAGACCGGGCGCGGGGAACTCGATACAAAAAACCGTGCCCGGCCGAAGCCGGACACGGAATGAGGGGTAAACCCCATGGAAAAGACAAATTGTGAAGCTTGTAAAGCAGAACAGACAAATTGAGCGGTTTGGCGTGCGCCTTACTTCATCTGCAGGCGGTTCTCTCTGTCCCAGCTGGTGATGTCCAGATTCCGGTACTGCCGGCGCAGACGGGTCAGCTCCTCGTTGTCGCCGCCCAGAGCGATAATGCGGTTCACCACAGCCAGATCGGCGGCGGACATGGGGGCGTCGCTGTTCGTACCACAGGCGGCGCAGTGATAGGTCTTCCCATCGTATGCTACATCGCTGCTGCCGCAGACAGCGCAGCGGATCGTTTTCGTTACCAGTGCCATAATTCGTTACCTCCATATATTTCAATTTTCCTTGTCGACAATAGAATCATAGCACAGGAATCATTATTTGTAAAACGCATTATTGTACTTGCAACTATGAGCAAATGTATGATAGAATAAACTCAGAAATGAGGTGAGCGCATGAGCATAACCAAATATCAGATGTTTCTGAAGACGGCGGCCTGCGGCAACTTCTCCAAGGCGGCGCAGGCGCTGAACTTCACCCAGTCCGGCGTCAGCCACGCGGTGCAGTCGCTGGAGGAGGAGCTGGGCGTCACGCTGCTGAGCCGCAACCGGGGCGGCGTAGTGCTGACAGCGGACGGCCGGGCGCTGCTGCCGGAGATCGAAAAGCTGTGCGCCGCCCACCACGCCCTGATGCAGTCGGCAGCCAGTCTGCGTGGCATGGACGCCGGTCTTGTCAAGGTCGCCACCTTCTCCAGCGTGTCGGCCCAGTGGCTGCCGTCCATCCTCAAGAGCTTCGGCGGCCAGTACCCCAGCATCGAGTTTGATGTGGTCACCAGCGACTTCTACGAGCAGGTGGAGGAGTGGATCCTGAAGGGTACAGTGGACTGCGGCTTTCTGCGCTTGCCCTCGGTGAAGCGCTTGCAGACCTACGCGCTGCACCGGGACGAGCTGCAGGTCATCGTCCCCTGCGACCACCCCTACGCCCATACGAGCCCCTTTCCGGCGGAGGCGCTGGCGGAGGAGCCGTTCATCCAGCTGGAGGAGGGCGAGGACTATGAGATCCGGGCGGCCTTTGACGAGATGGGTGTGCGGCCCAACGTGAAGTACACCGCACGGGAGGACCGCACCATTCTGGCCATGGTGTCCAAGGGACTGGGCATCAGCCTGCTGCCGGAGCTGATGGTGCGCCACAGCCCCTACCCGGTGACGGCCTGCCGCCCGCCCATGACGTTTTACCGCAACATCGGCATCGCGGTAAAGGACGAGAAGGCGCTGTCCGCCTCCACCCGCCGCTTTGTGGAGTACGTCCGT
>OGYN01000915.1_pt1 | contig 25322 bp, 12 predicted proteins | sample 1576551 | NCBI WGS metagenome assembly OGYN01 (sample SAMEA3541589, study PRJEB24748) | human gut metagenome | biome: human gut; feature: human-associated habitat; material: faeces | place: China | collected 2012 | reverse complement strand
TTTGCTTGGATTTTTTTGTTTATCCCGATTTTTTATTGTACTTTTGCAGCCAATGCGGCGCTAGCCCCATTATTCATTATTAAATTGTAAATTATTCGTATTAATAAATGTATATAGCAATAGCAGGAAATATCGGTAGTGGAAAGACAACACTCACCAAGATGCTTTCTAAACATTATGGATGGAAACAGTACTTGGAGCCCGTGGCTGAAAACCCCTATATCGATGACTATTACAAGGATATCTCGCGATGGGCTCTCAATATGGAGGTATTCTATCTGAAGCAGCGATTCAAGAATCTGTTAGAGATCCAGCACAGTAAAGAGACGGTCATCCAGGACCGCACCATCTTTGAAGGTGTCTATGTCTTTGCCGCCAACAACCGGAAGATGGGCAACATGGACCAGCGCGACTACGATACTTATATGGAGCTCTTCGAGTCGATGATGGAAGTGGTAGAGATGCCTGAACTGATGATATATCTCCGTTCTTCCGTTCCTCACCTCGTGAAGAATATCCAGAAGCGCGGTCGTGATTATGAGCAGAAGATGCCTTTGGATTATCTGGAAGGTATCAACAATCTTTACGAAGATTTCATCATGAACAAGTATAAGGGCAAGGTGCTCATCGTAGAAGTTGATAATCTCGATTTCGAGCACAATCCCAAGCAGTTTGGTGAAATCATAGATAAGATAGATGCCAAGCTCTTCGGGCTGTTCTCTTAAAGGTAAAAAAGTAAAAAGGTAAAAAAGTAAAAAGGTAAAAGGGTAAAAAGGTAAAAAAGTAAAAAGAACTTTCCCCCCTTTGCGCCCCCGTTCCTAGCGATTCCATCGCTAGTCCAATTCAACATTTAACATTAACAAAGATGCATATAGCAATAGCAGGAAATATAGGTAGCGGCAAGACAACATTAACCAAGATGCTTGCCAAGAGATATGGCTGGAAAGCTAATTTCGAGCCGGTAGATAATAATCCATATCTGGCTGATTATTACAAGGATATGGAACGTTGGTCGTTTAATCTTCAGATTTACTTCCTGAACAAGCGATTCCATGATGTTGTGGAGATTTCCCGTTCAGAGCAGACCATCGTACAGGATAGAACCATCTTCGAGGATGCGCGTATCTTTGCGCCTAATCTTCACGATATCGGTATGATGAGCGATAGGGATTTCAAGAACTATACCGATCTCTTCGATCTGATGATCAGTCTGGTGAAACTCCCAGACCTGATGATATATATCAAGAGCAGCATTCCTACGCTCGTAAAGCATATCGAGAAGCGTGGCCGCGATTTCGAGAAGAGCATCCGCATCGATTACCTCCAGGGCTTGAACAAGCGTTATGAGGATTGGATCAAGGATTATAAAGGTCGCCTCATCATCATTGATGGTGATAATCTGGAGTTCGGAGAGAATCCGGAAGATTTCCGTAAGGTTACTGACCTGATAGATGCTGAGCTCTTCGGCCTGTTTGCTGAAAAGGAGGTTTAAAAGTAAAAAGGTAAAAGGGTAAAAAGGTAAAAAGGTAAAAAGGTAAAAAGGTAAAAGGGTAAAAAGGTAAAAAGAACCTTAACCCCCTTTCGCCCCCCGTTCCTAGCGATTCCATCGCTAGTCCCCCAAGTCCTTATCATAAAGGTAAAAAGCGCAACCCCGCTAGGCGTCAAAGGAGGAACGCCTGGCGGGGTTGCGTTTTATGGTTGTACAGCTAAAAGGTATATGGTTGTACAGCTAAAAGGTATATGCTTGTACAACCAAAAGGTATATGGTTGTACAACTAAAAGGTTTATGGTTGTACAACTAAAAGGTATATGGTTGTACGACTATAGGGTTTATAGTTGTACGACTATAGGGTGTATGGTTGTACGACTATAAGGGTTGTAGTTGTACGATTAAAAGGTGTTGTCACTAGGCTCGGCAGAGCTGCTGACTGCAGTCGGCAGAGCTGCTGACTAGGCTCAGCAGGTCTGCTGAGCCTAGTGGCAACCTTCGAGAAGCAGTCTCTTTCAACTCGAAAAGCAGTCTCCTAAAACTAAAAGAGACGTCTCTTTGAACCCAAAGAAACGTCTCCTTTCGCTTATTCAATCATATCCTTTCGCTTATTCAAACATCTGAATACGCTTATTCAATCATATCCTTTCGCTTATTTAATCGTCTTCTTTCGCTTATTCAAACATCAGAATTCGCCAGCAGAACTATCTCCTTCCTCCGGAAGAGCCGGGAGCTTTATAGAACTTACCTTTCTGGCGGGAGATGAAGATGCCGCCTCTGGCTGAGGTCTTATCTACTTGCTGGCCATTGAGATTATAGATAATCTCTTTCTCATCCTTCTTATGCAGGGTAGGAGAGGTGATGGAAGTCGCGCCAGAAGCAATGGCGAAGCAGATGGAATGCTTGCCCAATGCCAGATTATCCTGGTTGCTCTGATTTACCATCTTTTCCAGATGATATGGTTTTCCGTATCTACCTTTTCCTTATCCTCCAACTCTTCGTCATTTTTCGATAGTAATCCCGATTTTGCATCAATCTGCCGGCAGAGAATTTGAGGTTCGAAGGCATCCGTACCACCCATTACGTTGCGGATATTATAGCCGGTAGTATCTGTGAGGATACAGTCGTCGGAACCTGGAGCAGGTGAGCAGGCGGCAAGCGAACGGGTTCCCAATGGAATAGGGGAGAATAGGTATTGCCGAGTTCGTATTTGGTTGTGTCGTTTTCTAGTGTCCAGTATTTGAGGGTATAATATTGCTCAACAGCATTTCCTTTATCATCAATGCTCTTGAAGAGGGTATAGTTGGTAGGGATGGTAAAGGAGCGGACGTTGAGCATATCGTCCGGTTTGATGCTGATGGCATTCTTGAAGTTGCCGGTTGATATCTTATTCTTTCTATTCATATCTTTCTGTTATTTTACCATGATTTTTCTGTTTCCGAAGATGTAGATGCCGTCAGGGAAACCACTATAGGTGGCGGTGCCAGGACGTACATCCAAGATGCGATAAAGCTGACCGGTGGTTGAGAATACCTGCAACTGGGTGGAGTAGGTGCTCTCTATGCGTACACGATGAGCTCCGATAGGGCGGATGAAGAGTGATTCGCCGGCTGGTGTATCATCGTTACCATTCACGTCAGATTCTATCTTCTCGATACCCGTGGTTTCGGCAATGCGAATCACGGATGGAGCATCAGTAGAACGGGTTCTGGCATTTGTCATCAATGTTGTCATATAGGTGCGGAATGGCATTACGGTTTGGAGGGTAGACGCATCATCAAATGCAGTACCCACGGCGTTCATACCATAGATGGTTCCGTTGGCTACCTTGGTGGCAGCAAAGCTACCTACATGATAATAACCGTTGTGCTGGGTTGTCATAGCCTGGGTGATAGGAATCACGATCGCCTTATCTGCCGGCTCGGTTTCGTTCTCATTACCGAAGGCATGGAAGGTAACGGTTTGCGAAGACTCGTTTGTATTCAAGATGTTGTTATAGAACTTACTTGAAAGGTCGAACTCGTAATAATGGTAACCAGGGAAACGGACCAGATATGGGATTCCCTTGGTCAGCAACTGATAGTTCTTATACTCCTGCTGGTTGCTGTAGTATGGATTAGCATCCTTGTTATAGAAATGTTCTCCGTAGGTTGTTACAAAGAAGTTATTATTAAAGGTGTAATCCTTACTTTCTGCTCCCTCAGCCTGGAAGAGTCCTGCTGTTGTACCCGGACGCTGGAAGGTGGCTGTATTGTTTGTCGTGTTCACCTCTGTCAAACCGCGCAGCCAGTATTCATGATGCAGGTATTTATCACCATAGAAATGGGTGATTTCACCATTGAGCGATGCCATTACCTTTTGTGCGGTGAATGGCAGACAGATACCTTCCCAGGCTCCGGTAGCATCCTCAGCATAGTACATCGGCTTGCGAACATACCAGGCATGGTTAGTTACCGTGAATGGGATAGGGGCACAGAAGTCGTTGTTCTCACACTTGTCTCCCTCGCTGTTCTTACCCTCAGGGGTGCGTTCTACGAGGTGGAGGAGAGAGGTGGTATAGCCATCATCGGCATTATTCTTGAAAATATGATGTCCGTAGATGGTAGTCTCACTCGTGTTCTCCTTGTAGCCGAGTGCATTGTCTGCGATGTCGTAAGCCTCTGTATTGTTGTCGATGTCGTTGCCATTGGCAGCAGTATATACCAGGAGGTTCTGGCTTACTCCCTGCTGGATGCTTAGGTCGCTGAATACCTTGGCATTGTCATCTACCGGTGGGTAGAAGATGCCGTTCTGGTTGATGTCTGCCGCCTGTTTGAATCCCATGTCTGCTCCCTTGTCGTTCAGACAGGTGAAGTCGATTGCCGTTGTTGTCGTCTGGTGTACGTAGGTACTCATGAGGCTGTTGGCATTGTTGCTGGCATTATAGTGGAATGCATCGAGCTTCGTGTCGCCATAGTAGCCGGCAGTACGATATATGCGGTTTCTCATATAGCTGTTCTGATGGGAAGCTATCTGGGAAGGACAGAGGTCTGGAACCTTCTGCAATGACTGTCCCCAGAAGATGAAGTCGTTCATCGGCTGACTTTCGTCTGCCTGGTTTCCGTTGAACAGTGGAACGTAGCTGACTGCGGATGCTGTACCCTGCGATGCCTTTCGAGCCGCATCGATAGCGTGACTCTGGTCGTGGCGGGTTTCGTTGCTGCCGTAGTTAGGCTGGTCACTGTCTGAACCTTTTCTCAGATAGGTGATACCCGTGTTGTTGCCGGTGATGGCATCGATACGGTGGGCATACTGGTAGTCGCCGTTGGCATAGTAATCGTAGACGTACTTCAATGCCTCCTTGTCTTGGGCATTCTCCATGTTGTTGCTGTAGCGGGCACGCAGATAGTATTCGTTGAGGTCGTAGCCAACCTTGCCGTATCTGAAGTCGTCTGCCGTATAATGGGTATCAGCCTTGCCGTCCATGTGATAGACGATAGGCTGTATGCCCTTGTTATATTCGAAGCAGCAGTGGTAGGCACCCCCATTCGTACAGCCCTCGGCAGCGATATTGCCGCTTTCCATACCGAGGTTATAGATGTTGCCCCGGTTCTCTTTGAGGAATGATTTGCCTTGAGCCAGACCCTTGATGACATGTCCGTTGCCATGAAGAGTGCCGGCAAATACAGCCTTGCTTCCATCAAAGTCGCTGGTCACGGTGATGTCGTTCTGCAGTACGAATTGGGCATTCTTTCCATATTGTTCCGCCTTGTTTCCCGTACCGGTTCCGATGGTATCCACGAAGTTGATGAATGCCTTCAGGTCGCTGGCATCAGAGATATAAATGCGAGGTTCGGCAAACGTCTTGTCTTCCTTGGTACGCTGGATAGCCTCTGAAAGATGCAGGTTCACACCCTTCTGATGAGGATTCATGCGGTGGTAGTTGTGTACGGTAAACTGGCTGTCGTCTGCCATATCCACCGTAAAGATCTTATTCAGACCATTCATGGTGATACCCAGCTGTACGCCATATCCGTTCATGAAGTAGTAGGCTGGAATATCCAGATAGTCGTTGGTCTTGTCATATACGCAGTCCTTGAAGAGTCCTTGTGCTTCGCTGCTTCCCTGCTTGTAGGTGTCGTAGCCTGTAGCCTTTTTGTTGATGTCCCATTCGGTAGCGTCTTCAAATACCCAGTTTCCCTTTTCGTTTTGCTTGCGCTTTCCTATGCGCCAGTAGTATCCGTTGGCAGAGAACGATTCGTCTGCCTCAATGGAAATCTGGTTTTTCCTGAGTCTGACCATCTCTCCCGGCAAGGCGCAGTTGTCAACAGTTATCTTACCGTTGATGTTAGGACCCTGCACATATTCTATAGTGAGATAGATGGTGTAAGTGTAGATTCGTTCTACCTCACAGTAGTAGTTGGATGATCCTGCTTTTACGTCTGTGATGTTGACAGGAGCATAGCCATCTTTGTTGTTGGCATCCTTTATATAGATTCTATCAGGGTATATCTTGGTGTATTCTCCAGCAATGCCGTTCTTGATATAATAAACAGTGCCGGCAGATAGCTTGGTTCCTGTTGTTACCTGTTTGTAATCATTGCCTTCTTGGATGAAGAAGTCGGATGAGGCCACCTTACTGATGATAGGCTTGTTGTTGTTCTCATCTTTATATTCTTCGTATGCACGTCCCTTCAGTACAACGGTGGCAAGACATTTTTCAGAGAGATGCTTCTTGAAATAGTCGGTTGTCGTATTGTTGACAGAGTCTGTCAGCTGGAATGAAATCTTGGCATCGCCATCTGTCAGTTTGGAAGGGAGCCGTCGGTTCTGATAGTTCTTATCTTCGAATACTCCATTCATTGGCAATACAGCAGCGAATCCTTTGCCATCATATTCCTCTGAAGAAGAGGCACCGATGCAGAGCTGGTATTTGCCGGATACGTCCTGATTGTCCATATCCACATTGCCTTTTGTTCCGGCTTTCAGATAGTTGCGCTCTTCCAGGTCGCAGCTGTATTTAGTCTTATCTTCAGGATGTCCGCTGCGCATCTTCCAGCTCTGAATGGTTACAGGCTGGTTTGGCTTCAGTCCTGAGAGCACGGTGAGACCGTCCTTGTTGTCACTGAAGAAGGTCATCTTGTCCTTGTAGGTATAGCCAGTGATGTGGGCATTGTAATAGTAGTTGAAACCTGTTACATACCAATAGTGAACATCAATCTTGTCATCCGGATTTGCTTTTCCTGCATCATCCATACCATAGAATCCGGTAGGAAAGCAGTCGTCAACAACGAAGCGGTTCTGCTTGGCATCGTATGGGAAGACGAAGTTTCCGGTGGTTTCCAGGAAGTCTACCTTGTGTCCGCTTTCTCCCTCTGTCGTTGCCCGTTTATGCACATTGTCGGCATATACATAGCCGCCACCTTCGTCTTCACGAACGTCGATGAGGTTCATCTCCACTACGCCGTAGATAGGACCGTAGAAAATACTGTCGATGACATTCTTTTGGCTGTCATCGTATAACTCCTGTACGTTCTGAATCTTGAGGGCATAGCCTGAGGCGATACCTATCATGTTCTTTGCCGTACCGTCATTGCGCTTCTGGAAGTTCTGGTCGTGTTTGTCGATGTAATTCTGTTTTACCTCCATATATGACTTGCCCTTGAAGTCGCCATCAGCAGGTACCATACCGGTATTGTTGCGCCATGGTTCTTTAACGGCATCGTTGAAGGGAACATTCGAAGTTACTGCTCCTACGTAGTGGATGTTGTTGGCAAGACCCATATAGTTGCGTGCACGCTTTGTGGATTTGTCCTGCAACTTGTTGTCGGTCAAGGTTATGTTCTTGGCAAACATCTGGATTTCTCCCACTCGTGCTATTGAATATGGAGTCTTGTTGGTTAGGTTGGTGGCATAGTCGCGTGCTCCAAGTACGTTGAAGCAGTTATCCTCCAGTCGCAGGATGTCCATACGCTGGAAGGTATTGATGATCTTCGGATTGTTGATATTGGTTCCTGCAAAGCCGTAACCCGTCAGGTCGGCACTGCGGAAGCCGGCTGCATACGACTGGTGTCCGTCTCCGAAGATGCCACCTTCACTGTCGTAGGCATATATATTCTTGTCGGTCTCCGACTGATGTTCCGGCTTCTTATATCCGTCTCCATAGAAATAGTTGTCCTGGAGAGAGATGTAACGGTAGTTGCCGTCTTTGTCCATGTAATAGTAGCCGAAGAGGTCGGTACCTGTTGGTAATACGACCGACTGCATTTTCTGATGGGAGATGATGATATGGTCACGGTCAGATTCTGGTGCAGAATTGTCGGCAACCAGGATGGTGGTGTTACCGCCGAATCCTGTTGTGGTACCATTAGGCAGCTTAGCCAATTCATCCTGTCTTTCCGTGAAAGCCTTGTCTATATTGTATTGACGGGTAAATTTCAGAACGGTAGAGTCGTTTGCCATGACAGAAGTACCCTGTGCCACGGAGTAACCGCCACCATAGATAGCTTCTCCAATCTTGATATTGATGTCGTTCCATGTAATAAGTGGTGAAGCCGGGGCTGTAGTGATAGTGGTGAAGTCATTCTCCTTCACGAAGTCCGTAACTCCCTGCTTGCCGATGATGGAAGCATAAACAGCCTGCGAAACCTTGTCACCACTGATGAGTCTGATGCTCTGCTTGATGGTTTCTGAGGCAAGGTCTGGCCGTATCTTTCCGTCCTTCTTCTTATTCTCATGGTCAATATACAGGTTGTTCTTGTCGGTACGGTCCAGCAGATAGATGCCGGAATGCCCGTCATTTACCTGATAGTAGGTAGGGTAGCCCACCTTTACCTGGGTAGAACCATATACATAGCCAGAATAGGAACCGCCTGTTACCGAACGGAAGACGTGACCATTGAGGATATCCACATCGGTAAGTCCGATGACATTACCCTGCTGACCGCCACCATAGATGAAGTTGGCTGATACACCTGTAGCTCCGTTTACACCGCAAGGAAGGAACTTACCACCTTCTGTCTTAGGTTCAGAACATTTCATATCCTTACCCATGATGATGTGGGTATTGCCGTAAACATAACTCTCCATACCATATCCGGCACCATAGATGTTGAGGCTGGAGTATTCCGGTTTGGTAGCCAGAGAATCGTTCGAATTTTCCAGTTTCTTCTTATCCTTACCGGCAAGCATGTCGCTCCGGAGATCGATGGTAACGTCGCCTCTCACGGTTCCCGTCTTGTAGCAGCCGCCGAATACGTTTCCTCCCACATAGGCATCGTTCTTCTCCTCTGGCTGGAACTTGTTCTTGATGGTGAGTTGGATGAAAGGATCGGTAGAGTAGGCACGTCCCAGTAGATAGCCACCCTCATGGTTCACCAGTCCTTTATAGTTGTAGTTGGCATTGTTGCAGCCACCCACAATCTTGTCGGTGATGGTGAGTCCCTCCGGGAAGATATAATTGATTACATTGCCCCTTGCATTTGGATAGATGTTCATGTTGCCACGGTTTCCTCCGCAGCAAAAAGTTTTGATGGTACAGTCTTCCAGTCCTTCACCCGTCTGGGTTCCGTTCCATCGCAGTTCTCCCTGGATATCTGTTTCCACTGGCTGGAAATACAGGTCGATGAGGTGAGGATATACGGTTGGTCGGTCTTCCAGCTTGGTAGGGAGATAGAGGGTACCGATATTCTTGTTCGAAGGATTGAACCAGTCGATGGTATCGGCAAGGTTCAGTTCCTGTGTATAGTCCTCCACGTTTCCATTGAGTTTCTGGAACTTGTTCATGAAGTCATTGTCCTCTGATTTGGCGAAGAGTTCATCTCCGTTGCAACCCATGAAGACACGTCCGATGTTCACATGACTTCCTATGTTGATATTGATGTTTCCCACCTTTTCTACAGCCTTGTTATCCTTGTCCTTCACCTTCAGTACGGTGGCAGAGTTTCCTCCTCCATAAACGTCACCGGCGATATTCACCTTTTCAGATGTAGAGTTACCCTTGATTTCGATGCTCACCTTGTTGGTGAGTGGTCGCCATGAATTGATGTTCACAATCTTAGCCGCATCGCTTGCCTCCTTGTAGGAAGGCATGGATTTTCTCATCGGTACGGTATATACCAGAGGAACGGTCTCTGAGTTTGGATCCTCCGGGTTCATAGGGTAATACTCGTTCACCGTCACCTTCTGGTTCTGGTTCTTGTCGAGTGCATACAGGTAGTTACCGTTTCCGGCTCCATATACATTCTGATAGATGTGTCCACCCAGAATCTTGATGTTGCTTCCTTCACCGCCATTGTCTCTGAATCCGTTTTCCTCTGTAGTTATGTTCACATAGCCCGAAACGTCGTTGCCGCCATAAACATTGCCATGGATATGGATGTCGGAATTGTTGAACTTGGAGGTGCCTGATGGACCACCCGTTGTACTGCCCGTTGTACTGTTGTCTGATCCGATGATGACATGGGTAGCTTCCTTTACGTCTCCCATGAAACCGCCACCGAAGATGTCACGGCAGTCGATAGCCTTGATGGTGACATTTGTTTCCTTGACAGAACTGTAGAAACCGCCACCAAACACACGGCGGCAGAATACGCCACCGGCTCCCGATATATTGGTACTGCCTTCTACGGTACCCGAATAGCCACCGCCCACGATGTCCATGTACGAGAAGTCGCTGTAGAAGTGTTCATGTTCCTTGCCTGGTTTCAGCTCAATGTCCTGGTGGTTGTTGGCATCTCTGCCCTGCATGTCGATGGTGATGTTGGTATTGCCCTTGACATAGGTCTTTTCACCAAAGCCGCCACCGAAGATACTGAAGTGAGGAGATCCCACCTTATTATATATCTCTTTCCATTCGTTTGTCTGGTAGAATTTCATTTTCTTCTTGTCCTGTCCCGGCTTCACCTCGGTGTTGTCATTCAGGAGACCCTTGACAATCAAGATGTTGGTATTGTTGCCCACTTCGCAGGCTTCGTTGCCACCGGCATAGATGTTGTGGTTAATCTTGAACTTCAATGCCTGGTGGTTGTACTGTGGAGAGTAGATGATACCGTCAATGATGCTGGCTGGTCGCCATGAACGGGTTTCCGGATTCCAGTAAGAGGAGAGCAGAGCCTGTCCACCATTGATCATGATATTGGTATTGCCGGTTACGTCTGCCGAAGTCACGGTCAGGGTGTCGGTTCCGTTCACGGTCAGGGTGTCGCAGTTACCCCAACCGCCGCCATAGATACCATGGCCTATCTGTCCGTCGGAGATGCTCATGAAGGTATTGCCATATACCGTACCGTTTTCGCATCCGCCGTAGATTCTCTCCAGGAATGCTGGCATGATATCCTTGTTCACGTCATTGTCTGGATGCTTCATGGCATTGTCGCTCCATGGCTTGATATACTCTTTCGTTTTTTCGTCGAAGTATGGATAGGTGATGTTTGGACGGTCGATGACCAGACTGGTATTGCCGTAGATGCCACCCAGCTTCTTATAGTCCTTGCATTCAGACTTTAGGCGTCCTCTACCTCCTGCAAAAACCTGAGAGAAAACGACGCCGCCACGGATGTTGACGAGCGAAGTGTATCTGGCTGGTACCTGGTGGTATTCGAAGTTAAAGACATCCGGTTCTTTCACTTCATCCTCATTATTTCCCACGTTGGCAACATCGCCACCGCCATATACGCTGCCCAATATCATGGTACGGGCTATCAAGCCGAGGTTTTGCTTATATTTGATGTTTCTGCCATAGACGTAAACTTCCGTTTTAGGGACGCGTGCCATATTCGGGAAGTCAATCCATGTATTCTGGTTCTTGTCATAGATTGATTCGATACCGGCACCACCGCCATATACATTCTGTGCTACATAGCCTGATTTGATGAATACTCTCGACTGGGTACCTACCTTTCCGAAGTCATAGCTTTCTCCCTGGTTTGCAGTGATGTTACCGATAGGCATGGCACCAACACCGGCACCAAAGATGTTCTCGCAGAAAGGCTGACAGTCGGTTTCTACATAGGTTTCACCGGTAACATAACCTGAGAAGCCACCGCCGTGGATAGCCTGGAAGGTGAAGCCTGGCAAACCGAGGGTCCAGGCCCAGCGGCTGGCATGATAGCGCTTGAAGGTCATCGGGTCGAAGTCGGCATCACCCGGATTGCTGCCCGTCACACTACCGAAATAGAGCTTCTTGTCATCCTTTGAAACCTTCAGGAAGTCATTGTATATCTGCTTCTCGAAGTCAACGTATGTCTTGAGGTCTGCATTCTGGTTGAGATAGCGGTATTTGATGCCGTTGACGGTGATGACGCCATCGTCATTCATCTTGTTACCAGGCTGCACACATACTTCGGTCTTTACCACCTTGGTGTTGGCACCGAAGCCGGCTCCGAATATGGAGAATTCCGGGTCGCTTGTGTTCTTGCTGCTGATATACCAGCATAAGCCGGCAAGCGAGGTTTCATCGAACACGCTGATCTGGTTGCCATCCTTGGTGATGACGTCGGCAAGAGGAGAGTGGTTGATAATTACCTCACTCAGACCGTTGCTGTCAGAAGTACCGTTGCCAATGGTAGAGTTTCCGTCCTGTCCGAATCCCACATAGCAGGCACGGTTTCCACCGCCATAGATATTATGGTCTCGCTTAAAGGAACCGGAGTTCATCGTTCCCTTGGTAAATGCATAGAACTGTTGGGTATTCTCATCACTGATGATGCGCTTGATGGCAGCCTTTGCCTTTTCGTTGGTAATCTCATTGGCAGTCTTGGCTTTCAGGATGGCAGCGGTTATCTCCTTGAACTCATCAATGTTCTCGCAGATCTTTTCGTTATTTTGAACTGCCAGCCAGGTGGTGATGTTGCCGTTGATGTCTGCCTTGCGGTTCCATATCCAGGTTCCGCCGTCTATCTGTACCTTGGTGTTACCCAGGATGTTGGCGTAGGTTCCCTCCTTGTTTTTATCCACTTTTCCCAGTACTGTGTTACGGGTAATTTCCTCCTCTTCCTCTTCGGTTTCATTGCCGGTGAGGTCTATCTGGATATTTCCGTATCCACCGCCGTAAATGTTGTGGCCCAGTTTGCCGCCCTCGATATGTACCAGGGTACTTCCATTTACGGTACCGAAGGCACATCCGCCATAGATATTACTCCAGATGAATGGCACGATGTTGCCCTGGCTGTCGGTGTCGGCAAGGGAGGTGGCATTCGTGTTCACCACGTGTACCAGAGTGTTGCCGTTGATTCTTCCCACCTTATAATATTCAGGAGCTTCAACTTTCTTGAGACCCTTTCCACCGCCAAATACTTCTCCGAAGATGTCGCCACCGGTGATATTGACGAAGGTGGCATAGTCCGTTGCCTCATAGCTAAGGAACTTGCCTGTAGTCTGGTCGAGCTTTGATTCGCTCTTTGGCTTCGTGTTGTAATAGGCTTCCTTCTTTGCTCCTGTCAGGGTGATGTATGATTTGATGTTGGCGATGTCACCGCCACCATATACATTGCCATATATTTTGGCGTCACCCGATATCTCTACCTTGGTGGTTCCTAATACCTTTGCTACATCGGTAAAGTAGGTGTAAGTGCCGTTGATATACTTAGGTGCTACACCGGCACCGCCACCAAATACGTCACCGTAGATGTTGGCTCCCTGGATATATACCTCGGTGTTGCCGCCAATCTGACCCGTTTCGTTATTCTCTGTAGAGGATGGGGCACCGAAGCCACCGCCATATACACGGTGCAGGAAGGTCTTGCCATCAATGGTTACCTTTGTACTCTTGTTAACTTTTCCAGCATATCCACCGCCCAGAGCACTCAGGATGGTGAAGTTAGGAATACCCTTTGAGTTGTCGAAGACAGAAATATCCTCTATCTCAGTATTGTAGATTCCGTAGTCGCCATTCACGTTCACGGTAACGTCGGTGCTGTCCACGGTTGTATTGATACCATAACCACCGCCGAATACAGCGAAGTGAGGATGCTCGCTGTCGTCGTATGCTTTCTTCCATTCTTCTGTTTTCAGGAGTCCGAATGGGGTCATACCTTTCAGGATGGTAAGGGTAGCCTTTCCTTTTACGTTGCAGGCTTGGTTACCGCCACCATAGATATTATGAGGGCAGACGAACTGACCGTTATTGAAGAACTCGCTATTGTTGTCATTCCAGTAGATCCACTTTGTTCCGTTCCATTTCTTGTCCCATATCACATTGATGGAGAAGTTGTCCTGCTTCTTTCCGTTTTCTCCTTCTGTCTGTGCGCCCTGGTCTTGAGCCAGTTTTACAAAGGTATTACCCTTTACGTCGGCATAGGTATAGAGGTCTTTGGCAAGCAGATTGCCGATGCTGTCCGTAATCAAGCCCTTTCCTCCGCCATAGATTTCTCCAGCGAAGTTGGCTGCATATATATTAATATGTGTATCTCCCTCTACCTGTGCTCTGTTTCCACCGCCATAGATGTCGCCATAGATGGATGGTGCCTGTGCAGAGGTGCCGTAGAAGTTGAGGTTGGTGCCGCCAAGTACCTTTCCTACGAGTTCTGGATGCTTGGTATCGTCAGCGATGTTGTTTTCGTTGTCCAATCGTTTCTTTCTTCCGTTACCGCCGGCAAACACATCCCCTCTGATGTCGGCATTGTCGCTGATGGCTATGTTGGTGCCTTGCTCTACTACAGCCATGTCACCACCGCCATAGATATTCTTAAAGAAGGTACCACCATTAATCTTGAGTGTTGACTTTCCATAGAGGCGTGCCATGTTATTAAGGGTGTTGATGTCTGAGGAGTTGAGCCGTTTGGCATCAGCCACACCATATCCACCACCGAATACAGGGCAGTGGAAGTTACCGCCATTGATGGTCAGTTCTACGTTGCCGTATATCTTGCCGAGGTCAGTATATTCAGCAGCATTACCACCCTTAGGGTCTAAAGAATAGAAATAATCAGTTCCACGTCCACCAGCAAAGATGCCGTTTTCGCAATAGAATTCTCCACCATTGATGGTTATAGAGGCCACGGTTTCTCCTGCCTTTCCGTATATGTTTCCACCATCCTTACTTGGTATTCCATTTGTAGTCCAAAGGTCAGAACTCATATATCCGCTACCACCACCATAGATACCGTCGATCTTTCTTGTTTCAGAACCAAAGATACCTCCTTCAATGATAATCTTGTTATTGGTCAATCTTGGATCTACCTCGGTATATGTATGTGTGTCAGCATTGTAGCATTTATACATGCAAAGATTAGCTTTTGCTGCATCATAGTTGCCAAAAGCCATGACAGATTTCGTACTGCTGTTTGTCCAGTAAGGGATACGGTCATCCGTTGTGTGATTTGTATCATCTCCGATACCATTCATACCACCTGCTCCTGCACCATAGATACCGCTGAAGATTTCTTCTGATTTACAATTAGTTGGAATCAGGAAGGTACCACCCTTGATGGTAATGGAGCTATAGCCATAGAAAGGATTCTCTACCCATTCACGATCCTGAAAACCACGTCCTGTACTACCACCGTAAATCTCTGTAATCTCTACACGGCTATTGACATCCGTATTCTTATTGTTACTTTCTGATTGTGCCGGGTCTATCAAGATGTTGGCGCGTCCCATATAGGTGTTGTAAGGTGCATTGTAATGTACATTGTTATTTATTGTTTCTCGTCTTGCACCCAAAGAACCATTAACCACACGTCCTATCTTTCCACTTTTGATGATGATGTCTACATCGCCAACCATAGCTCCCTCATGGTTGCCTGCAAGAACTATGGCAACGTCAAGGGTAGAATTGTTTTCATTGTGATTATTATTGAATTTACGATCAATATCTACATCAATAGTACACTTAATAGGCATGTTAGGGCTACCCATCACACCATTTCTGTTGTCCACAGTCTGTCGTCCACCAACACAAATTGAAGAGTAGTGTCCCGATTTGATCTTTATCTTGAAGCCTTCACGTCCATGTGGTAGAGCATCATCCATCTTCTTGAGGTTGCCTTCTGTTGATAATGGTGAAAAGCGATTATCATCCATGAAACCACCAAAAATCTGGAAAGATGTAGATACTGCTCCTTTGATAGTACCATCACCTGAGAACATATTTTTATAGTTTGTCATCTGTATGCCTTCGCCCATCTCCAGATTGTAGAATTGGCAGTACAGAATATCGTAATTTTCATTATTATTATTGCGATTGAAGGTGAGATATTGGAAACGGGTATCTCCATAAATCGGTAAACTATGGTTCCGATCATGACCACCATACATCTCAATTATACCCTTGTAGTTAACGCCATCCCAACTTCCAGTAATGGTTGTGTTTCTGAAGAAAGGAGATTCGGCTTTTTCTCTCTCCCAATCAGAACTTGTATTGAAAGTTACGGATGTGAAGCCGTCGTTACCGTTGTTGGTTACGGATTGGTCACTCTTTCCCATCAGCACGATGATGTTGTCATCCCATGAGCCTTGTTTCTCCAATTTTGAATATGCGCCCTTCCATGTCTTTACGGCAGTCTGTGGAGTTAAACCATCATGGGTGTCGTCTCCTTGATTGTATGATATAGTGTTTCCATTAGCCATTGTTGCTGTAGCGCCAGCAGGGCATAGATATACCACGCTCTTTACATAAAATAGCCACTTGTCTAATAGTTCAACTCCGTCTTTTGTTGTTACTATCACATGACAGCTCAGCTTGTCGGTAGAGGCAAGAGATGTCTTGTCGAAAGTAGAGGCGGTACTTACTTCTACATCATTCTTCGCCCACGAATATGTGATATTAAGATTATCGTTGTTTTCCCAAATGTTATTGGTTATATCAATATAAAGAGTTTTTGAGTCCTCATGGGTCTTCATCACGGCATCCACTCTTCTTGCATCAATCTTTGCCACTCCTGATTGCGAGCTGCCATCTTCCAATATAGCATAAACATACTGGTCGTAGTCTTTGAGCGAGATGCTGAAATTATTATATGCGTTGTGCTCGTTTTGTAGAGTCCAATTCTTTTTGTCAGAAGAGGTATACCAGAAATATTTCTCGTTTTCTGCATTACCTTCAGTAGTCTCTGCTGTGATGATAGTATTATAGCCACGCTTGACAATCAGCTTTGTTGAACCGAAGTTAAAGCCTGTACCAGAAGTATAGCTCCAGTTGAGCTTATCTTCTTCAAGGCTCTTGGTAGTGATTAATTTGTTGGCTTTGTCCACAAAGTCGTTTGCAAAGGTTGTAAAGTCTTTCTGAGAGCCTAAGTTTTTACCTCCTGCAACGTTAAGGGCGTAATACCATGTTGAACGATAATTCGTAGTCGTCCCTTCGGTTTTGCACTCAGCAGTTATGCCACCTTTCTTGATGTCTGCTCTTGAATTATCAATATTGAATTCCTTGCCATAGATGTAGATATTAGTAGGCTCGATAGTAGAACCTTCTCCCTTCATGTCGTAGCTAAAGCGACCGAAACCTTGGGCAATGTATACCTTATCGTTAAAAACAGAAGTATTCTTCAGCATGTTAATCTTTGTATCAGCAGCGATGTTGAAGATTCTGTAAGTACCTTCGTTCTGAACGTTTCCCGCTATACCGCCAATCTTGGTTTCCCTGTTGAGCTCATAGGTTTCGTCGTTATCCGTAATTTCAGAGCCATGGATAATGATGTTGCTAAGTTCTGTATTTGGATATATCTCACCAGCTACTACGCCCACGTAATAATCGGGACCAATAGGTTTGAATCCTCGTTTCTTTTCTACCGTAGCATTCTCGATGATGAGGTTTGTTACGGTAGTAAGGTTAGTGCTGCTTTCACCTTGGAGTGTTGAGAAAAGTCCCCATACACTCTTGGCATTGTCATCGGCATCTTCCCATTGTATATGCATATTTTTGATGACATGACCATTGCCATCAAACTTTCCGAAAAACAAACGGTTGTTGACATTGCCGTAGTTGTAGTATTTACCGATTGGCATCCAGATACCGCCACTCAGGTCGATATCGGCAGTAAGCTTAAAGTATTTGCCACGAAATGTGTTACCATTGTTTACATCGCGTGCCAGTTTGGCGAGCTGTTCTGCCGTAGCAATCTCGTATGGATTGGTCTTGCTTCCATCACCCCCTGCATAGCTATCGGCACAGATATCTATGGAATAGTATTCGTTTGTTGTCTGAGCCCATAAGGTTTGTCCACACATGAGCCATAGGGTCAGAATGCCAAGAAGTATTCTGAATTTTTTGTTTTGTGTATTGTTATCTTGTTGCTTTTTCATGAGTCTTCATTTATAAGCGATTCTTTTTTTCTTTGTTCTTATGTTTCTTCGTGGTATAGGTCATGAGGGTATTCTGTTATTACTGTATCAGGAGATGCCCCGTATAGGCATCCTGGTCAGCCAGTACATAGAGGTATCTTGGCTGGATGAGTATATTGATGTTGTAAATCGCTGCCGTTTGGGCAGGATTGAGTGTTTCGAAATATTTATTTCCCAGGATGATGGTAGAGGTTACGTCCTTACGGGTAACCGTTACTCCCTTTTTATCCTTCAGGATTACATCGTAGGTGACGGCAATGGTGGGTACGAAAGAGGCATCGGCGATGGCATAGAAGGTGGTGCCCCAACGGTGATACTTACTGTCGTCAATATCCATAGATTCGTTGGCTACCGGAGTAAATGGGGTTTCTGAATTTTTATCCTTTGCCAGCTGGATGGCGTTTTCTTCCGTTATAATTACCTTGTTCAGTTTGCTCCATTGGATGGCTTTTGCCGTCCACTCATTGTTACTCCAGGTATAGCTGCGGCTTACGTAGCCTCCCGTTGCCAGACCTTTGCCGTAAATCTTGACTCCCTTGATGCGGAAGTGTCGGATGGCATTCATCTTCTGGTCCAGTTGGAAGTTGAGGTTATAGCCCGTCAACGTCTGGTCGAAGAGGAAAGTAACTACTCGTCCAAAGGTTGCATCCGAACCTCCTGCCGTTGTACTTCCCTTATGTTCCGGTTTGGCGCAGATGATTGGCGCCTTTCTTAAAACTTTCTGAGCAAGGATAGGGGATGGGTTGCCATTGACTGCTGGCATGGAGAAAGGAATCGTCAGGAGATAGGTGCTTTCTGTTGCCGATGGCTTACTGAGGGTTGCTTCAGTAGAATGCGGCATATATCCGAAGAAGTCGAAGTTGCTGTCTGGGTAAGCATCCCATCGCTTTTCTTCCTTTGTACTCCAGGTCTTGGTCGATGTATTGTAATCTACCAGGATATTGTCGAAGATGGCGTGGTTTTTGCCTCCTGTCTCTGTACCAGTGGTTTCAAAGCTATGAGTGGCAAAGTTGTAATAGCCGAAGACACCCATGTTTTGTGGGTGCATTCGCTGAACCGGATCATAGCTTTCATATCTGTCATCCGCCCGTGTCGTCATCTTTTGTGTCCGTGCAGCAAAGGTGATATATCGGTAACTGTCGGCGTGCTGGATAGGCAGGTCGTTGCTTTCGCAGGCAGTGAGACTTGCGAGGAAGGCAAAGAGGGGTATCATCAGTTTTTTATTCTTCATAATGAGTCATGTGGGGCGTTACCAGTCTTCGGTACCGCCATTATTTTTAATAGGAGTTTCCACCCATTTCTCCACCTGCATATTGGTGAAGGCAATGTTGGGTCCTGCTACTGTTATTTTAAAGATGTATGTATATTGGTAGCCTGCCTTCCATTGCATATATTCTGCCGGAATGGTGGCTGTAGATTTCTTTCCGTCTATGGTGGCGCTGATGATGTAAGCGCCCTGCGGTTTGTTACTGTCTCCCAATGGTGGAACGTAATACCATTTCTTTCTTTCTGTAGCCTGATGATTCAAATCTGCATCTTCCTCGTAAGGAATGGTGAATTTGATGGGCTCAGTTCCTGTTTCTGTTTCTGGAGTTACCCATTTATAAGAAGCTTTGGTTCCTGTTCCTGTAATAGGGTAGCTGACTATGATATTTCCCTTTGTAGGTGAAGGTTTATCGTTTATATTTTTGAAAACAATATCGGTGATAGAGATTTTGGTATCTTTCAGATAATTGAATCTGAATCTTACCTTTGTGATAATAGGAGCAAAGGTGAGTTTTACGCATGCCCCGTATTTCCTGTTTTCGAAGTTCTGGTTGTCTGACAGCCAGAGGTCTGAGATATATGGGGTGGTAACTGCGGTGGCATCCTTATCGTAAGTGAATGGGATAGAGAAGGATGCATATTTTGCAGTGGAACCTTCTATCGATGTAGGTTCCTGGAAAGATGGGGCTGAACTGTTACCGGCTGCTGTCGGGATGCTATAGGCGAAGAAGCGATAGCTGGTAGCGGAATAGTCCCAGTATTTGATAGTTTGATTAGCGATACCTACGTATTCCCAATCGGCAGTATTGCTGGAGGTTGTGTTTGCGGTTTGTTGTGTCCAGTTGACGGTATATGCATCCATTACGTTTTGGGACTTGTCGAATCCGCTGGTGTAATTTCCTCCTGTGGTTTTATATCCCCATACTTTGAAGGTTTTGGCAATGGTTTCCAGTCCTGTTTCTTTATTAGCACGGGTAGTAGGTGCATCTTGCCATGTTCCGCTATTTCCTCCGAAAGAGATACTTACTCCCTTCGGTTCTTCCGGTAGAGTAGGCACATCCGGTTCTTCCTGCCCAGATCCAGCGCAGGAAAAAAGACATAGAGCCACGAATGGTATGGTCAGGATGCGATATAATTTCATTTTCTTCTTGCTTTTTATCATAGGAGCCGGGCAGGGAACATTCAACCCCGTCCGGCCTTAATAGTATTGTTTTGCTCCCAAGTTTTTGGGGGCAAAAGAGAAATCTGTTATTTTGTAGCTGCTGCTACATATACAACCTTATAGGTATATACGGCAGGAGTTGTGCCTACTTTTGCTTTTGCTAAGTACTTGATAGCGTACCAACCTGCAGCAGTAGGTTTGAATGTAAATACATTATTAGCATCAACTGAACCTTCTATTTTTGTTGCGCCTGTTACACCCTTAACTTGAACTTCTGCTTCAGTAATTTCTGTGTCGAACTTATAAACTGCAATATGGCCTACCTGCTCAGCTGCTTCATCTGTAGTTTTCAATGTTTGAACTTCGGCCTTGTCATTTAATACAGTAACGTCAATATTTTTATCTGCTACGTACTTGATAGTATTACCTTCTACAGAACCTTTCTGATATGTTGTAATAGAAGGAGCGGTGAATGTTGTTGTTGTACCTTCTGTCTTATCTGTCATTTCAGTTACTGCGGCATCGAATGTAATAGGATAGAGACCTGCTGGATCCTTAGTGTTATTAGGATCACCTGTAGTACCATTAGTCTTATCAGAAATCTTAAAGAGGTATGTATAGCGTGTATTAGGCTCCCACTTGCTATATGCTGCAGGGATAGCAGCAGTAGCGCCTGTAACCTTGATAGTCTCACCTGAAAGATCATCAGAATTGAGAGTATAGTCACACTTAATCAAGATAGGCGAAGCTTCTGTTTCTGAAGGTGTTGGCAATACAGTGAAATAGCCTGTTGTAGACATATCTTTGTCGGTACCATAGAGTATATTAACTTCTGGCTCTGATGATTTAGTAGCCAAAGTGCCTAATTCACCAGCACACCAGTTTTGTCTCTTTACAAGATTTGTATCATCATATTTGTAGGTGTATGAAGGAGTTGTTGATTTCCAATCATAAGTTACAGTACCAGTGAGATTACTTCCACCTACAAAGTAGCCATCTGTAGCAGAAGTAAGTATGACGTTATTGCCTGTAGAAACTTTGAGAGTTTTGTCATCAGTATCGTAAGCATAGAAATGAACGTCTGATACAAAGTATCCAGGGATAGTCTCGTAAAAACCTACACGAACCATTGACTGCTGACGAACAAAGTTGAACTGAACGGTGTTTTTGTAATCAGCCTTTGCAACAACCTTAGGTTCTGCAACATAAACAGGATTAAAGGTATTTGCTGTTTCTGTAGTATTTGCTACAATATGACCACCGAGACCTGTGATAGTAGCAGATTCAATTTTCTTAGTGGTGCCATCTGATGGTACTTTAAAGGTGAAGGCTGAAATTGGTGAACCTGCAACGAAGCGATACTCTGAAGCTGAGTAGTCCCAATACTTAATGGTCTGCTTATCTTTTACATACTCCCATTTATTAGTGTTTGAGGTAGTCAAATTTTCATTATACTCAACAGAATAATCTTTGAATACAGTTACAAACTTTTCATTTGTCTTCTTTACACCATACACCTTGAACTGGTTATCAAGCTTCACATGGTCATCTCCCTCGTTCGATGTTGCACGTGTAATCTTGCCAGCATCTCCACCGAAGTTAATAGCTGAATTGGCTGAAGTAGGAGTACTTCCTGGTGTATTACCAAGAAAATCATCACTTGTGCAGCTTGCAAGGGTCAATGCAGAAGCTGCAAGAAAAATATACTTTTTCATATACATATAAGTTTGTTAAATTGATAATGTTAAAAACTAAATCTTAATTCTCTTTTTTTGTTTATTATATTTTTTTGATTAATAATCATCACTTACATATCAAACTCCCATTGTTTCTCTTCGAAATCCTTGACTACGGCATCAAAACCGGAGCCGCCGGGACGAACAGGAACTGGGACTTTCGTCATGTCTAAATCAATTGTGATGACGCCACCTTTGTACAGTCGACGAACCTGGTCGGTTACATCAAATACCAATGTAGAGTCCTTGCCATTATAAAACTGCATCTTTACATCCAAGTAATGTCGGTTGTTAAGGTCGGCATCTCTTACTTTTGCTAAAGATTCCATATAAGAATGGTTATCTAAACGGCTGGGATTCAACTTCGGCATACCGAAGGTCAAGACCCTGCCTCCAATGATATCCACCTTCTCACCATCCTTCATTTGCTGGTCAAACTTCATCCTCATATTATAGTTTACCGTGATGGCATCCCTTCCGGTAACACCGGTATTCAGATTCACGCTGCGCGCCATGCCACTCAGGTTTCCGCTACCATCAATACCCGTTACGATGCGGGTATGCTGACGGTTGTTGTGGAGGATAATCTGCGTAAGATAAATATAGGTAACAGGCTGAATCTGCATTTCCAGTTTCCTTACCCAGCAGTTGCGATTCTCATCAAATACAAATCCGTCAAGGTTACGGTTGATTTCAATACCCTTTTCATATCCCGCAAACAGTTCTTCCGGTTGATAGAAGGAGTTGCTGAATTGGGGAGTATTGTATTTTGAGGGAAACATCGTCTGTCCCGTATTTGCCGTTACATATTCGTAAGTGGAAGATTCATCTATGCGGACACTCTGAATACCATCCGAAGTCTGGATGTCGTTCCACGCCAGGATGTCCCAGAAACCGAAGTCGTAATTGGCTGTCAGCTGTTTTGACTGGATCAGGTTCTTATAGGGTGCTTCGTGCGCACCATATTGCACATCCTGTGTGAAGTATCTTCTTATCTCGAAAACAGATGGTTCGGTATATCCGATTTTTCCGAAGAGTTTGTTGTCATCATCGTCCCATCCGTATTTCCATTCCGCTTCCCAGTCGTATACCACATTATATTTGAATTCATAATCCCAGAGCACTTTCAGCTCCAGGTCTATCTTCGGCAGATCCATTGTTGTTTCCTTGCCGCCCTGATGCAGATAGAGATTCGGCTCACGTTCGCAGCCTGCAAGCAGCAGAACTGATGAAATGAAAAAGATAGCAATAACCGTTCTGTAAACTTTGTGGCTTACAGAATCCTTGAGGAGATATGTTAACTGCTGAAACTGATTCATTATTTACTTTCTTTTACTTTTTCGGTAGAGGATATCGTAACTCAAACTCACCTCCAGTCGGGTTGGTCCTAACCAGGTATAGCGATACTGTCGCTTTTTGAAATCCTTGGCATCTCCATACCATTTGTAATAATATACCTGTTTGTCTTTATCTCCATCCACAGGGCAGAGCCACTGGTATGGGTCGTAGCGGGTATTGAGAAATCCTGCCTGCAGACCGATGTCGAGTCGCCAGTGTTTGGAGCGGTCTAGCGGTATCGCCCAACCCAGTCCCAGTCCGGCTCCCCAGCCTTCGCCTTCCCATCCCCGTTTTTCGTCGAAGCATATATTATATAGGAACGCGTGCGCGTAAGCACTTACGAAGAAACCCCTGAAACCCGTTTCACCGCTTTGCAGGTAATATCGGGTATGCAACTGGTAGTTGCGCAACTGGAAATATTTATGCTCTTTGTAGTTTCGCCACCAGGGTCCCTCGAAACTGGCACCGTATGTGAAGTGTCCGGACAGCGGATAATACTCAAGAGCCACGTTGGGGATAGGGCAGAAGCGGTCGTAGCCCGGCATATAGGCGAAGTCGTAGAGCAGATTGGTCTTGATGCTCAGCAACTCACGGCGTTTCCTGCTGCTTTCAGCCGGTTCCGGTAGCGGCATTTCCACATAGATGTTGGGCTTAGGAAACGGCAAGTCCGTATGGATAGGTTTTGCCTCTGGCAACCGGTTGGTATCTACGAGCCGTTCGTCTATCGGCATGATTCTGACGGCACGCAACTGCGGGAAATATTTCTTGAGCAGATGGTTCCAGATTTTTCCTCCTTCCAGCCGTTTCAGTTCCGCCTTCAGCTGGTCACCTTTTCCGTCATGTTTTCTGATGATGGTCTTTACTGTAGGCAGGTACTTGTCGTGCTCCATCTGCATCAGCGAGAGGAGGAGCGGATAATCTTCCGGCATCACATCATATCTGATGCGCTTGGTGTTGATACCGTATCTGCCTAGCAAGGCATTCATGGAAGCCTTTCGGCTCCGGGCAAGTCGCACGTTGTTGGGAGTAGGACCTTCTGGTGACGCCGTAGCACGCCCAAGGATGATGTCCCTGTCTCCAAGTGCTTCCAGCTCAGGAATCAGAAAATTGTTAATCCAGTCTTTGTCACTCTCGCTGATATCAGTTCGGTTGACGACAAAGACTATAGGGCGCGAGTTATTTATGAACGTACTGTCTGTGGTTTTCACCTGGGCAGATACATTCATCGTTACGTATATCAAAAAAATGATTATAACAGTTTTGTTTCGCACTTTTACCTTTTACTAATTTCAGTTTTTGTTATACTATATATATTCCAGAAAAGCTGTTGGTAGATAAGCTGTAGCCATGGTAAAGCCGCCGTCGATGATGATGGCAACCCGCTGCTGCCCCTGATACCGTGCCACTCTTCCTGTCAGTCCCTTAAACTTACCATCTATTACCCGAACCATCTGCCCCTCCTTGAACTTCTGAACCTCTTCTGGCACATAGAGGATATCATCAGCTTCTGATTCACAGATAATCTTTAAACCCTCAATCTGTTTCTGGGGAACAATCAGAGGAGATTTCGTAATCCTTGCCCCTTCATGCATGTGTCGGTAATAGAAGCGGAGATATGGCAGATTCACATTATCATACACATAACTTTTGATTTCCTCTTCGGTACCGAAAGCAAAAAAGATGTTGGGCAGTCGGGATTCCGTTACAACCTTACGTTGGCCTCTTATTTCTTTCATCACCTTGATGGTAGGGTAGAAAGCAGAAACGCCTTTTGCTACGAGGTAGTCGTAGGCTTTCTTCTCTCTTCCGTAGGTAGTTCGGAGTGCATACCAGTTCTGTTGTTCGTTAGGATTTTTTGCGATAGATTTTGTTTCCGCATGTATACAATGGGTGGACACCCCTGTATCTGAGCTATCGGCAAGAATCTTGTTCTTAGCTTCGGGGGGGGGCGTTGGAGATAAGTCCAACGCAAGAACCTTTATCTGCATGCTGAGTGCAGCCATCCTTCTTCATTGTTAAGTAACTGTTCAAAATTAATTTTATAAATATGAATAATTCACGAATAAGTTCG
>OGYN01000902.1_pt1 | contig 25485 bp, 25 predicted proteins | sample 1576551 | NCBI WGS metagenome assembly OGYN01 (sample SAMEA3541589, study PRJEB24748) | human gut metagenome | biome: human gut; feature: human-associated habitat; material: faeces | place: China | collected 2012 | reverse complement strand
TGCCTCCAGGTTCTTCATACCTTCCTGGATCATTGCCTGTGCAAGTACGGTTGCGGTTGTGGTACCGTCACCGGCAACATCGTTGGTCTTGGTTGCAACTTCCTTGACGAGCTGTGCTCCCATGTTCTCGAATGCATCCTCAAGCTCGATCTCCTTTGCGATCGTCACACCATCGTTGGTGATAAGTGGTGCTCCGTAGGACTTGTCGAGTACGACGTTTCTTCCTTTCGGTCCGAGTGTTACTCTGACGGTATTTGCCAGCTTATCTACGCCGGCTCCTAATGCTGTTCTTGCCTCTGTTCCGTATTTAATTTCCTTTGCCATGACTGATCTACCTCTCTATCTCTTATTCTGATTCAAATTATAGGGATGCCTCCCGGCTGCTTATTCTACGACAGCCAGAATATCGCTCTGTCTTACAATGATGTATTCCTCTCCATCCAGCTTTACTTCTGTTCCTGCATATTTGGAATAGATGACCTTCTGTCCGGTCTTTACCTGCATGGTAACTTCCTTGCCGTCTACCATTCCGCCAGGACCTACGGCGATTACCTCTGCCTCCTGCGGCTTCTCCTGTGCGCTGCTGGTAAGAATGATACCAGACTTTGTGGTCTCTTCTGCCTCACACTGTTTTAATACAACTCTGTCACTCAATGGTACTAATTTCATTTTGTAGACCTCCTGTTTTATGATCTGAAATAATATCTTTCGTTTTGTTATTAGCACTCATTTCGTTTGAGTGCTAACCGATAGTGTTATAATAGTTTTTTGCCCTGTGATCTGCAACCGGATATATTCCTGTATATTTTCATTTAGCCAGTTCTTTTCTCATTTTTTCTTTCGTTTTCTTGTTTTTTTATATTTTCATCCATTTTTTGTGATTTTATACTTTTTTTAGAAACTTACCGTCGCTTCTCTCCAACGACCTGTTTCACCGTTTTGCGGACGGTTTTATTTCCCTCCGACCACAGGAGTTTTAAGGCTTTCGCAAAGACCTTCTGGCTCTTCTCCGGCAGACGGCTTTTCGCCTTCATCAGCTCCTGCACCGCCTTCCATTTGCTGTGGTAAAAATCATCCACCGTCTTAATGTCCGCCGCCTCAAGCATGCCGAATACCGTATCCACAATCTGTTCGCGTTCCTCCCCGTTCAGCTGGTAAATCCATGCCTTCATCGTCTCATCCAACATCAGGCTCTGGGCCGCCACCTCCCTGACATAGACAAAGGATGTGCCGAGCACCTCCCACGACATGGCATCGTGCTGCTGGATTCCACTGTTGGAACTGCGCACCACCTCATACGCCTCCTGATGCTCTAAGAGCATTCCGACAATCGAAGATTCCGGCAGAATCGTGTGGATTTTCGGCAGTACGCGCTGGTATGCCGCGCTCTCTACAATATCCCTGCGGAACCCAGGTCCGTCATTGCTGTACACCGCAAGAATCCTGTCCTGCAGCCCGCTGCTGCAGTGGACTGCAGCATAGACCGCAAGATTTCCGCCCTTGGAGTGACCCCCGATGCGCACGGGGCAGCTGCCATCTCCAAGCATCTGTTCCACGTACGAAACGGCTTTCAGCTGACCGGGCGTCTCCGAGAGGTATCCCATATTAAAATCCTCTCTCCACCCTGTGATCGTATTGTCTGTGCCGCGGAACGACACATAGATACTGCCATCCGGCAGCCCGGCGCACATGACCGCAAACTGTGACTGCTCCTCCTCACTGATGTCATTGACGTAACCCCAGAGCTTTACATCGCGGAACCGCTCTGTTTTCGCCATCTTCTCCAGAACAAACGGCGCCGCCTTTGTCATTGACACCCGCGCAAGGATCTCCTCCCTGCTGTTCTGCTCCCAGAACACGGCGGATGCCTCCGCAAGCGTGACTGCCTCCGCCTCGCTCTGCCCGGTCACAATCCCGTCAAACGAAGTATATACCAGCTCCGCAAAAAGCAGATTATCCACCTCGTTAAATCCGGACGCGGTGAAAGTCAGATCCCCCCGCCAGTCCAGATAATCCATCATGTTTGCCATCCCGCTCCTCCTTCTCTTCCCGCTGCAATCCCGTTGCTTCCTATCCGATCAGCCCATAGTGCTTCAGTCCGTTTTTAATTCCATGATTCATAATATCGGTCGTCACATACTCCGCGGCAGCCTTCGCCGCAGGTGCCCCGTTTCCCATGGCGATGCCATGTCCCACATAGGTGAGCATCTCCAGATCATTCGTGCTGTCGCCGAACGCATAAGTATTCTCCCTGGCAATCCCAAGCATGTCACATACCTGCGCTATTCCGGTCGCCTTTGTGTAGCCCTTCGGCACCACTTCAATCAGCTGCGGATTGTGCTCAATCACATCAAAATGCGGCACCAGTTCCGCTTCCACCGCACGCACGCTCGCCCCGTTCATATAAGCGCTCAATTTGTTGATCTCATACTCCGTCTGCCCACGGATCTCCCGTACATCCTCTCCCAGTTCACTGCGCAGATACTGAATAAACGGATCTTCCTTAAAATCTTCCCCGTTTGCGTAGATATAATGCGGTCCCTCCAGCACCGCTTCCATGTGGTATGCCTCAATGACACGTAGAAGTTCCTCTGCTTCTTCAGGCGTAAGCAGCCTCTCGCACACCTTCTTTCCTTCATATTCAATATGTGTGCCGCACGCCGCCACAATCCCGTCAAACCCTATTCCAAGGATCTTCTCACTGCGGATGTTCGACCGGCTTCTGCCGCTGCACAAAAACGCGTAATTCCCGTCAGCCCTAAGTTCGCGTATCGCTTCCGTTGTACTTTCCGGCACCTGCATGTGCTCATTCCACAAGGTTCCGTCTATATCAAAAAACACTGCTTTTTTCATCTTTTCTCTCCAATCCGTATCTATTACACAAAGAATCTCGCTTGCGAGATTCTCCGCGCGCGAGCGGTTCGCAAAGCGATATTTTCCTTACCGCGAACTGCGCATCCTCGCGGAGCGTTTTTGTGTAATAGGAACGAAATTTCCTATTACACAAAAAACACCGCGCGGGCTGAACTCATTATATCAGCCCGCGCGGTGTCTGGCAACTTGCGGTTTCTATTTCAAATATCCTGTTACTCTCTGTGCATGGAGATGGTGTTCATCTCGTAATGCTCAATGTTCTCATGAATTCCACGGTCATCTGCCTGGGAAATCAGAGTGTCACGGTTCTTCTTGGAAGAGATCTGGTCGTTGAACGCACTCGGTCCGCCGACACAGCCGCCCTCGCATGCCATACCCTCGATGAAATCCTCCGGCAGTCTGGCTGCTTTCAGAAGAAGCAGTGCTTTCTTACACTCGGCAGCTCCGTTTGCAACGCATACCTTTGCATCGATCTCATCCTCAGACTCTTTCAGACTCTGAAGAACAGCTGCGGTTACACCGCCGGAATTTGCAAAACGCTTACCGAAGGTGGATGCGATCTGATCATCGTTTGCAGCCGGCTGCAGTACGACGCTCTTCGCTTTCATGATCGCACGGATCTCACTGTAGGTCAGTACATAGTCTGCATTGCCCGGAATCTGCTGATCCACAACCTCAGACTTCTTTGCGATACACGGTCCGATAAATACCGTGATGGCTTCCGGATCTCTTGCCTTGATAAGGCGGGAAACCGCACACATCGGAGATACCGTCGTCGATACACAGTCTGCCAGATCCGGATAGTGCAGGCGTACCATATTTACGAATGCCGGACAGCAGGAGGTAACTTTCTTCTCGCCCGCCTTGTAAGCTTCCGCCCACTCCTCGGACTCGTAAGCTGCCGTCATATCACCGCCGAGACCTACGTCGAAGAAATCGGTAAATCCGAGTTCTTTCATCGCATTCTTCCAGCTTGCCATCGTGATGTCATCCCCGAACTGTCCCTCGGTCGCCGGTGCAGCCATCGCATAGACATGCTTACCCTCGCGCAGTGCGTTGATTACATCTACAATAAAGCTCTTGGAGCCGATCGCTCCGAACGGACAGCTGTGGATACATTTACCGCAGCGGATACATTTCTTCTTATCGATGACGGAGATACCGTGCTCATCGTATGTAATCGCGTTGACCGGACAGCTGAACTTACACGGTCTCTTCAGATGTGCGATTGCATTGTACGGACAGGCCTGCGCACATCTTCCACATTCTTTACATTTTGTAGGATCGATGTGGGAGCGGGTTCTTCCCGGCTCAATCGCACCGAATTTGCAGGCATTGATACAAGCCTTTCCAAGACAGTTCTGGCAGTTCTCCGTTACAATATAACTGGAAATCGGACAGTCCTCACATGCAGAACTGATGACCTGGATCACATTGCCGTCATCAGTCAGACCTGGCGCTTTGCCCTCCGCCAGACGGACTCTCTGTCTGATAATCTCTCTTTCTTTATAAATACAGCAGCGAAACTGCGGTGTCGGACCTGAGATCAGGCTCATTGCGATATTGTCTCTCTTCTCGTCAAGCTCACCGGCAAATGCCAGCTTTGCCACTTCATAGAGTACGTCGTGTTTGATTTTGATCACGTTTTCATCAGCATACATCGTGTTTTACCTCGCCCTTTTCTATTCGTTAATTTTTTAACCATCTTAGACATTATATATTATCTGTATGGAATTGCAAGAGAAACGCATGTATTTCTTTGCGTACATGATGTATACCGTCAAATTGTAAAAAATCCGACTGCTGTTTTGTGCAATATTTTTCTGGGAAGTCCACTGTACTGCTACTTTGGTACCTGTTCCATCAGGAACGCCCGCATCTGCTCCTCTTCCCAGATCACGGGAACGGGGTAGTTCGGATTGCCCTCTTTGAGCGCGCGCGCCGCAAGTTCCGGCACGTCCTCCTTGCGCAGCATGGCAAGCTGCTCCGGGATGCCCATGCTCCGGTTCATCCGGCGGATTCTCTCAATAAACGCCTCCGCCAGCACGGCGTCCGTCTCCTCACGGCTTCCATCCTCAGCCACGGACGTGCGCACTTCCCGCTCCGGCTTACCCCAGGCTGCGCGCACTTCCCGCTCCAGCCTGGCCAGCGGCTCATACACGGCACTCCCGTATGCCGCAAGCACCTTCGGCAGCAGAATCGCATTCGCCTCCCCGTGCGGGACATGGTAGAGTCCGCCGATCCCATGTGCAATCGCATGCACGTACCCGACATAGGCATTGGTAAACGCGATCCCCGCCTCGTAGGAACCGGTCAGCATATTCATCCGCGCCGCCTTGTTCGCAGGCTCGCGGTAAGCCGTCAGAAGATTGGCACCAATCAGGCTCACCGCCTTCATGGCATGCGCTTTCATTTTCGGGGAACAGAACCGGTTGCAGTACGCCTCCACCGCGTGCGTCATCGCATCCATCCCACTATAGGCGGTCATATCCGGCGGCAGGGAACAGCTAAGCCCCGGATCGAGAAATGCATAGCGCGGTATGAGACAGTAATCCATGACGGCATGCTTATAGTGGCATGTCTCGTCCGTGATGACAGCCGCCAGCGTCACCTCCGAACCGGTTCCCGCCGTCGTCGGCACCGCAAGAAAAAGCGGCAGCTTTTTGTGTATCTTAAGCATCCCGCTCATTTTTCCGACCGGGAGATCTCTCCTTACTGTGCGCGCTCCCGCCACCTTGGCGCAGTCTATGACAGAGCCGCCTCCGATGGCAAGGATCGCCTCACAGCCGGATACAAAAAAACATTCCGCTGCCGCATCCACCTCCGCCACGGTCGGATCAGGCGATACACCTGTGTATAACACCGTCCGGATGCCGGCATCCTCACACTGCGCCAGAAGCGGCGCGATCGTCCCGCGCCGGATCGTTCCCGGCGTGGTGATGACCTGCACCCCTTTTATCCCGTGTGTTTTCAATAATTCCGGTATCCTGGTGATACACCCGTCCCCCTGCACCAGCGTCTGTCTTCCCGCAGGAAACAGGGAAAGCATCCCCGCGCAGAGCGCCTGATAGACGCGGTATATGGCATGTTTTCCGTTCATCTTATTCCTCCTGCCCTTATGCTTCCCCATCTTTCTGCAGGGCATACTTTTTCACATAATGATGATGCTGGATCGCCACATTGACCGGAGAGAGCGTTGCCGACGCGCCCGTCGCGCGCACATGCAGACAGCAGACCGCCGCCTTTGCCACAAGCGTCTTTAACGCTTCCACATCATCCGCCGTTCCCGCGGATACCACAACGCCGACCCGCGGCACAAGCACCGCGCCGTATTTTCTTAAGAGTCCGAGCATGTCCCTGCGCACATGCAGGCAGCACGGAATCTTCCTGCCGATCATCTGTGCCATATCATCCACCTGTGCCGGGATTCCCCGCCCGCTCGCCGCGCAGAGAAGGACTGCCGGCGTATCGCAGATTCCCACATAATGAAAATGCTTCTGTAAGACGTGAAACAGCTTTTCCTGGCGCTTCTGGTCTTTTCTCGGCTTCTTTTTCGGCTGTCCCAAAATGCTCCGCTTACAGATCTCCTCTAAGAGCATGGCGCGGGAAAACGCCTCCTCCCTGTCCTTTCCGCAGATCAGCACGCCGTGGTGCACCATAAAGACCACCTTTGCTCCTGACTGCATGGCATCGTAGACCGCCCCTGCAAGCTTCTCCGTACTGGAAAGCCCGTATGCCGCTCTCGCGATCCCGCCGAGCTTCTCTGCCTCTTCCTCCGTCATGGCAAGCTGCTCAAAGCCGCAGAGCCCGATCGCCGTGGCATAGGTCTGATGGGTGTGAATGACATACCCCACCTCCGGGAATGTCTGATACGCCGCCAGATGCACACCCTTTTCGCTCGAAGGCTTATGCGCGCCGCAGCACACACCGTTTCTTATGTCCATCAGCACCAGATCCCGCGCCGTCATCGTCTCATAATCCAGCCCGCTCGGCGTGATAACAAAATGATTCTCGTCGATACGGCAGCTGATATTGCCCCAGGTTCTCGCCACCAGTCCCGCCTGCTGCAGCTTTTTTCCCTCCGCTGCGACAAGGCGTCTCGCCATCTGTTCTTCCATTCCAGTCTCCTCCGCTTCTGCCGGTGCCCGCTGTCACCCGGCTTTTTCTCTATTCTCTATTATCTTCCATCAGAAGCTGTTTTGCAACCGCATGTGAAACATTATATGTCCGAAGTCCCGTCTCATTTAATGCCTCTTCATTCGCCTCGCAGTACAGCTGATACCAGCCCTGCTTTCTGTAGTCCGCCGCGCCGCTTTTTCCCGCATATTTTTCAATCGCCGGCGCCGCATCCGTCGAGAGTGTGTAGAGATAGCTGTAGTCCAACGTCTCCTCCCCGGACGCTTCCCACGAGGTGTGCGTCAGATTGTAGGCGGCGATAAAATAATCCACATGGGAAAAGGCAAATACGAGATACACCGCTCCCGCCAGCACAAATCCATACCGGAACAGCGGGAACTGCGGTTTTACAATCTTTGCGATCACGCCAGCCATCAAAAGTGCAATTACCGCCAGTGCCACCAGCACCGACACACGCAGAAACGTCAGTTGGTACGCCCGGATATAGAGAAGCATCCGGCAGGCGCTCGACGCCGTCATAATAAGCGTGCAGCCTGAAATGGCAAGGAGCAGCGCCTTCAATACTCTGTTCTCCTTAAAATAGCTCTGAATGGAAAGCACCGCAGCCAGATTCAGCACGCACACGAACAAAAGCTGGAAAAACCCGCGTCTGGCGTACTCCGCGTAAGTAACCCCCGCCGGGAGCTGCATGTTTCCGATAAAAAGATACACGATCTGGATTGCCGAAAACAGAAGATACAGCACGGCAATCGGCGCGGTAAACGCAATCGCTATCAGCGGTTCCGCCGTTTTTCCGGCGGAAGGCTTAATGTCTGCCGCGTGCTTTTGTACATACCGCACACCGCAGTAGGAGGATAAGAATCCAAACACCAGCATGAGCAGAATCCGAAGTAGCTTCACCGGGAACCGGAACACTCCCGCAAACCGCACAAGTAGATCTGCAAATACCATGTCCGCAGACATTAAAAGGAGCACAAGAACCATCAGACAGGGCACCGCCGCACAGATCCCGATGAGAACATACCAGCCCGCATGGCTCTCCCTTGTCTTTTTGCTGCGGTAAAATGCTCCGCCGTCCGCAAACGGCTTCCCGATAAAGCAGACCGCACCGCACACCGCCGCTACAATCTCCGCCAGATATTTTCCGAAATTCCACCCGGCATCCTGCGCAAAATTGTGCAGAAGAATCCCCACAAGCAGCACAAAAATGATAAGATCATTCATCCAGCCGATCCATTCGTTCCCCGTCAGGACGGTAGAGATTCCAAGCAGCACCATCATCCCCAATACAATGCCGTTGTCCCGTCTCTCCTTTTCCCCGAACATCCGGAACACAAAACGTACATACCACACACTCGCCGCCACCCAAAGCACCGACGCCAGTCCCATCACATTTTCAAACAGGCATCCCGTGTATACAAGCGCGTAGAGCAGGCTGGCACCCGCCAGCTTCCCGAAAATCTTTGCGCCTTCCTGATTTTCTTCCTCTGGAATGATCTCCTTCGGATTCACTTCCCTGTTAAGCATGATCTCTTCCATCGCCCTTCTCCTCCCCTTCTTCCTCTACATACTCCAGAATATCTCCCGGCTGACAGCCTAATGACCGGCAGATCTTATCAAGCGTATCCATCCGGATCGCCTTCGCCTTTCCGTTCTTTAAAATCGAAATATTCGCCATTGTAATGCCGACTTTTTCCGACAACTCGGTCACGCTCATTTTCCGCTTTGCCAGCATGACATCTATATTGATCCTGATTGCCATTCTCTTCCTCATTTCCGGACGATCCGCTGCCGTCCTATATTGTCAGTTCCGCATCCTGCTTCATCTCGTACGACTTGTAGATCAGGTGGGACAGCGCCGCTGCAAGCACCGCGATCACCACATTGATAAAAATGAGCAGAATCATAAATATCAGAAATGCCGGTCCAAGCGCCCGTTTTGCCGCGAGGAACAGAATTCCCGCAAACCAGATCACCGCCAGCACAAACGCCAGCCTGCTGATTACCACAAACGACCTTGCATTCTCGCTGGAAAAAGAATTGTCGCGTCCGATCTGCACGCAGACCTTCCAGAACTGATAGAGAATCGCGTAGCAGAACACCGCAATGCCCCACCCATAGAGAATCCCCGGAACGCGGAGCGCCGCGTAGTCCGGATATGTCACCGCCATGTCCCATGCCAGATACGGCACCACCAGCCCGAAGAACAACAGTCCCATCCCTGCAATCGAAAGTGTGATCCCCTTTAACCAATCTGCCACCTGTTTCTGACTCATAATTACCTCTTTTCCGCAATCTTACTGCTGTATTTTTCTCACAGCTTTATTATATCCATGTTTTTCCATTTTGCAATATATTTTTATCGTTTTTCGATAAATTCATATCGTTTTAAGGGAATCTTAAGAAAAAATACCAGAAACGGTGTTTTCCATTACGCAAAAAAGAGCACCGATCTCTCGGTACTCTCCAGTGGAAGCAACGGGGCTCGAACCCGTGACCTCTCGCGTGTGAGGCGAACGCTCATCCCGGCTGAGCTATGCTTCCATATCTGCTATTATAGTCCTTTCGCAGAAAAATACAACCTCAATTTAAAAATTCCTCTTTCTCGAGCAAAAGCCGCATGGCCCACGGCGGCACCGCCGCTTCGTCATAGTCCTCCAGAAACAGAAACGCAGTCCGGTAGTCCGGGCGCTTTGACGGATACCGCCCTTTTCCGTCCGTAAAATAGAGCAGTCCCGCCAGCTCTTTTAATTCCCCCTGTTCCAGGAGATCATTGACATAGGAAAACGCCGGGCAAAAATCCGTGCCGCCCCCGCCAAGGAGTGTAAAGTTCTTAAGAAACACCTCCATCTCCTGCTCACCCGTGATCTTTGCATCGCTTCGCACCGCATTGTCGCACTGTAAAACCCGGATCACGGAACGCGCAAAGAAACTGTCGCTCTGGTGCAGGATGTTTGCCGTCTCGCGCAAAAACTGTTCGACCAGTTCGCCGCTGGTGGAATAGCTGGTGTCAATCACGATCACAAACTCGCGGATCTTCTTTACCTCCCTGCTCTCAAGCGGCTCGATGAGCGGCAGATTCCCGTATACCGAAAGTCCGTACGTGTAATAACTCAGATCAAATTCCTCCGGGTCGGCATGCAGTTCCTCGTGCAGCACGGCAAATTTCTGCAGGAAATCCCGGTAGCTTCGTCTGCTTTTCCCCGCCGCAAGCTGCGCCGCCAGAAGGTCTTCACCGTCCTTGGGCTTCTCTCCCCGCCGCTCCTGCTCCATGCGGGTCTGCCTGGCGATCTGATTCCACTTTTTCTGATTGTCCGCCGCAGCCGCACACTTTGCCGCATCGTCCTCCCGCTTCAGCCAATATTTGTGACTGTCCGTGTAAAATTCGCGCGCTAACGCCTGCCATTCCTCACAGACCGGCATTCCCTCCGCCGGCAGCGGGAAATAGCGCTCCCACAAAAGATCGTAGACGACGGCAGCCGACACGCCTTTTTTTTGTTCCCGCAGTTCTTCGTACAGCTTCTGGCGCGTCCAGCTTAAGATCCGTTTCGTACATTTTTTTCCCAGACCGTCAATCGTATATTCCACAGCAACATCACAGGCGAGATTCCACAGCCGCCTGTCGCGGTTCCCCGCAATCCACGGATGGGAGAAAATACAGTGCAGCACTGTGTGAAGATAGGCACGGTTTAGGTACGGTGCATTTTTCTCAAACACACGCAGTATCTGCTCTGTGGAGTAGAACAGATGTCCCCCGTCCGTGGCAAAGCTCTGCAGCGACGCATCCGCCTGCGGCACAAGCGCCGAGAATGCGACGTCCAGATACCGCAATTCCAGGTACAGTTCGTTGCGCACATAAGAAAGTATCTTTTCCGCCATCTGCACTTCCCATTCTTCCTGTGTCTGTATATGTCCCATGCCATCTCTCCTCTTCCGGTTTCTTTTTCAAAATACCCTGCATCCGCACGTACTTTTCCGTGTAAAAACAATCTTAAAAATCGTCAAACGAATAGCGCTCGTCCGGTGTTTTCTCCGCGAAATACTGCTGCATCAGATGAAGCAGCGCCGCCGCTCCCTCCGCCCAGTCCGCTTCCCCCGCGCGCATGGCGCACGCCGCCACGTCCTCCCGCGTCAGAAACTTCCGGCTGCAGCAATCCTCCGCCAGTTCCAGATCCCGGTCATCCGTGATGCGGCGGATGAGATAACCGCTGTGCGCCTTCAGATACTCCTCGTAAAGTCCGCGCGGCGCCTCCGAAAGTTCCGCCGCATAGCGCACGCGGTCGAGTGCCAGCCGTCCCAGCGTTGCCTCCGATTCATCCACACACGCCTGCGGGAAAATCTTATCGTACTGTGCGAAATCGAGCACGTCCTCGCGGAAGCTCTGTCTCGCCCGGAATCCCTCCCCCACAATATTTCTGCCGAAAATATGTGCCGGCGCGATCTCGTCATAGCTCTCATAATATTCCGGAAACAGCAGCTTCGCCCACACGCCATTTTCGCCACTTAAGGCCACTTCCAGATCCGACGAAAGCTGTGCCAGCAAAAGCCTGAGCCCCGTCTTTTGCCCGGGGTCCGCATGCAGTAACAGCCGCGACAGGCTCCGGCAGTTCATAAACGCATCGCTCCCCAGCGTGTCTATCCCGCTTCCAAGCTCCAGTTCCGCCAGCTCCGTGGCATTATAAAAAGCAAAGTTTCCGATCTTTTTTATGCCCTCCGGCAGCGTCACGCGCGTTATGTATGCCCCCGCCAGTTCCGCAAGCGCATCGTCTGTCTCCGGTGCGCCGTCTGTCTCCGGCTCCGCCTGCATCTCCCCGTCCGGCGCTGTCTCCGGTGCGCCGTCTGCTCCCGGCTCCGCCTGCATCTCCCCGTCCGGCGCTGTCTCCGGTGCGCCGTCTGCTCCCGGCTCCGCCTGCACATAACTGCACCGGCATTCTGCCGGGAGATGCGCCTGCGCCGCAAAGCAGTAGTCCCCGATCTCCGTAATCGCTCTTCCCTCTATCTCTGCCGGGAAACGCGGCTCCGGCGTCTCGCCAAACGCCCGAAGCAGCCGCGCGTCTCCCTCATTTGTCAGCTCCCAGTATAACTTATAGTTCATCTTCTGCTCCTAATGTAAACTCTACGCTCCATTATACGAAAGGCGTTTTTCTCTGTCAAATCTGCGTCATTCCGCCCAGCAGAATTCCGGTGTTGTCCCGGTAGATACCCGCGAAATCCGACATGGGAAGCGGATTTTCTCCCATCCCGGTCTCGATCGTGTAGCCCGGTCTGTCGTATTCCTGGATAAACCAGTCCTTATACCCGGCATATCCCGACTGCGTGGGCGTCTGCTCCACGGTATAGCCGCTGACACGCCCAAAATACTGCGCAATCTCGTAGGAGCGCGCCGGTTCATAGTCCAGATACTTCCAGTAGATGACCTCCCCCTGCGTGTGATACGCAAGGATCAGCCTGAAATCATGTGATCTGGTAAACGCGTACACCGCCTCGCTCTCGGGCGCCGTCAGGGGTACCTCTCCCACATAATCTCTGGGCGCCGGCTTCGTGTACCCCTGCGCATATTTAATTCTCTTTGCGTTTTCCCAGCCTGCCGGAAACTGTAGATTTAAATCTATGCCCTCGATATTCGCCTTCCATCCGGCCGGAAACGGAATTGCCGGATAATCCGATGCAATCTGCTGCGCCCGCCGGTAATACCCGCCGTCCGTAAGCAGCCCGTTCACCAGATCCACCCCGTCGGGATTGACGAGCGGCACAAGGAAAAGCCGGTACTCCTCAAACAGTTCCGCCGCCGGCACGCCGTAGAGCGCCGTTCCTTTTTCGTACGCCTGCGCATATTCCTCCGCAAATTTGAGCAGAACCGGCGTTGTGATGCTCTCATTTGCATGAAAAGATGCGTTGTAGAATACCTCTTTCTCCCCGTTTCCGATCTCCAGATACGAAATCGACTTTCCCATCACACTTTTGCCGATCTCCCCGCTCTTTAAAAACGGGTAGCGCGCCAAAAGCCCGTCAATCACTGCCGCTGTGAGCAGCGACGTATAAGGCACCTCCACCGACGTTACCGGGTCTTCAAAAAGGATCCGGTTCTCTCCCTCCTCCGTGGCGTATCCTCTCAGATACGGCAGCAGCTTTTCCCAGACAGATCGATCCACCACGCATATGCGGTCCGGCGTGCGGTCGGTCTGCAAAAAATCAGCGAGCGCCCGGCAGGTGTTCGTTCCAAAGATGCCGTCCACCAAAAGCGGATACCCCGCGCGCTTTAACGCCAGCTGCATGTAAGATACCAGGATTCCCCGGTCTCCCTGATACAGATTTTTCAAATTCTCCTTCTTTCCGGCACGAGAAACTCCTCCCCTGCCATACTCCTTCTTCTTATTTTATGCAGACACGCAGCCATTTAGCTGTCACTTTTCCACAGACGCAAAACGGACATGGGTGGAAAAACAGTCCGTGTCTTTCCCTCCATGTCCATTTTAAGATTGTTATAGGGCTCTCCGCCTCCGGTTAGCAGGCTTCGATCTCCTTGATACTGCATTCGTTGCCGGTCACAAGATACGTTTCATAGCTTCCACAATGCGGGCACTGTCTTCCGTAAGTAACCGTCTCATAGGTCTTCTGACAGTCCTCACAGATTGTGACCGCCGGAAGGGACTCAATTTTCATCTCGCACTCTGCGATCAGCGGATTCTTTTTGCGGTAAAATTCCCAGCACTCCGTCAGATATTCCGGCACAATACCGCTGACCTCACCGATGTCCAACGTGACAGATCCTATTTTTTTTAATTCGTTCTCCGCTGCAACCTGATCCAGCGTCTTTGCGATATGAACAATAATTCCCAGTTCGTGCATATGACTCCTCTTAATTCTTGTTGCGATTGATCGCAAACTGACGCTTTAACGCATACGGTGCAATTGCTTTCAGTTTGTCCTCAGACTTCCACATACGGCTTGCATCCGGCAGATCACGTGTCAGATGGATCGCATCAAACTCACACTTCGTCGTACAGATTCCACAGCCGATACACTTATTCTCATCCACAACCGAAGCTCCGCAGCCGAGGCAGCGCTTTGCCTCTGTCTTGATCTGCTCCTCGGTGAGTGTGCAGCGCAAGTCGCGGAATGTCTCCTTTGCCACGCCGGCTTTTGTGCCCGGAATCTGGCGTTTTGCGTTGTCAAATGTCTCCACGTCGATGTTGTTCTTATCCAGCTCGATGAACTCTCTGCGGTTACGTCCGAGTGTTAAGCTCTGTCCCGGATTGACAAAACGATGCATGGATACAAATCCTTCTTTTCCTGCTGCAATGGCATCGATGGCAAAACGCGGTCCTGTGTATACATCACCGCCGACAAAGATATCCGGCTCTGCGGTCTGATAGGTTACCGGGTCAGCGATAGCTCCGCCGTTCGGTCTGATCTCCACTTTTGTTCCCTTTAACAGATCTCCCCAGACGATGGACTGTCCGATGGAAAGCAGCACGTTCTCGCACTCAACGGTCATCAGATCATTCTCATCATACTGCGGGTTGAAACGTCCGTCCGCATCCTTGACGGAGAGACACTTCTTGAAGACGATTGCCTTCACTTTTCCGTTCTCTGTCAGAATCTCCTTCGGACCCCAGGAATTGTTTACGGAAATGCCCTCTTCCTCAGCCTCTGCCACTTCATCCTTTGCCGCCGGCATGATGTCGCGGGACTCCAGACAGAACATGGAAACCTCACCGGAACCTGCGCGCAGCGCTGCTCTTGCCACATCGACTGCCACGTTACCGCCGCCGACAACGACGGTTCTTCCGGAAAGCTTTGTGCTCTCATCCAGGTTCACGCTTCTTAAGAATTCCACACCGGTCTTCACGCCATCAGCGTCCTCGCCCGGAACTCCGGCCTTGCGTCCGCCCTGTGCACCGATTGCCACGTAGAATGCCTTAAAGCCCTCCTCGCGGAGCTGCTGGATCGTCACGTCTTTTCCTACCTCTACGCCGCACTTGAAGGTAACGCCCATCTGGCGGAGAACCTCGATCTCTGCGTCAATGATATTTTTCTCCAGACGGAACGACGGAATACCGTTTAACAGCATACCGCCCGGACGAGACTCTTTCTCGAATACCGTTACCGGATAACCCATCTTTCTGCAGTAGAACGCTGCGGAAAGACCAGCCGGGCCGCCGCCGACAATCGCAATCTTCTGCGGCAGATCCACGCCGGTTCCAAGATGGTTGACAATCTCCGGGATATAGCGCTTATCCGCATGCATCTCCTGCTCTGCGATGAATTTCTTGATCTCATCGATGGCTACCGCCTGATCGATCGTTCCTCTGGTACATGCATCCTCACAGCGGCGGTTACAGATAGAACCACAGACTGCCGGGAACGGATTCTCGTTCTTGATCAGCTTTAAGGCATCCATGTATCTGCCTTCCGCTGCCATCTTCACATAACCCTGTACTGGAACGTGTGCCGGACAGGCAGTCTTACACGGAGCTGTACCGGTCTCATAGCAGTTGATCTGGTTCTTGTCACGGTAATCTGTGCTCCACTTCTCCGGTCCCCACTTTGTCGCATCCGGAAGCTCCTGCTTCGGATAAGTGATCTCACCGTTCTTTGTGCACAGCTTCTGTCCGAGCTTTGCAGCACCGGTCGGACAATACTCCACGCAGCGGCCGCATGCCACACAGTTTTCCTTGGTCACATGTGCGCGGTATGCAGAGCGGGACATGTTCGGTGTATTGAACAGCTGGGAGGTGCGCAGCGCGTTGCAGACGCCGACTGCACAGTTGCAGATTGCAAAAATCTTATCCTCGCCGTCGATATTGGTAATCTGATGTACATAACCCATCTTCTCGGCGCGCTCTAAAAGCTCTAACACTTCGTCAAGCTCCACATAGTGTCCTCTTCCGGTCTGTACCAGGAAGTCTGCCATATCGCCGACACCGATGCACCACTCGCCCTCGATATCGCCGGTTCCCTCTCCGCGGACTCTCTGCTGCAGACGGCAGGAACACTGCCCGATCGCATACTTGTCCTTGTATTTTTTCAGCCAGTGGGAAATGTGTTCCACATCTGCAGATTCCTGCGCTGCCGGAATTGCCTTCTCTACCGGGATAACATGCATACCGATACCGGCTCCGCCGAGCGGCACCATCGGTGTCACCTTCTCTAACGGAAGTCTTGACATATTCTCAAAGAAATCAGCGACCTCTGTGTGCTTTTCCACCTGCTCTTTGTTCATTACCATGAACTCGGCGCTTCCCGGTACATACATCGGCAGAATGTACTGCTTCTCATGCTGCGGATTCTCCCAGTTGTACTCGATGATTCCGACAACCGCCATCTCCTGCAGCAGCTTCTCAAGCTCTGCCTCCGGCTTCTTGGTCTTCTTTGCCAGCTTCGGAAGGGTAATCGGCTTGCGCACGTCCATGCACAGTGCCACTTCCGCCATCTCATCGGTAACCACACCTGCAAGACCCCAGTATTCCGGATCGTTTACCGTGAGCTTCTCCATACCAAGCTTGTACGGAATACGGTCGGTAATCTTTTTCCCGAGCTTTAAAATCAGTTCTCTTTCTTCTGCCATAACAGTCTCCTTTTTCCTTCGTTTTTCGTTGTTTTTCCTGTTTTTTTATTCTGTCTCGTCTGTTTTCGTCTTATATTTGCATAAATAGTGCGCACTCTAAGAGTGCGCATACTCATAGCCTGTGTATACCCATAAAATATGTATGCCGCTTCCGGCAGTTTTTAATTATTCCACTGTTTTACTTCCGTGCGAAGCCAGTCGTACCACGCATCCATCCCCTCGCCGGTGCGGGAAGAGATCGGAATGATCTGAATGTTCGGGTTCAGCTTCTTCACGCGCTCTTTGCATGCCTCGATGTCAAAATCAAAGTATGGAAGTACATCGATCTTGTTGATCAAAAGCACGTCGCAGATGGAAAACATTAACGGATATTTTAACGGCTTGTCATCCCCTTCCGGAACGCTTAAGATCATGGCGTTCTTTACGGCTCCCGTATCGAACTCTGCAGGGCAGACCAGATTGCCGACGTTCTCGAGAATGGCGAGATCCACGTCCTTTGTCTCGAGGCTCTCAATGCCCTGTCTCGTCATGTCCGCATCCAGATGGCACATGCCACCCGTATGGATCTGGATTGCCTTCGCGCCAGTCTGTGCGATCGTGTCGGCATCCACATCCGAATCGATATCCGCCTCCATGACTCCAATGCGCATCTCGTCTTTTAACGCGCCTATCGTCCGCACCAGCGTGGTCGTCTTTCCAGACCCCGGTGAAGACATCAGATTCAGAAGAAATGTTCTGTCTGCCTTTAACTCAGAACGAAGCACATCTGCTTCTCTGTCATTGTCTTCCAGAATGTTCTTCTTGATTTCAATCACCTTAAACTCACTCATTCGTATGCCCCTTTCCCTGTGCCGAGGTATTCCTTTGTTCGGTTGCGTTCTGGTCATACCTCATGTTTGTCTAAATTTTAACACACTTTTTCTGTGAAATCAACGCTATTTTGCACTATATTTACGGTTCTGTTTTTGTGCAATCTGCCATCTGGAATCTGGTATGACCAGTTTTCTTGCCAGAAGACAGACTTTTTTATGTAATAGGAAACTTCGTTCCTATTACACAAAAAGGAGAGCAGCGCAACAAGTGCTCTGCCCTCCTTCTTTTTAAACCTGTATGCGGTCTGCGATTTCTTTTCCAAGCGCCACCCGCTCATTCTGCACCCCTATGATCAGACTGTCCCGCAGCTTACGGATGACCTGTATGGTCTCTCCCTCCTCCACGTGATGCTGGCGCAGAAAATCGACTGCCTCCGGCAGCCCGAACATCCACTTGATCGTACATATATCTCCTGCCTGTGCTTTTGACAATGCATACATAAAAACCCCCTCCTTTTGTTCCCATTGTAAGTACCTCAATATCTGTTAGTCAATGAAAACATTTTTTATTATTATTCGCATTTTTTATCATTTAAGCATGAATTTTCTGGCATTTTCATTTTTTCGTGATATGTACGACTAATCGTTTTTTCTCATTTTCGCTCAATCGCGTGCGAGGGACAGTTCTCACAGCAGTTCCCGCAACGGAAGCAATGATTCCGATGAATCCGGTACGGCGCGCCCTCCTCAATGCACCGCTGCGGACATACTGCCGCGCAGGCGTCGCATCCCATGCAGGCTTCCGTGATGTATATCCCTTCTCCTTTACACCGACATCCCCAAGCGTGTAAGTCTCCCGGAAAATCGGATTTAACTTTATATCCATATCTTCTATAATCGGAATATATTATCTCCTTCCAAACTAAAACCCCAAGCTATCTGCATTAAGCAGAAAATATTTCATGCCCATGATTACAAATCCTTCCTCATTTCTCCAAGGCTTTTTTGTTCCATTTACTATAATAATCTTCTTAAATGAATCCGGAATATTACGGAGTGAATTAAGTTCCTGTGTCTGCTTCTCCTCAGAAGTCATATCATAAGCTACCTGAATATAATATCTCTGACTCCCCTGGTTCACTACAAAATCAACCTCTAACTGCTTATGAACCCTCTTTCCCTCACTATTCTTTGCAAATACATCCACAATACCGACATCCACATTGTAACCACGCACAAGCAGCTCATTATAAACAATGTTCTCCATAATATGAGTCGGCTCCTGCTGTCTGAAGTTCAGTCTGGCAATCATCAATGATAAGAACATTTGCACGATCCTCAGAATTCAAAGGAAGAATGGCATCCTTGATGATTCGGGTTGAAAGTATTGTTGTGAAACGGATCCAGTTAATCTGAATCATTTTCATAAAACGATATACAGTATCCTTCGCAAAATCAGGAGTGTTCCGTCCTGTGATCAGATTCATATACATACTTCTGTTAGAAAAAATCAACAGAAACAGATACTGGAAAAATTCCATTACTGGAAGGCCTTTCTTTTTGTAGGCATTGGACGCTTTCAAAGCTGAAGAAACATGAAATCTCGTAAAAATCTTTTGATAGATTTTGAAATCTGCTTATCATTTTGAGTTGCTTAGCGGAATGTTTTGCACAATGAAACTTGGAATATTTTTTGTGCAATCTGCCAGTATAAACTTAAATGCAAATCTTTTGACACCCGAATCCTTTCATAAAAAAAGAGCCTTCCATATCCTATGAGATTAAATCTCAAAATTCAGATATCCGGCTCTTTTTCGTTTTCTTCAAAATTTTTAATTTTTACTTTTCTCTGTCAAATGCCGCGTAAGCGCTTCTTCTTTCAGCAACATTTCCATGATCTGTTCATATTCAAAGATGCACTGTAGTTCTTCCTCATTGAACCTGTTCAGGGCGATCTCATCCATCTGCCTGTGCATACTTTCGTCGTATCGCTGGTGCTCTGTGTAAAACTGCTCTCCCTTTTCAGTCAGAAACGCAATGATCTGCCGTTTGTTTTCTTCATTCTTCCTGCGACAGACGTATCCTTTCTTCTCCAGACGTGATGCGATCTGCGAAACTGCCCCCTGTGTAACATTCATCTCTCTGGCAATCTCAGACATAGTACGTCCTTCACCGGGACCGATCGCGATCACAAAGTGTGCCTCTCTCATGTAGAGTTTATCACCTGCCGTATACTCACGGTCTGAATCCATATACTGTACAAAAGCTCTTGCTGTATTTCCCTGCTGATGTAATAACTTTCCGATTAATTTGATACGCTGTTCCTTCATCTCTATCCCCTCCGCATATAGAATTATTGCAGACAATTCCAAAAATTGCAAGGAAACATTTTACGGCAGTAAGTTAATGTTCATTCAGCAGTAAAGCACTTGCTATTTTGCTGCGTATGATTTTTTATTTTTGCAGCATTGCAACAAACTTCAGTGTAGAGATCACACCGGTAGATAATACTCCTTCATCCACATCAAAGAAACCATTATGATGTGCTGCACCCGAACCGTAGGACGGATTATTAATTCCAAGGTGTGCCAGTACACTCGGACAAATTCTTCGATAGCAGGAGAATGACTCCGATGCATACCATGGCTCACAAGAGGAAACCGTTACGTTCTCCGGAAGTACCTCCGGCAATGCAGTGGAAATAAGATTTGAATAATACTCATCGTTGATCACTGGCGCACATAAAACACAGAAACGATCATCAAATTGTACCTGACAATTATTCATTGCGGCCGTATGCTCTGCTACATTCTTAAAGATTCGGACAGCTTTTTCTCCTTCTTCATCATTGAAGAAACGCAGGGAACCAAGTATATCCGCTGTGTCCGGGATGACATTTGGTGCTTCACCACCCTGGATACTGGTCACACCTAACGTAACCGTTCTTCCGGCAGTAATCTGATTGACCCAGGCCGTCGCTGTATTGGTCAGAATAGAGGCTGCACAAAATACAGGATTTACCGACATATCCGGTCTGGAGCCATGTCCCCCTCTGCCGATAACCTTAATGCCGACTCCCGCAGCACCAGCCATTCGTGGACCGGCACTAACACAAATCTTTCCGGATTCAAGTCCTGCATAAACATGGATTCCCCAGCAAACGTCCACACCATGGGCGCTGAGTTGATTTAACATAGCCAATATTCCTCTGCCATCCTCTTCTCCTTCTTCAAAGCAGAAATAGATCACGCCTGTCAGATTATCACGTTGCTCTGCAAGAACACGCATAGCTCCTAATAACATTGCTGTATGGGCATCATGACCACATGCATGACTCGTATGTGGGTCATCGGACACTACAACACGAGGACCTGCAAGGTTATTTGGCTCCTCCGGTACCAGAAGCGCATCAATATCTGCCCGGAGCGCAATACGTGATCCTGGCTTCCCTGTGTCAAGAATTGCGATCCAACCGGTATCACCGGCTTTTTCATAAGGCAGACCGGCTTTTTTAATCTCTTCTTCAATAAAAGCACTTGTCTTGAATTCCTTACCGCTTACTTCAGCAAAACGATGAATGGTACGTCGGCTTTCAATCACATAATCCTGCTGTGCTTCTGCCTGCAGGCGGATTATTTCATTCGTCAGCATAAAAACCCTCCTCCTTTTGTTCTACAAAGCTGCATTTATGTGCTTTTCTGAAATTAGTTATTTAATACAGAAGCGATCCGATCCAGAGCCTCTACCAGCGTTTTTCTTGTACAGCCAATATTCAGCCTTAAATGACCTTCGCCGCCTTTGCCAAACCATGGTCCCGGTACACAGATCACTTCTTTTCCCATAATAATCTTCTTAATAATCTCTTCGTCTGTCAGTCCGGCACTGGCAAGATCCAGCCAGCATAAAAATGTACCCTGCGGTGCTGTAAATCCTACATTATGCTTTTGACACCACTCTGAAACAACCTCCACATTTCCCTGAAGGTAAACTAATAATTCTTCCAGCCATGCCTCTCCTTCCGGTGAATATGCCGCCTGTACCATCTCCAAACCAAATGTATTGGATGCGCTGTATGAATAAGCATCAATCTCCTGATCATACTGTTTTTTCAGTTCTGCTGAAGAGCTGAAAATATTCGCAAGGCGAAGTCCTGCTACATTAAAGGTTTTTCCAAGAGATGTGCACACCAGATGCGGTGCATCACTTGCCAGCGCAAACGGTGTGTGAACATATCCTGCATATACAAGATCACTGTGGATTTCATCCGCGATCACAAGGACATTGTTCTTTTTACAGATCTCACCGACACGGGCAAGCTCCTCTTTTGTCCAGACTCTTCCCACCGGATTATGTGGGCTGCATAAAATCATAATCTTCGCATCCGGATCTGCTGCCTGTTCTTCAAGCAGTGGGAAATCCATCTCATATAGTCCATCATTACAGATCAGGCCATTGTTCACCATTACTCTTCCTGTTTTCTTGATCAGTTCTGCAAATGGATCGTATACAGGTTGCTGAATAATAACTTTATCTCCCGGATTACTGAATGCACGGATTGCAACATTGATCGCACTGACAACGGTCGGCATCATGGAAACAAGGTCCGTATGGATCTTCATTCCAAATCGCTTATCAAACCACCAGGTTAATGCATCATAATACTCTTGCTTATAAGAGCAATAACCAAAAATCTCTTTATCGGCTCTTTCTTTGATGGCTCTTACGATGCACTCCGGGCATGCAAAATCCATGTCTGCGATCCACATCGGGATCTCATTTTCCGAAACTTCTATCGGAAGATACCCCTTTAATCCTTCCGGGCGCCATTTCACATCACTTGTACTTCTACGATCGACCTCACGGTTAAAATCTACGCTCATCTTCATTTTCCTCTTATCTTTTTACTGCAATTGCCTCAATCTCAACTTTCGCATTTTTTGGTAAAGCTGCTACTTCAAATGCTGCACGTGCTGGAAATGGTTCTGCAAAAAATTCTGCATAAACCTGATTCATTTCCGCAAATTCTGCGATATCAGCAAGAAGTACTGTTGTCTTTGTCACATCTGCCATCGTCATACCATTCTCTGCTAAAATTGCCTGCACATTTTTCAGGGACTGACGTGTCTGGCTTGCAATGTCGTTACCTGCAAACTCTCCTGTTGCAGGATCGATTGGGAGCTGTCCTGATACAAATGCGATGTTTTCAGCTGAAATCCCCTGTGAATATGGACCAATTGCTGCCGGTGCCTGCTCTGTTTTGATTTCTTTGTTTGCCATACTTTTTTCTCCTTAAATGAAATATTTTTTATCTTAATAAAAGCATACTCGTTTTAGAAACTAAAGTCAATATATTTTAGAATCTAAAGTGCAGAAAAAAAACACTACTTTTTGTGCAATGTGTTTACATATATGAAATTATTTTTTAACTATTCGGATACTTATTGATCATACGCTCGATCAGCTCAACCGATTCCTCGATTCCGTAACTTGCACTGTCAATACACAGATCATAGTTGACCGCATCACCCCATTTTTTACCGGTGTATGCATGATAATAACGTTCATGGCGTTTATCTAACTTCTTTAACAGGTGTTCCGCTTGCTTGTAGTTTAAGCTGTTTATTTCCATCATACGGCGTACACGCTGATCAAACGATGCTGTGATGAAAATACTGATATGTGGGATATGATGATTCGTGAGTACAACGTCCGCACATCTTCCCATAACAATAAAGTCCTCGTGTTTTGCCATATCACAGATTAGATCACTCTGGTTAAAGAAAATGGCATCCTGAACCGGAAGTCCATGATATTTCTTAAAATCTTTGAAAAATCTGCCTGCTCCGGTATCTTTTTCAAATTTCCCCATCATCTCTTCCACATAGTTAATTTGATATTAACAACCTGATGAAAAGAGAATTTTTATGAATCACAATATACAGACATTCAAAACAAACCAACATCCGGTCTATACTTTCAGCCGGAAAGTTTTCACCGAAGGAATGCGGGACGGATTTCCGATCGCACTCGGTTATTTTGCGGTATCCTTTTCTCTTGGAATCGCCACAAGGAATGCCGGTCTGAATCCTTTACAGGGATTTCTTGCCAGCCTCCTCAATAACGCTTCAGCAGGTGAATATGCTGCTTTTACACTGATCGCAGCAAATGCCACTTATCTTGAAGTTGCGATCATCACGCTAATCTCCAATGCCCGTTATCTTTTGATGAGCTGTGCACTTGCACAACGCTTCTCGGAAGACACCCCTTTTATCCATCGGCTTTTTATCGCCTATGATGTGACCGACAAGCTGTTTGGGATCACAATTGCACGCCCCGGCTATCTGAACCCGTTCTCTTTCAAGTGGAACAAGGACCATTCTTTTGACGGTGATCCTGTCTTCTGCTGCTGCGATTCTATTCCCGGCCACCCCGGAAAAAGATAAAAATGCAACTACCTAAATTGAAACATTACATATATTTCACTCTGTCTTCACTATCGAAAGGAGTTTTTTTATGACACACAACCCTTATTTTTATATTGCTGTCATGGCACTTGTATCTTACGCGATCCGTGTGCTTCCTCTGACTCTGATCCGAAAACCGATCAAAAATCAATTTATCCAGTCTTTCTTATATTATGTTCCATATATTACGTTATCCGTCATGACTTTTCCTGCGATCATCGAAGCAACACAAAGTCCTGTTGCAGGTGCTATCGCACTCGTTTTTGGGATGATCAGTGCATAGTTTGGCGCAAGTCTGTTTCAAGTATCTGTCGGCTGCTGTACGGTTGTATTGATCCTGGAATTAATTCTTGTATAGAAATGTTTTTCTGTCCTTTTCCCTGTTTTTCCCCGTTTTTCCTTGTCATTCATATTTTCTCATGATATATTACATATATATATCATTATTATTCTGATATGCAATCATTCAAGGAGGTACCGCATACATGGTACAATATTACAATACAGGGGATAAGGATAGTACGAATCTCATCGCCTATGCCAGTGATCTTTCCATGTTCGCTATGCTGTTCACAGATATGCAAAATGGAACTCGTGACTACGGTAATGATCGTCCGATCAAATCTGTCGAAGTCGCTATCTTATCTACGATTGAACAAAATCCAGGGATTACCGTAAGTGATTTATCCCAAAAACAACATCGGACAAAAGGAACTATTTCATCCATTGTTTCCAACCTAGAAAAAGGTGGCTACATTTACCGCGAAAAGCGTCCCGGTAATGCAAAAGTAGTGCATCTATACACTACTCCGGACGGTGAACGTCTGAATACCCTTTATATCGCTTTTGTCACAAAAAAAACAACAGAGATACAGTCAGAACTATTAAAGGTCTGCTCTATCAGTGAAATGAATTCTTTTTGTAAAGTCTTACATGAATATGTTAAATTATTGTCAAAAGCTTTTGATGAAGAATCCTAGCAGAGAGATATTTAAAAACACAAGGTTTTTATATCTCTCTTTTTTCTCCCCAAAAACAGGAAGTTTTTTCTGACATTTATTTACCGAATCAGAGTAGGGTGTCAAAACGTTTGCATTTAAGTTTATAAAACAAACGTTTTGACCCTCCATATCCGAATCATGAAAAAAGACAGAGTATCCAATTTTAGGACACTCTGTCTTTTTTTATTCAACGTATCAACGCTTGAATTATTCTTTCAACACACTAATCTTTTTCTTATTAATTAAGCTTCTTTGCCGTTTGCTGCGCGGAATTTTACGATTCTTCTATCGGAAATAAATGCACAAACAAGACCAATTACCATAGCCAAAATACAGCTTAAGAAGATCTTTTTGTATCCACCTACAGGATCAGCTTCCAGCCATTTACCACATAATGATGTGTAGAATGTATCCGGAATGAATCCGATTAAGGATGAGATACCGATAACACTACCAACGATGTTCTTAGGTGTTCCTTCCTCATCTACTGTTGCGTAATACAGAGCACGGAATACATAGATCATCATAAGAGCAACTGTCATTACAACAAGCATTGGCCACATAACTGCTGTAGATGCTGGTAAGATTTCCATAACAATATATAAACCTGCTCCAACAACACCGGC